>Ga0116168_1001218_pt1 | contig 20533 bp, 24 predicted proteins | sample AD_UKC129_MetaG_FD_89795 | JGI IMG/M metagenome (GOLD analysis project Ga0116168, IMG submission 89795) | Active sludge microbial communities of municipal wastewater-treating anaerobic digesters from Canada - AD_UKC129_MetaG | ecosystem: Engineered > Bioreactor > Anaerobic > Digestate | place...
AGGAAGCCCTGGATGCCCTGGACTTCAGCACCGTCCTGAAGGCCGCCCTGATCTGGTCCGAGTGCTACCATAAATACGGTCTCGTGTTGTCGGGGCCGGGATCAGATAAGGCCAAATCCGAGCTGTTCCTCCGCGCCGTCGAGGAGGCCGGGCTGGTGGGCGACCCCCGGCTGCAACTCACCGAGACAGAGAAGCGAATCAGCACCAACAAGAAGAACGCCACCCTCCTCCTGGAGAACCTGGACCCCGCTTCGCAGACCGCCCTGGTCCTTCGCAAGCAGCAGGAGTTCGAGGGCCTTCAGAAGCTCGTCACCAGCTATACCCGGCCCATGCTGTACGGCACTGCCAAGAACCCCGTCTCGTCCAGGCTGGTGCCCAATCCGGTTCGGGGTCGGGGTGCCAACAAGGCCGCCCTGATCGCCTACCCCTCGTGGTTCCCGGTCCCGTCCCAGTTCGACTCGGGCGCCCAGGGGGGCACTCTTCAGGGGCGCATCACCGCCAAAGGCCCAGCCCTTCAGACCCTGCCCAAGCACACCGAGCTGGGCAAGAAGCTGCAAGCCTGCTTCACCAGCCGCTACGACCCTGGCTTCCTGATTTCCGTGGACCTGTCCCAGATCGAGCTGCGCATCATTGCCCTGCTCTCTGGTGACCCCCGCATGATGGAGGAGTACCAGCAGAACATCGACCGGCACACCCAGACCGCCCAGGAAATCCTGCGGCACCTGCTCGCGTTGATGGAGGCCCGTGGCCAGGACACCATCCTCCTGGGGGAGCAGTATTACACGGTGGCCGAGATGCAGGAGTTTCTGGCCTCATCCCGACCCCGAAGCTACCCCCGGTTTGACCTGTTCCGCCAGGCCGGCAAGCACTCGAACTTCCTCATGGCCTACGGGGGGCAGGCCACCAAGCTCCAGGCCACCATCAACGACAAGCTGCACGTCGTCGTCCCCCTGGAGGTCTGCGAGGCCCTGATCGAGTGGTCCAACAACCGCTATCCCGGCGTCACCGCCTACCAGGAGGGGCTCGTCGAGACTGCCAAGCGAACCGGCCGGATCGCCCTCCCGCTGACCGGCCAGTCCCGCATGTTCATCGGCAGCCGGAAAGCCGTGGACGAAACCTACCGGAACGAGATTGTCAACTTCCCCATTCAGACCACGGCGGCCAACGTGCTGCTTGACATCCAGGCCAACCTGCGTGCTACCCTCAACCGACGACGCCGCAAAGTGTGCATCGGCCTGAATATATACGACGCCCTCTTCGTGGATGGGCCCATGAGCGAGTACGCCGGCACCATGCGGGCGATAGAGAAATGCTTCAGCCACTCAGAATACTATGAAAAACTGCAAAACCTTCTTGAACGCCGTGTACCGTTGGGTTATGAGATAAATGTACTGGTTCGCGACTCAGTCCGGCCAGTGCTTCACGGGGAGCCTACAACATCTACGATTGCAGTATGATGCCAGGGGGGTTCCTGTGATGACCAAACATGCTAGGGATGCTAGGGATGTTAGGGGTGCCAGGGGTGCGACCGGGGGGGACCGGGGGGTAAAGGGGTGGCTGATCGCCGCCCTGTCCGCCCTGGGGATTCCAGTGGGCGGCTGGGCGGCGGTTACCGCCTACGATTACGTCACAGACACAAGGGCCTCCGTGATCGAACTGGCTGCCGGCCTGCAAGTCCACATCAACACGGATGCCGTGCGGTGGGACGAGCTGACCAAACGATTAGATCGTATCGAGGACGGACAGAAGGAGATCCGTTCCGATGTCAAAATCCTCTTACAAGGGAAAGGAAGGTAGTACCGTGAACAAGCTGGTTTGTGCGGTTGTCCTGGCATGCGTGGGCCTTCTGGCGGCTGGGTGTGCCCCCAATACGGAGCCGATTGAGCGGGCGGCCAACGCGGCAATAGACAAGGTGATAGCGCCTGTGGTGCAGAAGGCCGGCGAGGAGCTGACCTCGCGCACCGCGCAGTTCCAGGGCCAGGGGTCTCTCATCAATCCGGGGTACAAGATTTCTGGTTTTGGAATCCTCGGAACCGGAGTGGTCTACGACCTGACCATCAAGGCAGACGGCTTCTCGGCTAACGTGGCAGGCGCTACCCAACAAGATGCAGGCCAGCCGGCCACTGTCCAGCCGCCTGTGAACCGCCCGGCCACCCAGCCGGCCGCCATCCAGAAAGAGGAGGTGCCGGCCAAGCCGGTGAAGTTCAAGCTCAAGAGGTGATCCAGGCCTAAGCCTAAGCCTGCGGGTAGTCAGAGGGGAGCCCAAGTCGTGGATGTTGGGGGGGACATCCAGGGGGACGTCCGAGGGGACATCCGGGGGGAGGGGATAGGAGGGGAGAGAGTTTTTCGGGGTCGGGAACTGGGGCGACGGAGGGCAAGTCCTGAAGTCGCCCCGTTCCTTGTCTAAGCTGAAGGGCTGAAAGGGAGCACGAATGAAACCCGTCAAGTGGCTGGCGTATTCATGCCTGCATGCACCTCTCACAGACATGGCCGCCTTCAACTGGATGATCGGCCAGATCGAAACCCACAAGCCGGACGTGATCGTGGACCTGGGGGATTCAATCGAGGCGATGGCCGCGTCCAAATTCAAGGATAGCCACGAGGCCGAATGGACCCTCCGGCACGAGTACGACACCCATTGCAAACTCAAGCAGGCCGTTCGTGAGGCCGCCCCCAAAGGCTGCCGGCTGGTCTACCTGCCCGGCAACCACGAGGACAACATCATGCGTCCCGGCCGCCTGGATAAGGCTGTCCGGGACGTGTGCAACTGGGCCGATCCCAGGAACCAGCCCGAGCTGACTCACTGGCATATCGCCGCCCAGTATAAATACTGTCGCGTCCAGGGCTGCTTCCGCATCGGCCAGGTCTGCTTCGCCCACGGCTACGAGCACAGTGGCAGCGGCGACGAGAACCAGGCCCTCTACCTGGGCAACGAGTACGGCCTGACCGTCCTGGGCCACACGCACCGCCCCACCCCCGCCATCATGCAGTGCCGCAAGGGCGTGGGCGTGCCGCTTCGCTACTACTATGCCAACGCCGGCACCCTGCGACAGATGGACGCCGACTACATGTCCCGCAAGCGCAAAGCCCTGTGGGGCCAGGCGGTCGTGGTGGGCGAGGCCTTGCCTGTGAAGTCCCCCCGCATGACCCGCTGCTGGTCCGCCCACGTAGAACTCTTCCGCATGTACGACGACAGCTTTGAACGCTGCTCAGAAAGGATGGCAAGCTGATGAAAGACTTACTTCAGTTGGTTGCGGTTCTCGTGCTGCTGTATGCGGGGATGGCTGTCGTCCTGGTGGCAGTATCCGGCTGCGTAGAGCGTGAAGCCGTGCGCATAGCACCCGGGGTGGAGGCCAGGGTCCAGCCAATTACGGTGAACCCGGAGGCGAAGGCTCGGGTGGAGGCGGAAGCCAAGGCCCAGGTCGCGGAGTTCGAGGCGTCCTATAGGCGGGAGCAGGACACCAGGAACACCAACGTGCAGAGTGGTACGGGCAACACCTAGAACTCCAGCGTGGATCAGTCGGAGCGACCCGTGGACAAGAACCTGCTGTGGGTGCTGCTGGCGGTCAGCACGATGGGAAGCTATCCGGTGTACCGTCTATTCGAGCTGTTGGAATCAGTGCTCGCGCGCGCACCCGCACGCGCGCGCCGGCGCGCGCGCAGGTAAGGCGGTCGGCCCAGCCGCCGACCCGGCGGTCGGCCTGGCGGTCGGCCCGGTGGCCGGCCTGGCGGTCGGCCCAGCCGCCGACCCGGTGGTCGGCCCTGGCCTCAGCCCCGCCCGGCGGGTGGCGGCGGCGGGTTCTGACAGCCTCTAAAAAAAATTGTAGAAAAATCGCCGAAAATATTTGCCCGGCGGCCGGACTTGGTGTATATAGTCTGTTGGCAGCACATACACACACAAACGCCCGCACACACGGGCAAAATCCCGCCAGGAAATCCAGTCGTCGGGAACTACGCTACCCCTACGGTCATGCTTTGTTTGGTTTGTTCGGTTCGTACCAATGTTCGTGTGAATGTTGGTACGAGCCTTGGAATCCTTTTGCCTGACGAGGAGATACTATGAGTACCCCGAAACCCCCCGACCCCGACACGAAGAGGCGGAAGGCCGCCCGCAAGGAGCAGGGGCTGTTCAATCGCTGGATAGTAGCCGGCTACCCCTGGTTCTTCCCGGACGAGGAGGCCAAACGCAAACTCCAGCTCGTCGCCCTCGACGAGATCACCGCCGAGCTGGCCATCATCAAGACCGGCCTGGCGGATGCCGCCGACTGCCTGGGGGACCAGGGCTGCTTTGCGATGGCCAGGGAGCTGAAGGAGTGCATCGAACGGCTGGACAAGATCGGCCCCGCCATCGTGGAGGACTACAGCACCCTCATCACGATGGCCAAGGTGTGGAAATTGGGCGGGGAGTATCCCGACCCCGACCCCATCCGCCCCGGTCTCCAGTCGACGGTGGACGGCTCCCGCCAGCAGGAACTCTTCGACTTCATCACCAGCATGTTGCAGGAGCTGCAGTGCTTCGTGTTCTAGTCACCCCTCGACACCAACCAGGAGGACAACTGATGTCAACCGCGTGTGAATCCTTGCCGGCCGACGTGGAACGTGGCGTGTTCGTGGTGCTCGAGGGCATGCCCTGTGCGGGTAAGACCACCCACCTGTTCTCGACGGGGTTGGCCCTGCACGAGCTGACCGGCCGGGTGCCGCGAACTACTGCGGACCCCTACGGTGCGCCCCAGCACACCCTGTCTGCCTGGGCCGTCCGCGAAGCCCGGCGCTTGCCTTCCGAGGAGCCCGCCATATGCGAGTGCGGTGACTGCCAGGAGTGCGTGGAGGACTCGAGGCCGTTGTTCGCCTCTCCCCTGGACACGGGCATGGCCTACATCGCCAACCGCGTCCACCTGTCCGAGAAGATCGACGCCTGGCTCGCTGCAGGCCATGACGTGGTCTGCGACCGCTGGGCGCACAGCACGCTGGCCTTCCAGGGCAAGGACGATCCGCACCTGGCAGCCATGCTGGGAGCGGTTTCGATGGACACCCTGGTGGTGATGCCCGACCTGACCCTCGTGCTGGACCTGCCCTTCCAGGAGTTCACCCGTCGCCTGAGCATGCGGGAGGCCGCTACCGGCACCCACCGTCTCGTGGATCGAATCACTCAGGCGGACTACGACAAGATCCGCCGCCGCTACTACGAGATGGCTCACCTGGCGTTCGATCACGACTGGGTGGATGACACCTACGAAGACCTGGAGCGGGGCATCTGCGTCATCAATGCCGCCCGCCCCGCCGAGGAGGTGTTCGCTTCCATCAAGAACACCCTCTCCAAGTTCTTCAAGGCCACCCGGGATAACGTCCGCCTGCCTTGCGTCGGAAGCATCACGTGATGGCATCTTTTGAGTGAGATGAAATGAAACGAGGTGACGGCATGAAGACTCCAGTAACAGTTCGGATATTCGACATCGTGGGAGGACCACTCTGCGTGTCCGCCGATGACGGCCAGCGCGTCCACGACAAGATCGTCCCGCTCCTGCGCGACGGAACGCCGGTTGTGCTTTCGTTCGAGCAGATCGAGACGTTGATCCCCGCCTTCCTCAACGCAGCCATCGGGCAGCTCTACGGGGAGTTCCCCGAAGAACGCATCCGTGAGCTGGTCTCCGTCCGCGACATGGACGGGGAAGACCAGGCGGTGCTGAAGCGCGTCGTGGACAACGCCAAGACCTACTTCAAGGCCTCCAAGGAGTTCGACCAGACGTGGAAGGAGGAGGTGGGCGATGAAGAATAACGCACACGATCTCGCCGTCTACGTCTACGCCTGCGCCTTCAAGGTTGAGGAGTGGGAGCTGGAGGTTCCCCGTCAGGAGTAATGAGCATGGCCCGCAACGTGGTAGTCGAAGTGGATTGTCGAGAGCAGAACCCGGTGTCCTTTCCGGCCACCCTGGTGTGGACGCCCAAGCGGGGCTCCCGCGAGGTGGTCCGCATCAAGACGGTCTCCAAGCGGCTGCCCTACGGGGACTACCGCCTGGCCCAGTACCCCAAGTGCTGCGTGGTGGAACGCAAGGCCGGGGTGGACGAGCTGGCCGCCAACCTGCTCAGCCGTAACGACCGGGTCCGCTTCAGCCACGCCTGGGCCAAGTTCAGCACGGGCTGCGATTACCCCGTGCTCCTGCTGGACAGCTCGCTGCACCAGACTGGCTCCTTCAAGTACGACGGGGGCAACCGCGTGGCCACCCCCGAAGATGCCATGAGTGCCTTCTGGCGGCTGGTCGTGGACTGTCCCCGCCTGACCGTCATCTGGGCCGGGACTCACCGCGTTCCCAAGCGGCGTACCCAGCTCGGGGCGGAACTCGTCCGCCTCATGCTGGCCTGCGCAGAGAGGGGTGCGTCGTAACCAAGCATTGTTTCAGATCGGAGATGGAAGTATCTCTTGCTACAGGAGAACAAGCATGTTGCCTAACGAAGAAAGCATTTTAGCCGAGGCGATGAAGCTGACCTCGGGGGATCGGAATAAAGCCTATGGAGAACCTCTCGACGATTATGGCAAAACCGTGGCCGCCTTCAACGCCCTGACCGGGCACAACCTGACCGTGGAGCAAGGCGTTCTCTTCATGGTCCTGGTGAAACTGTCCCGTGAGCAGCACAGGCCCCACCGGGACAACCGCGTGGACGCCGCCGGCTACATCCGCTGCCTGGACGAAGTCATCCAGGAGAAGGCCCGCCGATTCGGCCACCCGTCCCCGGAGGAGGAAGATCGCTTCGTGGATGAGCAGGACCCACAGGACTCCATCCGCCCGGCAAATCCAACATGGCAATGCTGTGATTGCAGGCTTTGCTTTGGGCCTCAACAGACCCCCCATCTCGACTTCCAGAAGGGCGCGGTCTGCGCGTCCTGCTGGCTGCGGCGAAACAGCACCCTTAACCCGGAGGTGGCCCGTGCCTGACCAAGTACTCCTCACTGATGAGCAGGTCAATTGGCTTGTCGCTCTTGTTCGAGCTGCGGAGGACACCGTGCGTAACGCTTCCTTGCCTGAGGAGGGGAGTGGCGATGAGATGTGCTCGGTTCGACTTAAAGACTTGGAGTGCCTCAGCGCGTTGGTGTGCCTCCCCACTATTCAGAAGGTGTGGCCTCTTCCCCCGCAGGAGGTGAACAATGGCTAATCCTATTGCTGTCGCAGATCCCGCGTTCAGGCCCCGGCACAAGAAGGGCAGGCCCCGCAAGGAGGAGGGCAAACTCCAGGTCAAGGGCAACCCCATCCTGCACTGGGATCACGAGTCCCTGGAGCTGCGGGGTATCACCGAGGCCCGGCAGGGAGCCACCGTCTACCAGATGAAGGAGCGTCTGCACGGCCCCTTCTGGAAGAACGCCAACCTGGTGGTCGCCCAGCCGCCCATCAGGAGCAGCGCCTGGAAGACCTGCCGGGAGTGCCCCCGCAAGTTCATGTTCAAGGAGCGGCTCGGCCTCCAGGTGGCCGGCTACGAGCCCGCCCTGTTTACGGGCGATATGTTCCACCAGCTTATGGCCGCCATCTACAAGGGTGGCAGTCTGGACGACCTGGGCCGCATCCTGGCTCATCTCGTGAGGGAGCAGGTGGAGACCCTGGGCGAGCTGACTGACACCGGCACGGGCCTCCTCCCGAATGGGCGCACGTTCACGGAGCAGGCCGCCACCGTGGAACAGGATGCCAAGCTGGCCCATGCGATGGTCCTGGCGTTCTTCGAGTTCTATCCCCTGGAGACCCTGCTCAAAACCTACAAGATCGTGGAGGTCGAGCGGGAGTACGCCATCAAGGTGCCCGGACTCACGGTGCCCCTCGTGATCCAGGTGGACCTGCTGCTCAAGAACCTGCGAACCAACGAATATTGGATCGTGGATCACAAGACCACCAGCCTGAGCCCCAAGGTCCGAAGCGAGACCATGCCCTTCGAGTTCCAGCCTCGACTCTACAAGTGGGTATGGGCCTCCTACATGGACGCCGAGACCCCCGAGGGCGAGCCCCCCGTGAAGCTGGGCGGTACCATGCACAACATCGTCCGCAAGCCTACCATCCGCTTCTGTGCCAAGGACGCCGACTTCGACGCCTACGTGCAGCGGGTCCGCGAATGGTATCAGGAGCAGGCCCTCAAGGACCCCAATGACCCTCCCATCCTCCAGAGCGTGGTCCGTCATACCGGCCCCGTGCTGGACGAAGAACTCCTGGTGCAGGTCCACCAACTGAATCGCTACAGCACGGCCGACCTGGACCTGTGCCGCTTCTACCGTGATGACTCGGGCTGCTTCAAATTCGGCCGCAAGCCCTGCCCCTACCTGCCATTGTGCCGGTCGGAGCACCGCTTCCAGGAGTGGCCTCAGATGATACAGACCTCTTACGTGCAATCTTTCCGTCCCTTTAACAGTGAAGAGGAGTGACCCCATGCGAACCGTGAACCGAATGTCCCCACGCAACTCAAGCACACCTCCCAGCGGGAACGGACGCACTACACCGTCCGTTCAGCCTTCGGTCGAGCAGGGGCCGGACCTTGCCAACCCGGCCCCCGCTCCCGAGGCTTCCACCCAGGAGGTGTCCCAGGGGGTGTCCCAGGAGGTGTCCCAGGAGGCCCCCCAGACGCTGAACAGCCCGTTCAGGCCCAAGCCGCTCAAGGCCGCCTTCCAGGGCTTGTCCGTGTCCTACGGCTACAACCCCCGGCTGCCGGAGCGTGCCCGCATCTACCTGCTGGGCCTCCGCAAGCAGTTCAAGTCCTCGTTTGCGGCCTCCAACCCGGACGCCTGCATCCTGGACTTCGAGGGCGGGGCCAATGCCGTCATGGCTCCCCGTGCCTACGTGTGCAACCTGTCGGCCACCGCCACCGCCGAGCCGGGCACCCCGGCCTACGAAGCGGAGCGGGCCTGGCTCAAGATGCCCGTCCTCGAACGCTACGCCAAGATCAAGGCCCAGCTCATCGCCGATGCTTCCACCAAGGACCCCCAGTTCAAGACCATCGGGTTCGACTCCATCGACATGTTCATTGAACTGCTCATCACGGACTTCTGCCGGGAGGTCGGGGTCGAGCACATCGGCGACTATAAGAGCCGCGGCGCAGGGTATAACCGTGTCCTGGAGCGGCTCATGCGGGAGCTTCAGGACTTCGAAGAGGCCGGCTACGGGCTTATCATCGTGGCCCACCTGGGCGAGAAGACCCTGAACAACGGCGACGACTCCCAGCTCATCATCCGTCCCCGCATCAGCGACTCCTTCCACAAGGGCCTGCTGATGAAGGTGGACCAAATATTGCAGATCAGCCTGACCTCCATCAGCGTGCCGGCCAAGGTCGCCAAAACCTTCAACGGCAAGACCATCATGGTGGACGACAAGGAGAACCGCGTCACCAAAACCGAGGTCCTCCTGCGATCCATCCCCACCCCCGAGAACCCCGAACGGGGCTGCCGGGTCCAAATCCCAGACAAACTCCAGTTGCCCCTGGCCGACGCTTGGCAGACCTACGCCCGTGCCTACCGAGCCGAAGTCCGCCGGGTCCGTGCCTCCCTGGGCCAGGACCCCAACGTCGCCCCCTGGGCGGAGGAGGAGGAGTCCGCATGACATCCGACAAGAAACCCCGCTGCCGACACTGCGTGAAGTTGCCTACGGACTGTCTCGGGTTCCTGAATCCGCACAGGAACGGCCGCAAAAGCTGCCACACCGAGCAGGACGCCGTACAAGGCACCATCTCGGGGGACGAGCTGGACTTCATCCTGGCCTGGGACGCAGCGGAACGCCAGGTGGGACGCCGCCTCCGCAAGACCGAGGTGCTCCAGATTTTCCGCAGCCTGGGCTACGTGTCCCAGGCCGACGCCTCCGACCGCTACGAAGCCGGTTACGACGACGGCTACAACGCCGGACTCGCCGACCGAGAAGTGCGAGGTGTCGCCTGAGTGAAGTGAAGTGCAGTGAAGTGAAGCGAGGTGAAGTGAGTGGAGTGCAGTGAAGTGAAGAAAGTGAGGTGAAGAGAGTGAGGTGAAGTGAGTGAAGTGAAGTGAAGTGCAGTGAAGTGCAGTGAAGTGAAGAGAGTGAGCGTGAACCCCCGGCGTTCGGGGGACAGAAATAGTGGGGTTGTGTAGACCCAACTGTCAATTTATGAGAGGATTTTTTTGAGAGGAGACATGCAGATGACCGAGCAAGTCAGTGATGCCATGTTCGAGCAGCTTGTGGCCGCCTGTCAGGAAGCCTACGAGAAGGTGTCCTCCGACCGGCGCTGGATGCCCGATCCGGGCGAGTACGATTGCATCTTCAAAGACCTCAAGACCGGGGTGGCCGAGACCAAGGACGCGGCCAAAACCAAGTACCTGTACCTGGTGCCCGTCTTCGAGATTGCCGAGGGCCAGTTGGCCGGCGAGACCTTCGAGGGCGAGTTCTACAGCAACCGGGACGCCCGCGCCTTCGGCCGCCTCAAGGGCTTCATCGAGACCATGATCGGCGAGCCCTCCACCGTTCTGCGGGATGACCTGGAGACGGTCAAGGGCATGACCGGCCGGGCAATGGTCAGGGTGGTGGTCAAGAACCGCCAGTACAAGGACAAGAACACCAACGAAATCAAGACCGCCACCAACGTGTACGTGAACGAAGTCTACGCCGACGCCGCTTAAACCCGGCGCACGGCTGGCCCAAAAGGGGAACCATCCAGTGTGTAACGAACAACCGATGTCCCCCGAGGAGACCAAGGACCGCAAAATCCAGCAGGACAAGGGCTGGCGGGCTCAGCTCGATGCCATCCTGCGGGATTTGAAGTATTGGACCCGCTGGGGACCCGGCTGTCGTATCAGCCGCGAGCGGTGCTTGGCTATCACCAAAATCGAGGAGGCCATCATGTGGCTGGATATGGACCTGAAGGAAATCAACAACGGGGTGACGCGCCACCCCGAGGGGTGCAACCCTGGGTCCGACGTGGTCCATCCGGTCGCTGACGGCCTGAAGAGATAGTGGAGGCCCGTGCAGGGGCGGGCCGAAGGTACAACCGGACGCCCGCCCCCACAACATTCGCCAAGTCGCAGACGTAGTCAGTGAACTGGAGGTGATTGGTCTCAGAGTCTGCGACGGGGACCCAGTAGCTCAGTCGGTAGAGTGGTGCTCACTCTTGGCATTCTTGGGCAGCATGAGCACAGGTCGCGGGTTCGAGCCCCGCCTGGGTCCTTTTGCTGGCCGGGGCAAGACCGGCCTGACGCAGTCGAGGGGGGAGAGAAGCCCGTGTGTAGTTGAGAGGTGTGTAGACGAGGTGTGTAGACGCGGTGTGTAGTCCCCCCGGTCGAAGTCTGGGCCGAGGGCGAGGAAGGGGGGTAGGCATGACGCCTGCCAGCACGACAGACACAGAAGACGCGCCCGCCATTGACGGGCCGTTGATTACTGCTGCAAAGCTGAAAAAGCCCGCTCTGGTTGCGGAGCTGTACCTGGAGGACCAGTGGCTCCACCAGGGCACCCGCAGCCTCCAGCTCTGGCAGGGGGGCTTCTGGGCCTGGCAAGGGGACCACTACACCTCCCTGCCCGAAGGCCGCGCCAAGAATGCCATCTACCGGTGGTTGATTCTGCACACCGGAGGGAACGCCACCGACCGGGACCGGGACCGGGTCTACGAGGCCCTGTGCGCCCTGTGCGATACCGGCCGCGTCCAGGACCCGCCTGACGCCCCCTTCTGGGTGGACACCGGAGAGTCTGACCCCAACATCGTATCCCTGACCAACGGGCTGCTCGACGTGGAAGCGGCGGCCACCGCTACCACCCCGGAGGGGAAATTGGGAGCCCTTCAGCCCCACACACCCCGCTGGTTCACGCCCAACGCCCTGCCCATCATCTATGACCCCGAGGCCCAGTGTCCCCGGTGGCTGGCCTTCCTGGATGAAGCCCTGGACGCCGACACCGAACGCATCGCCCTGCTCCAGGAATGGTTCGGCCTGTGCATTACCCCGGACACCCGCTACCAGAAAATCCTCCTGTTGCATGGGCCTCCACGCTCCGGCAAGGGCACCACCACCACCGTTCTGCGTGCCCTGGTGGGCGAGCACAACCACGTAGGCTCCGAGTTCTCCAGCCTGATCCAGCCGTTCGGCCTTCAGAACTTCCTGCACAAGACGGTGGCCGTCTTCGGGGACGCCCACATGGGCGATCTGCCTGCCCGGCGCGTCCTGGAACGTCTCAAGGCCATCTCCGGGGGCGACGTGGTGCCTATCAACCGCAAGTACAAGCCCGAGATTTCCGTGCGGCTCACCTGCCGTATCATCATTGCCACCAACGAGGAGCCCTCCTTCGACGACCGAGAAGGTGCCCTGGCCAGCCGGCTGCTGTTCCTGCCGTTCATGAACTCATGCGAGGGTCGTGAAGACCCCACCCTCGAAGCCCAGCTCCTCACCGAGCTGTCCGGTATTCTCAACTGGGCCATCGCCGGGCTCCAGCGACTTCGGCAGCAGGGCCATTTCACGACCAGCGCCGTAGGCTCCGAGGCCCTGAACGCCTTCCGGGTCCGGTCCAACTCGGCCCTGGTGTTCGCACGCAAGCATCTGGCTTACGTCCCCGACGCGCTTACCTCCAAGGAGGCCATCTGGCGCAAGTACCAGGCTTGGTGTTCCGACGAGGGTCTGACCCCCCTCTCCCGTACCCAGGTCGGTACCGCCATCACTCAGATTTTTGGAAACCGTGTTCGTACTGTTCGACCTTACGGGAAGCCCAGGCACTACGCCAACCTGGCCTTCCAGAATCCGTCTACGAGTTGACCCTCTTTTGAAAGGTTTGAAAGTTTTGAAAGGTTTGAAAGTTTTGAAAGGAGGCTCACGATGACAATGACTCTGAACCCCCACGACCCTACTGCTGAGCCGCGTTACCGGCCCCTGCCCTACTCTCGGAAAGGCACGGGCGGCGCACCCCGGAAGCCCTTCGATTTCACGGCTCACTCCCGACCCCGAACCCGCCGGGATGATACCGTGGTGGTCGTCCGCTGCTGGATGTGCGGACGGCCCCTGACTCACTCTCAGATCGCGGCCCGCTTCGAGTTCCAGGGCCACTGGCGGCACACCTGCGAAGACTGCGAACCGGCCTTCAACCGGGAGGTGGTCATCCCCGCCACGGACGGCCGGCCCGTCTGCTACCGTAGGAACCGCCTGGATCGTGTCCGCATGAGAGTCACCGACCGGGACGTGGCCGCCCTGGCCGACCGCTGGGCCGCCGACAACACCCACGTCACCAACTGGAACTGACAACCGCCTTGTGGCCCTCAGAGGGGATTTGTGTGAAATCGTTACCTGTTAAGTCCATTGTCAAACGGAGGTGATCATGTCAAACACTAGAGTCCGACCTCAGTACGCCAACATGCCGACCACACCGGGCCAGTATGAGACGGTGGTGGTTGATCCCCCGTGGCCTGTGCAGAAGTTCCCCCGGCGAGTCCGGCCCAACCAGACCCCCGCCCTGGACTACCCGACCATGAGCGTGGAAGACATCAGGGCGTTTCCCATCGACGCCTGGGCCAGCCCCCGTGCCTACCTGTTCTTGTGGACAACCAACAGATTCCTGCAAACCGCCGGCACCATCCTGGGCGCCTGGGGCTTCAAGTACCATGCCACCCTGGTGTGGTGCAAGGAGACCGGCGTGTGCCCCTGGTCGCCTTTCCAGTTCTGTACGGAGTTCGTCCTGTTTGGGTGTCGAGACGGCAAGCGGTTCCGCGAATTCCCGATGGGCACCCTCAAGACCCACTTCGCGGCCCCCGTCACCCGGCACAGCGAGAAGCCCTCCATCTTCTATAAGATGCTTCTCCCCATCACCCCCGAACCGCGTATCGACCTGTTCGCCCGCACCCGCCACCCCGGCTGGGATTACTGGGGGAACGAACTTCCACCCCCTGGAACCACTTGGAACTAGGAGACTCACATGATAACCGCCACTGACAAAGCACTGTTCTGGATCGCCGTTATCAGCCTGGTGATTTGGCTTCTACTTGGAGAAAGGGAAACCCTATGACTCTCGACAATCGCATGCACTGGATTGAGTGCGAAATACGCCACGAGCAGCAGCCTGGCGTCCACACTTACCACCTGTGCCCCGAGTGTGAGACCTACCAGTGTCGCTCCGTGAAGTGCGCCGCCTGCTGGACCCGCGACCTCGACCGCCTGCGCCCGCACCACGGCGACTGCGCCGGCGAGCCAGTCATGAGCGATTCGGGGTCGGGAACGGAGGCCCAAAAATGATGAACACCACCCTACTCAAAAACATTCAGCTCACCCGAGAGGAGGTCGCCCAATTATGAGGCTTTCCTGCGCCGGGCTTTCCCGGAAGATCGTAGAGACAACAGGCCCGCTGTCGGACGCAGACGTTGCCAGTCTATTTGGCCGTAACAGCGTCCTACGTGCGGCGGCAGATGCCCTAACAGGAGGTCGATGTCCCGTGGGTCTACCCCCAAACATGGGGGGTAATTATTCCCAGCCGCTGTAGGGCTCGAAGGGAGACAGGGACGGACGGGGTTTCTGGCCCAGGTGGTCGGCACGGAGGACGCCCTTGGAGCCCTCGCCGTCGATGGCGTTCCGCAGGGCCTGGGTCTGGGGTCCTTGAGGACGGCTGCGGAAAGGATCACGCTTCTTGACCGTGGGGGTAGCCGGATTCGAGAACAGGGCGGGATCGACCCCCAGGAACTGCTGGGCCGTTTCCCCCATTGCCACGGCGATCATCTGTCCGAACATGGGCCGGACCTCGGGCGGCAAGGTCTGGAGGACCCGCTCGATTCGCGTGATGTCGTGGCGGGCATGGATGGCCTCGATGTCGCTGGGCTTCACCGCGATGTCGCCCGTGTTGGGGAAGTTCCGCTTGTACTCCTCGTTGAGGGCACGCGCGCCGGCCATGTCGTTGGCGGCCAGGCGTTCCAGGTAGGCCCGGCGGTAGTCCCTGATCTTGTCACGCTGTTTGACCAGGTATTCGACCAGCTCGGCCTCGGGGTCGCCGGCCAGGGTCTTCCAGCCCACCGCGTCCGCGATGAGGCGGGCGGTGCTCTTGAAACCCTTGAGGCCGCCGTCCGCGCTGTAGACGGGGATGGTGCCGTCCGGCATGGGATGGTTGTAGTCGGCGTATTCCCGGCCCAGTCGCTTGGCCAGCTCAGGACTCAGGACGGTGGAGGCCCGTGCCAGGGCGACACCACCGGGGACCAGCAGGGGTAAAGCCCGTTTCGTGCGGGACCAATCGCCCTTCTCGCCGCCCCCCGAGAACATGTCCGCCGCCACCGCGCCGGGGAGGGCCAGGATGGGCGGCACAAACGGGAACGGGAAGAACGGCTGATCCTCCCCGTGGGGCGCGGGCAGGGCTTCCCACAAACCAGGCAGCTTCAGGCCGGCAGCCGCACCCGCCCCATAGAGAAGGCCCGTGGCGGTCAGCATGCGGCCCATCGTTCCCCAGTTCTGGCCGCCGATGATGGGCCAGGATTCGGGGAAGGCTTGCGCCCCGGACCCCAGGGCACGGCCGTGAGACAGCAGCAGTTCGCCTATCGCGCGGGGGAACTGCACAAACTGCCTGAACGGAGCCCACCAGTTTATCATGCCCACCCCGGTGTTAGTGAGGCCGCCGGGGAATTGCGTAATGTTTACAATCTGGCGGGCGAACTCCTTGGCACTCACCGCGTCCAGGCCCTCAGCCAGGGCCTTCATCATGGCACTGTTCCAGGCCCACAGCTTGTTGAAGCGTTCGGTGGCCGTGAACAGGCTCATCATGATAGCCTTGATGGTCTCCACCTTGGACATCGCGCCCACGCCGCCGGCCTTGGCACGACGGATGGCGGCCAGGGCCTCGATCTCCGAGACCGAGCCGATGTTGGCGTACTCGGGGAAGGCCATCTCGAACGCCTGCTCCACGCTGCGGCCCTCTTTGGCAACCAGCTTGGCGAATCGGTCGATGCCGGCCAGTGTCTTGCGCAGGCCACCGAACAGATACTTGCCCTCCACCACGCTGCTGGTGGTCAACAGGTTCTGCATGATGTTCAGGGCCGCAGAGGGCACGTTCAACCCCAGCGTGCTCAGGTAAAAGTAGGACGACAGCTTGGCCCCGGCCGTCTTCCACGACAAGTCCTGGATGCTGGGGCGGGCCAACTGCTTAAGTATCCAGTCGGCCTGCTTCTCGCCTATCGCCTTGCGGACGTGGGGGTTCTCGAAAAATTCGGCGGCGGTCTTCTTGAGGCCCGACCAGCCCAGGCTGTACATGGCTTCGGAAGGGGTCAGCTTGCCCATTGCGGCCGGCACAAAAGTCTCTATGGCCAGGCGGGTCTTGATGGGGTCGCCGGTTTCGGACATCCGGCGGACTTCCTCCTTGATGAGTGGACCCCAGCCCTCGATGGTCCAGGCCACGGTGCGGCCGACCGAGTGGGCGTAGTGCTCCATGACCGCTATCGGCCGCAAGCTGTACTCTCGGACCACGGGCACCACCACGCCGTCTACCACCTTGGTAGCCTTGGACAGGGCGGTGAGCACCTCTGAAGTTTCGGGCGTGAATTGGTCGGCGATTTCCAGGAAGGTACGGGCCTCGGGGATCATCCTGCCGAAGCGGCGTTTCAGCTGATCGGCCAGGGCAGGCGTGGCGTCTGAAAGCGTCTTGGCCTCGGTCTCACCCAACGCCTCGGAGACCAATTCACGCCACATCCGGACGTTCTTGCCGCTGGCCTCGTGGACTCCGACGTGCGGATAATACCCGTCCAGGATCATGGCCACGTTGGCTTTGGTGAGACGCTCCTTGCCCATCGCGGCGGCCTGCTGAAGCCGGCTGTAAACCTCTTCGCCATCCAGGCCCATCGCGTCCAACTGCTTGATGAACAGCGACCGCTGCTTGGGATCGGTAATAGCCTCGAATTTCCGGAGGATGATGTCGGAGGCTTCCCTCAGGGCATCGGTGAGCGACTCCTGGAAGCCGGCCGGCACCAGCGCCCGCAGCCCGGCCTCGTTGCCTATGCCCACCCGTTCGATCTTGGCAGCCCATTCGGGCCCCAAGTGTTTTCTGGCCAGCTCGCGCACCAAGCGCCAGGTGGGATGATTAGGGTCGTACATGCCCTCCCGCACCATGACGGCAGCAGCTCCCTCACGGAAGGTCAGGGAACGCCCCAGGGTGGCCTCCACCTCCCAGAGCCCGCTGGCCAGCTTGGTCAGCACCTTGGCCCTGAAGTTGTGAAACGAGTCCAGGACCCCGTGCAGGTACTTGAGGAAAGGCGTCCCCCTGAAGATGGACTCCGCACTCTGGAGCCGCCAGATGATGGGGGCCAAGGCTTTCTCGTAGCCGGCCACCGCCTTCGAGAAGTTGAACATGTTCTTGGCCAGGGGCACCCGGTACTTGAAGGCCAGGACGGCACCGATCACCACCAGGGGATTGGCCACCGTCCTCAGCACACGGGAGAAGGGGTCGTCGCCTTTGGGCCTCCACCCCTCCTCGGTCATCCCCCGCTGGCTGGGGCTGAGCCGTTGAGGGTCGAAGAGGGCGGTAACCGCACCGCCGGGGTCCAGGCGGAGTACATTCTCGGCCGCCATTCCGAAACGGTCAAACCCCACCTCCGGCACGTAAGTCCAGTTGGCCATGCTCTCCCCTTACTGAAGTGCGGCCAGCGTACCCAAGACGGCGGGATCGGAGGCCATGTCATCCAGGTGGACGCTCTTGGCCGCTTCCATGTTAATTCGGCCACCAATCACGCCTTCCGACCGCGTGAGTTCCGGCAGTCCCATCAACATCATGCCCAGCCCCGGATCGTTCTTCATCACCAGGGCGTGCCGCTTGGCCACCAGATCATTCAGGACCATCTCGGCACGAGCGTTCTGCATCTGTCCTGTACGGGCGAGAATCTGGAGTTCACGCTGCCGGTTGAACTCACGGGCCTCCTTCTCCAGCTGACGCTGATAGTCCCGTCCGCTGGCCTTCTCGTAAGCCCTCCACGCCAGCGGGGCCAGGCCCACCACCTCCAATCCCAGCATCGGCATCCTGCGCAACGCCTTCCGCAGCAGCTTCGGCGCATGGGTGAGTATGCCCGCCGACTGCTCCGCCCCTGCCGCCGTCCCTGCCGCCGTCCCCGCCGCCGTCCCCGCCGCCGTCCACGCCGCCCGCGCCGCCTCCGCTGCCTTGTCGGCCTCAGACTTCAGGACAATGGCCCCACGCTCGGGGGGCATCTCGATCCGATAGACACCGCGGGGCGGGGGCGGGGGTCCCACGTAATCCTTACGGCCCTTGGCCGCCGCGTACTCAAGCTGCCGGCCTTCGGCAGTCTTCGCCTTCCAAGACGCCATCGCCTCGAGCGGAATAAACATACCGGACTGCACAGGCTTGCCTTTGGTGGCTACATTGCCCACGGTGCCAGCCATGCGGGCAGTTGCGGGACTCGCCGCACCAGCCGCGCCCCCCTCCAAGACAGCTCCGGCAGAAGGGCCGACAGACATGGTGGGGGTTTGGGTACGGGCGGCCCGAGCCGCCTCTTTAGCCAACATGTCCAAATTGGCTTCAGCCTGTCTCGCACCCATCTGAATGACACCCTCCAGAGGCTCCAGCAGGTCGTCACTCATCAGGGCCTTAATGTTGAAGCTGTAGGTGGGCAACACCTTGTAGACAGGCAGCAGCTCGCCTGTTCGAGGTGAAAGTCGTGTCCCCACCTGGACTTTGCGCTTGCCCACACGCATCAACACGCCGTCGTCTACCAGCTGGTCCAGGTGTTCCGGTTTCACCCGGAGGGCGTCGGCTAAAGAGAACTCGTCCCACTCTTTGGTAAGGGCTCGGACAATGGGTTCGTCCCTCAAAGCCGGGCTGATGATCCCCTCCTTAGACAAGCCGGTCGTCCCCCGCTTGCGAAGGTCCTCTGTGGACATGCCGGTGAGCCGCTCCAACAGAGTGTCAGGGTCATCTGTGTAGCCCCCGAATTCGGTAGACAAGGACATGCCTTCGGCCGAACCATAACCGGAGGTGGATTGTTCCAGTAGAGTGTCGATTTCCCTTCGGAGTTTGCGGGCGACAGAAGGCTTCACCTTCTCAGTAGGCATCTTCAAGGCATCGTCGGGGATGTCTACGCCTAACTCCTTCTTGGCGACCGCACGCGCCCACTCCCAGCCACGAGCCATGTCATCAAGAGTGGCCGCCTCCCCTGGCCCATAGAGGTCAAGCGTTGTCCGCAGGAATAATTCATTCAGCTCTTGGGCCAAATCTTGTGGGGACAGCTCTTTCAACAGGGCCTTGTTGTCTCGAACAGCCGCATAGAACCGTAGCTTCAACTCCTTGTTCAGCTTGAGTGGTGCCGTGGGCATCGGCCTTCCCACCGTCAGCGGGGGTTCATTTTCCGCACTAGCCAGAATGGCGTCCGTGTGAGGATGAACACTGGCTTCAAGAGTGCCTGCCCTGATCGTCGAAGTTCGCGGGTTGTAGGAGGTTCCGCGCGCACGGATCTCCTTGGCCGCATCCGAGTCAAGGTCCTGAACCAGGAGTCCCTGGTATTCCGCGTTGGCTTTCCTCCACTCTTCGACAGGGAGAGGCGACGCACTCCAGTCGCGGATAATGACTTCCGGCACCTTCTGATCGGTGTAATCCTGGATGATTCGGGCCACGTCCTCAGCACCCCAAGGGATTTCCTCGAGGGTGAGCAGTCCATTGGTAGATCGCACTACAATAGCATTAGCCAGCTCGAACAACTCGTCGGGTTTGGCCTTGCGATACTCGTAGTGCGTGATCCCGTCGATGATAGCGGCCCGCAACTTCCGAGGCAGTCCGGGAGCTTTTTCGACAGCTTCCGGAATCACGATCGGCCCGGTAATCTTGAGGCTGGAGGCGGCCTTTTCTGCCACCTCTTCCAAGTGGTCCTTACGAGCTTGCCTGGCGAACCAGTCCGAAATTTTCTGGTCTCGGGCCTTTCGCTCGGCAGGCGTCAGAGACTTCAAACGACTGAGAATCTTTTCTTTGCGGGCAATCTGGGACTCCAACCGAGTCAACTCTACCTGCTGGCTGACCGTGAGAGGTTTGGGTTTCTTAGGCTTGACCAGCTTTCCGGTTTTCTCGGATCGCCTGTATCCCAGGAGTTTCCGCCGTTGCCCTCTGAGGTCCTCCAGTTCCTCCCGTAACTTACGGATCTCCTTGTCGGTAGTGGTCACCGGGGTCGCTGCGGTGATTACCGGCTGTGGTGAGACTGATTTCCCCCCTTTGTCCGTCTTCCGGCTGAACACCGGCATGGTGGGGGGGTTTTTCGGCAGAGGCAGCCCCCCCTTGCTTTCAGGTGTCGGGGTTGGGGTCGGGACACTAATAGGCGGAGCAGGGATGTCGGCGGGGTCTGGCTCGTTGGCCGCCATGCCCAGGGCTTGTGCAAACAGGTCGAGGGCCGCGTTCTCACGCTCCTCCAGGTCGATCTCGGCGGGTCTCTTCTTCCTCTTCGCCATTGGCCTTTCCCCCGCGACTCCGAATCATGGTATCCCGGACAATGAACAGGGCCAGCAGAAGCACCCTGAAAGAACCATCACCAGGGCTCGATCTACCTCCGCCGGCATGAACCACCTCGCTACATGGCCAGAAGTTGGGCGAGGGTCATGGCCTCACCCGCTTTAGCC
>Ga0116168_1001221_pt1 | contig 20516 bp, 16 predicted proteins | sample AD_UKC129_MetaG_FD_89795 | JGI IMG/M metagenome (GOLD analysis project Ga0116168, IMG submission 89795) | Active sludge microbial communities of municipal wastewater-treating anaerobic digesters from Canada - AD_UKC129_MetaG | ecosystem: Engineered > Bioreactor > Anaerobic > Digestate | place...
CCTAGCAATTCGGGGATGGAACAGCCCTTTGAGCGTGGGGTATCTGGTAACGGTAGTTACCTTGACCACGAAGCTGCCACTTCTATAAGTGGCGGTAGTTCACTGGCGGTTGCTAAAATAAATTGTTTGAAGGGAGACAGATTTAAGATGGGTAAAAACTTTATTGCTGCTGACATCGGCACAAGCGAAACAAGAATAAGCGTGGATGGGGCGTTGGTGCTGAGAATACCTAATAACTGTGTATTCATTACAGAGCCGACACCTGAATCATTCCCTGCGGGAGAGGGATTGTTAGGCTCACTGGAAGCTGTTATCGAGGGGCTTGAAGAAAACCCTGTGACGGTTTTATTCGGTGAAATGGCGGCTAGATATTCTGCAAACAACCAAAGACCAACACCGTTGGAAGCTAAGCACAAGCAGTACATCAACATTGTATCCATCATTATTGGAGCTGCACTTGGCAAGCTTGAAAGAAACTACAACAACAGTACACCTGTAGACCTTCACATTGCACTTCCTCCTGTGGAAGTAAGCAAAGCACGTAGAGTGCTTGAAAGCAGTCTTGGAGGGGAATACAGAGTAGAGTTCCCTAAACTTAAAAGAGCTGCGAGAGTGAAGTTCGACAACATTTACTGTTACGAAGAATCCAGAATGGCTGGCGAAGCTTTCATGGACCAGTTACCTGAGGAATACAAGCAAGGTACGGTTTTATCCGTAGACATTGGAGCAGGTACAACAGACCTTGCATTGTTCATCAACGGTATTTTCTATGAGCGTTCAGCTAAGACCTATAAGATTGGCGGTAATACAGCGAGAGAGTTCCTTATCGACGATATTACTGCTGAATACGACTACGAATTGCCTATCGGAGAGGCAGAAGAAGTTATTTCAACAGGCCTATTAAGGTTAGGAAACAGTAAGGTGAGCGTTGTAGAAAATGTCAATGCGGCGAAAGCTGAGTTTGCTGAAACGCTTGTGAACTCTATCCAGCAGTACTTCAGAGCAGTCAACGTACCTATTCAGACCGTAAATGCGTTCTTGATTAGTGGCGGTGGTTCACTCACAAGCAAAGTAGAAGGTTCACGTTCAGTAGCGTCCTTCGTGGTAGATTCTTTGAAGTCTGTTTGTCCAAGCATAGACACTGTTGAGTACAAAGGCGATGCAAGGCTGGCTAACCTTGATGGTTTGTGCAAGATGGCTAAGAGTGAGAACTCTGAACCTGCGAAACCTGCAAAGGCGGGTAAAGAAAAACCTGTAAAGGAAGCTACACCAGTAGTTGCTGAGGAAGCAACGCCTACAACTGACGGTGTGACAGAGTAATGGACAGAAGCCACACTGTAAAAGGTGTGGCTTTAATTCAATCATTGGGAGGTATAAGAAATATGCAGGTAGCACTTTATTTGACAATCTTGCCTGCCCCAAGGCTTTACGGAGTAGATGTAGTGAGGGTTCTTGACCCAGACTCTTTGAGGGTTACGGCGGCTAAGGCAGATGTTTTGATAACTGATACATCTTTTGACCCTGCGGTTGTACCTGTAAAGCAGTGTTGTGTGTTGAAAGGTGCTCCGGGCATTGAGTTATTTGCGAAAGAGAACGGATACGATTGTATCGAAAAGACGCAGATAATCAGCTGGTTTCAAAAGCGTGTAGGACTTGATGTTTCAAGGCGTGCAAGGCAGGCTACGCCTACGACAGCAACACCTACGATGGAAATGCCGAGAGCTTCAAAAGATAACGCTCAATACAAAGCTATGTACGACGGGCTTGTAGCAGAGCTACGCAGGTCAGATCTATATAAGAACCTTGACCCTTCGGACGCAAAGACTTATGACATTCTACTTCAAGCAATCAGAGGTACGCTTCGTAAGGCCGATAGCGTAGCGGGCGATATGGCTCTGGCACAGAGCAAACTTGTAAAAGCAGAGGCAGAGCTGGCTCGTTTAACAAAAGAGAGAAATGCAACCGACGAAGATATAGAGGCAGTTTTATCAGGGCTTACGCAAGCTGTAAAAAGTTGTGCGGACGTACTTGACGAAATATCCAATCTTCCTGACGACCCTGAGCTTGTTTTATTTGGTAGCGTAGCTGTCAAGGCAAAGGCGTCATTAGGATTGGCGTCCAAGTTTTCGTCAGTGGTAAGAGCTAAGGAATTAAGAGCAATCGGAAGCGTATCCAGAGAGTTTATTGCTTCTCTAATAGGCGTAACCGAAGACCTTCTTACACTTAGTGTAGACGCAGTAAAAGCGTCATCAGGAGCACAGTCCGCTTCACAACAGGCGGCATTGGTAAAGGCAAATGCAGAGAAGGAAATGCGTCAGCTTAGACTTCTCTTAGAGCAAGAGCAGAAGCTTACAGACAGCTTGAAACAGCAGTTGGAGCAACTTAATGAAGCTTACCAAGAACAGCTTGTTAAGGCTACGGAGGCAGAAAATCAGCTTTTATTGGCGGGCGGTACTACAAACATCGCAGCCCTTCAAGAGCAGTTACGCACTTTGCGTCTTGAACTGCAGAGCAAGAATGAACTTATCGCACGTATGGAAGAAGCTACGGCGAATCCAGACCCTGACGATGCGACAGGTTTGCTTTCTCCTGAGGTAGCGACAGGTATTATTCGTCAGCTTCGTACACAGGTAGCGGCACTGAAACTTGAAAGGGATAGAGCTACGGCAGAGCTTATGAAGGCTAAGAAAGTGGCGGCCAAAGAGGCTGAAAGAGCAGAAATGCTTACAGCAAGTGCAAGAAGTTTAAGCCAAGTTGCCTTCCGTGGAGCACAGGTATCAGCACTTCCGTTGTTCAACTATACAGCGAAGGCACTTATCATACCTGTATTCGGTAATGGTAGTGCGGGTATATCCAGTTCTGCGGTATCCCTTGCAAAGACACTTGGTGTTAACGCCAGAGCGGTTTTATTGGACTTCGACCTTGTTACGACAGACCTTGAAGGGCGCTTTGGTGAGCCGATTAACCCTCTTATCAAGCTGGATGACGGCGAAATTTCGGGAAAGAACTCCGCAATGGGGTTATTCATAGACAAAGGCAAAGATTTCTTTGCTTCACATTATGCTGAGTTAGTAATTCGTATTGACTCTAACAAGGCGGGTATTCTGGACTATCTTCCGGGCTTCTACGCAAAACCTGACCTGTTTATGCTTACGCAGGCAGACTATTCGACACTGCTTAACTATTTAGGAGCAAGATACGACTACATTATAATTGACGCAGGTAAAATTGGCTGTTCAGAAATTGGCGACCAGATACTGCGTAACTTCTGTCTGGCTTGTTTCCGTGCATTGATAGTAACAGACGCAAGTCCTGAAAAGACAAGAGCAATGAGGCTGAAACTCAATGATGTATTTGGCACAGAGCTTAGAAAATTTGCAGAGCGTTGCGTATGGATGACGAACAGAGCGGTTAAGCGTGTGGATTTGACAAGATTTACAGCACCAGCGATGTCCGTATCTGTACCAGTACTTCCTGAAATGGTAGGTATCCATGAATCCTTCCACGTTACGGGAGCTGCACAGAGGGAGTTCAACAAAGTCGTGCGTGCTTTGGCGGGGGTGTAGAGTATGGCAAACTTAGCAGAAATGATGGACCAAGAGGCTACGAAGATAGTCACCTACAAAGGCAAGCAAGTACGAGTAATGGACGCATATGGTAAGTTAAAAGAAGCTTTCGCCAGACCAGAAATGGTGGAGCTTCTTAACCCTACGGGGGAGCGTAAAAGCTACCACAGGTCCTTAGTCAATAGGGCTGTGGCTGACTTTGAAGCTATGACGACCTATGAATACAGGGTACAGCTTGAAGATGGTAAGACCCGCAGGGCGTTTACCGAGGAGCTTGAAAATCCTAACGAATTTTTATTTGCACGTCCGAAGCTTCATGCGGATAAGACGCTGTACAAGCGTTATGCACTGGTATTGTGGATAGCGACTGGATACAGTGGCTACGCAAGCGAGGCGGGCATTACGATAAAGTTCACCAGACTTGGGCGTAAGCTTGAAAGCAATGCTATTGAGCAGGCACTGAGCAACGAGAAGGTTTTATTGGACGCTATGGACTGGTGGGAGAGCGTAGGCAGACGTAAGGACGTACATGAAGTGCTGAGAGCTGCCAAAGCCTACGCAAACGGCATTACCTATAAGAGTTCACCTACGAAAGCAATCGAACCGTACATAGATTGGGAAACGGCGGCGAACGCAGTTATGGGTATGCAGATGGCTTCTGGTGAGAGCAATAAGAGTGCTCGTAAGTACAAGTATCAGAAGACCATAAGACCTGATGAAAAGGCACAGTTCATCAAGGATTATATTGAGGCTGAGAAGCGTATGCAGGGCGTACTGGACAGTCAATCCGTCCGTGAAATGGAGGAAGTCTGTTTGAAAATTGAAAAGAAGATGAAGAAGTACGACCTATTCAACACTGAGAAGACCCGTGACATCATAGCATCCATCAGACGCTCCCAGTTCACGAGGGTAACCATACGCCAGCGTGAATACCTCATGCGTATCCTTGACGACATAAAGAATTACGAGGAAGTCAAAGAGAAGCGTAAGGTTGGGGAGGATTTATTCGACGTGGATAAGTTCTTCGATGAAATCACAGGAGGTTGAGTAAATGCTGTTGATTATAGACTTACAGCATATCTATTACAGGTGCTGGTTTACACGGGATAAGAGAGAACCGATTTATTCGCAGAGTGGGCGTGACATCAACCATGTCAAGGCAACCTTTGACGAATGTATCAAGATAATCAAGGACTTTGAATTCCACTATGACGAGAGGGAAGCGGCTATCTGTGTTTGTCTGGATACCAACAGGGATGGTCTTGTAAAGAGGGCGAAGTTCCCTGAATACAAGGCAAACAGAGGACAGACGCTGGATGATGAAAACAGAGCCGAAATCATTTACGTCGCAAACGCTCTTGGGCGTATGGGTGCGAACGTCTACAGTGCAGTAGGCTATGAGGCCGACGATTTAGTTTACACGCTTGTTAAGGATTACGCAGGTGAAAAGAAAGTGATTTACACCAGTGACGCTGACCTTTTAATGCACGTAAATGAAAACACCGAGGTATGGATACGACAAGCTCCTGAGTATGCGAGGATTACGGCAAAGCGTTACGCACATCAGATGAGTTTTATCCGTAAGAGTCGTACAGAGGCAATTTTCAACGATACGGTTCTTTACAAGAGTTGCGTAGGTGATAGTTCTGACAATATAAAAGGCGTATATCGCTTTGGCAATAAGGCTTTTGAAAAGAAGATAAGTGCTTTATTGGAGGCGAACCCGGACATCGTCGTACCAGCTACGAAGGATGGTACATTGGAATTTGCCAAGACGCACTTTGGATTTAATGATACCCAGATGGAGCAGTTCCTACGAGCTTTGGATATGGTATTTCCTTACTATTGCAAGGGTATTCCAGAGCCGAAAGTTTGTGACCTAACTCCATTCTTAAAGATGCCTGCATAAGCTTAATATCAAAATAAATAGTGAGCTGGCGTGTTGTACGCACTGGCTCACTTTGGCATATAAGGGAGGTATGAGCTATGTATGATGGCTTTGACGGCTATGACGCACAGGCAGAAGGGCTATATCAACAGGGAGGCATTGACTATAGTTCCCCGCCTGACTTTAATTACAAGCGTTTAATGGGCTTAGGCTTTTCAAAAATTGAAATAGATACTTGTCAGCGGTTATTCCAGCAGGGGGCAAAGTTCACTACTTCCTTCTTACAGCAGGTATGCGGGTATGATTACGAAACCGCTTCGAGGATTAAATACCTATATGACATTGCCCAAGGCAAGATAGAAATTGAAACCGATGACGAGCTTTGCAAGCACTTAAAGAAGATGTTCGGCAACAAGCGTAAGGTAACTATTGCCGACTTGCCTCCGTCCAACATCACTGAGGTGCCTAAGTTGTGTTTAATTGCAGAAATCACAGACCCACTGTTCTACTGTTACAATAGTGGGCTTTACGACATAAATCAGAGGTTTTATCAGGTAGTGCAGGCGACACCTTCTAAGACAGTAATTAAAACCAAACGCAAGCCTGAAATAAAATTTAGGGGAGCAAAGGAAACCGAAGGTGTAGCCAAGATACTGTCTGAAGTACCTAATCCAGACGGCTCGATAGAAGTTGAGTTCAATCCGAAGTATACGAGGCTTTGTAACCGCTACATTATCTTAGCTTCACCGAAGCGTCCTGAGTTCCACTTAGGGTGCTACGAGCTTATTCTTGTGGACGGCAGTAAGATGTTTGTGTTCGGCAGAACGCTTCCTGCGAAGTGGGAGTTGAAGTATAAGGCTGCACAGGAGCGTGTAATTGATTTTGGGATATTCCCAGACGAACTGAAACCTCGTATTGAGAGAGCTGCCCAGATGGTACACAAGCGTTTGGCGGGAGTAAAGGCGAAGTATCTTGAACCTACCAGCGTATTCGAGCTTATTCCTAAACCGGGGGCTGAATATGGTGCAGGTGACGACGCTGTCGCAGACGAAGGAGCTTTGGAGCAGGCACTTGACAATATAGATATTTAAGGGAGGGGTGGCGTTGTTTCACATAGATTCTAAGGTGCATAAACCTAATCACGACTTAGCTCTAAAACACGCCCAAGAATGGTGCGAGAGAGGATTCAGATTTAATAGAGAAGCATGGAGCGAAATTGTTGAAACGGCCAATGAGAAGAAAGAGCAGTTAATGAAGTACGGGCTTAAAAATCCTGAAAGTCCGAAGCAGATTGAGTGGTTTTTGAGAAGCTTCAACAGCTTAGAAATTGCTGCGTTCATGTATGATTTGAAGAAGGGTGGTTGGGATTTAACCGTGGACGCACTTTGCGAGGTAGCGGAGAAGTTCACAGGTATTCCTGAAATCACTACTTTGTATGAATACAAGCAGGCGATGGCGATTGCGAGGTCGTTCCAGACCTTAGAGAAGCACTTGAAGGGTGGCGACATCGTACATCCGAAGGTAAAGACGACATCCACGAACCGTATTATGTTCGTAGAACCGTTTTTATCGGGATTGCCTAAACAGTGTAAGCCATTTGCACCGATAAATAAGGATGGAGTGCTTTTATCCGTCGACGTTAAGGCACAGGAGCCGAACATAATCATCAACTGGTTTGGTAGTCCGAGCTTGCGTGCTATTGCTTCTACAGAAACTGACATTTATACAGGTGTAGCGAAGGCTGCGTTTATTCCGAGGGTGCATTTGATTGAGGGTGCTGGCAAGTCTATAACCCCAGTATATCAAGGTTTAGCTTGGGTATGGGGCAAAGGTGATACGCTACTGCACATTGAGAACATACACCAGTCCAGCTTACTTGCACCTCCAAAGAGTGCGATAGGTGTATTTGAATCAGGAGAGCGTAGAGAGCTTCCTATCAAGTGGAGTACAGAAAACAAGAAGACTGGCGAAATGGTGGGAGAATTAGAGCTTACTGACGAAATACAGGACAATATGACATTCAGACTGTCCGAGGAAGCAAGAAGCGAGGTCAAGGAAGTTTGGAATATGCTTGCATACGGCGGGTCATTAGGCTCAGCCAAGGCACACTGCACAATCCTTGACGGCAATGCACTTGTAGACCACTTGAAGAAGGAGCTTCGTATTACCAGCAAGGCTGACAATGGCGATATTTTGCAGACATACTTTGGAACACCGATTTTATCTGACAAGAGAGTGAACTACCGTTCAGCGCGTAACCGTATTGTACAGGGTACGGGAGCTGATTTGATGGCACTTCTTATCGAGAGGTTTTATTCGGAGCAAAGGCCTGATGGTGTTGACATATATCTAACCAGATACGACGAGCTTGTTATCGAAGTACCTTGGTCTTTCTTCAACAGTTGCGGCGAGGCTTCCGGGGTAAAAGAGTATTTCACGGAAGTGTTTGAACACCAAGTAGATGATTTTACTCCGTTCAAAGTCGATATAGATTTGTTTTAAGTTTAGCCCTTTCGGGGGTTTTGAAAGGTGGTAGCGAAATGGAAGAACTAAGAGAGCTTATCTTAGCACATCTTGAAGAATTGCATGGCACGGGGCTTTCCGATGAAAGGTATCAGCTCTATGTTGACACGGTTTATCAGTGCGATACAGTTGATAAGCTTATTGAATTGGCTGCACTTGAATTGCAGTTGGAGGCTAACGAGTTCTTCCTGCAACTTGTAGAACAGATGAATGAGTTGGAGGAGAACAGTGCTTCCGTAGACGATGTGGCGTTCCACAATTCAGATGGATTTGGCGATGAAGACGGCTTCGGTGATGAAGAAGAACCTGAGGGAGAATTCTTCCCTGAGGATGATGGCTTTGGTGATGAACCACAGCATACAGGTTTTAGTACACCGAGCAACCCGAACCTATTTGACGGGTTTGGAGGGCAAGAGAGTGATTCCGATGAAATCGACCCGCAGGTATTGGCTATGCAGAAGGCTCTCTTAGGTCAGAACGACATCGACATGACAGACCCGTCGTATTTTGACATTGACGCTTTGCTCACCAAAGCGGGGAGTGTTACGACAGAAATCACGTTAGGAGAGCAACCTCCGAAGGAATATAACGATGAGCTGGCGAACCTTTTATCCGCATATAGTGACGAAGAAGGTGCTGGCGACGAGTTAGAATTTGACGCATTGCCAGAAGAACCTGCACAACCTGCTCAGAGGGATAGCTTTGGGCAACCTGTGAGCTTTGGCAGACCTGCACAGCAAGGTGGTTTCGGGCAAGCACCTGCGGGATTTGGCAAACCTGTGGGTAATGCGGGTGGTTTTAATAGACCGCCGCAGGCGAAGCCGACGCAAGGTTTTGGGCAACCGATACAACCTACGCCTCAGGCACAAGCACAGCGTCCTTCGGGAGCAAGCGTGGCAATGAACAATGCTAAAAATGTGTTTGCTGGGTTTTCTAAGAGAAAGCCGAGCAAGTAAAGGAGGTAACGTAGATGGCTGGAAATGATTTCGGGGGTTTTGGCAGTGGCTTCGGTCAAGGCAGTACACCTCCGCAAGCACCCGGATTTGAGCAGATGAATCAAGAGTTTTATCAGTCAGCTCAGCAACCTTATCAGGGGCAGGGTTTCGGACAGCCTCAATACTCTGGCTTTGAGCAGAATCAAGGCTTCGGTCAACCTGACCTGCAAGGTTTTGGATACCAAGACCAAGGAATGGGCGGGCATACACCGCCTCCGGGATGGGCGAACCCTTCAGCACCGACAGACCCGTTTGGAGGAGTAAGTCAACCCAGACAGCAAGCTGAGCCTGAATTGAAATGGTGGCAAAAAGGAGCAAGGGTATTCCTTATTGGAGGAGCTGCGGCACTTATACTGGCGATATTGGTATTCGTTATAGCGACGAACTTAAATAAGCGTTCAGTGGAGAATCCTCCTGCTGTGGATTTACCGCAGATTGAGCAACCGCAGGTAGAACAACCGCAGGTAGAACAGCCTCAGACTCCAGTAGTTGAGCAACCTCAAACTCAACCACAGCAACCTGAGCCTCAGCAACCGCAGACACCTGTAACACCTCAACCAGACCCTAAGCAGTGGCAACTGATTGGCAACACCAATGGTTACGACTTTGTTGAAACAAGGCTGGGAGAGTTCGTAGTTAAGGACTTACAGCTTTATTTCAGGAATGACGGTGGTGTACAGGTACGTAGCGTAGCCGTGGGTACACTTGACGGGTATCCGGGGGTTTACGAAGTAGAAGTTCCAAGGTCAGCGGCTTTATTCGATAAGATTACAGTGGGTTATAAATTCATCGTAAGCTTTGATGTATATAAGGCGGCCGATAGCAAGGACATATTTATTGAAAACATCCGACCAGAAAAGTAATCTGAGGCAGCAGGTTTTATTTGGCTTGATTCTCAATCAGGCCTATTTGTGTTAAAATGTATTTATAAAACAGAAAGGCGGTGGGACGATGAGTTCAGGAGGCTTAGCTCTCGGTAAGTACTTGCGTGTGACTGGTTCGTTTGGCTGGGGTGAGAACGCAGGTTTAGTCGTAAATGAAGCCCTAAAGTCTGACAAACGCAAGCTTAATGGCTCAGTATCAAAAATTGTAGGGTTTACTGTATATAACTGTGCTCACGAAAAAGAGAACGCACTTGTTCCACAGGTTTTTGAAATACCTATCCGAAGATGGAAGCAAGTTTCGACAGACCCTAACGTATACGAGGAAGTTCCGCAGATATTGGTGCTTAAACCCGGTGATGAAGCAATCATCGAGGCGTGTGACTTCATCGCATATATTTTGAACAATACAGAAACGCATGGCAGAACCCTTGATAATGGGGTAATCAAGCAGTCTTCTCGTGGTGGAAAGGACGCTCGCTACTTAGGTAAGCTTACACAATTCACACCTGTGGAAGCGGCATATTTCTGTTTCTCGTTCTCTCCGAACGCAGGAATGAGGTTGCATGACCCTGAGGTTAAGAAAGCAGTAGGGGTTAAGCGTGACGGTGTCTGGAGAGTTAAAGAGCAGTACAAAGAGTACTTTGGTTTCTTGGAAATGACAGATATACACACACGTAGGGTGAGAAAGTTGGTGCAACAGCAGATAGCTGATAAGATTAGAGCCAGTTATCAATTAGCCGATACAAAGTAGTTCGACGGGGGAAGATAACAGTTAAAACAAAGTTATAAAACTCTATAAAAACTCTTGATTTTTTTTTATAAATTATATGTACCGATTCGTTAGTCGGGAATTTAAGCCTTTGGATTGCTATACCAAACGGGAGTAGGTCACGAAACCGGGCAGGATGAACAAGGAAGGGAACATAAACTTTTATAGGGTTTGATAAGAACTTTATAAAGTTTTATAAGTTTTCTGTAACGGAAGGAGGGTTGAAAAATGGTTGATAAGTTAGTGCCTGTATTAAGTCAAGTCAACCCAACCGTATTGATGGTGCTGGCGGTTATTGCGGTCATCCTGTTTATCGTAAGTCTTATTAAGAGGGCAGTTAAGGTCGGCATTTCTATGCTTATCCTTGCCTTACTCCTTGGCGGTGGAATTCCCACTGTAAATAAAATCAAGGAGAGTTACGACATAAAGTATGATAAGGTGTCCACAGTTCTAACCATCAAAATAGCGGGTAAGGAAAATACGCTTCCGATGAAGGAAATCTTGGCAGACAAGAACTATGCTATAAGCATGGAGAAGACTGCTAATAGTACGAAGTTGAGCGTAACTTACAAGCAGAAGGATGGTACAGTTGTTTCGATAGGTAGGAACAATGACGCAATAGCAATCCCGAACTTCATGGCCGAGGAAGTTAAGAAGTTCTTCGACAATAATAAGGTGAAATACAGCTATAGGGAGAATACAGACCCATTAGGTGCAGGAACTTTTGTACCGCAACAGTAATGGTTCACGGGTAATCAGATTGTTTGGAGGGTTTTGTGATGGCACAAGAGTTATCATGGTATAGGAAATATCGTCCTAAGACGTTTGCAGATTATGAGGGGGATTTTGTTAAGGCGGCAGTCAAGAGAATGAGTGACCCAGCAAGGCGACCTCAGGTTATTTTACTACACGGTGAGTATGGGTGCGGTAAGACTACGGCAGCAAGACTTTTAGCGGGGTTTTATCTGTGCGAAAGTCTTACACCTCAAGGAACACCGTGCGGTAAATGTGCAGGATGTCAGCAGTTGTTGGACCTCATTGAGAGGGGCGAGGACGATGTTTCCAGCGAAAGTATTCAGGAAATTAACGGTTCAGAAGCTAACCGTATCGAGGACATAAGACGTATCATGCACGATAGTATGCTTACGTTGCCCTCATTTTCTAAGTACAAAATTTTCATATTTGACGAGTGTCACAGGATAACTCCTGAGGCACAAAATGCACTCTTAAAGGTATTAGAAGATGTACCAGAACACTTGGTAGTAATCTTCGCTACGACAGAGCATGACAAGATGTTACCTACGATACTTTCAAGGTGTCAGATGGTAATAGAAGTGAAGAAGCAGTCCGTGCAGGGTATGGTGAATATACTGCGTAAGATTTCTGAGAAGGAAGGACTTACTGTGAGTGCCGAAGCATTAAAGCTTATAGCACGTAAGGGTAAGAGAATTCCAAGGGACTGTATCAACTTACTGGAAGACGTGGCTATGACTTGCGACAGGCGTGTTACGGCAGAAACCGTACTGGAACGCTTGGGCGAGGTAGACAGCGAGGTATACAGCAAGTTTATAAAGGCGGCACATAGTGGTTTGCCTGAAATATTATCCTTCGTCCACGAATTTAACGAGGGCGATATAACATACAAGAGCTTTTTATCTGGGCTTTCCAGATATATTGTTGAAGCAGCTTATATGCGAATGGGTATCGGCTTAGACGAGTTTGATGATAATGCAATCGAGGCAAGGAAGGCTTTATTTGCGAGGTACAAGGTTGACGAATTCCATGTGCTGATGAAGTTAGTGTCGGAGGCCATTCACAGGTCATCTATAGAGGCACACTCCCCAGAGTTAGCGATGACCTTGCTTGCGTTGAATATCGGCGGGATTACTGATTTGAAGAAAAATACCTTAGCTGAGAACGTGCAAGCTCAGGCTAAGCTGGAAACCAGTCAAGGTGCTCAAAAGTTTGTTGAGCGGGATACTGAGAAACGCATTGAGGACAGAGCACCGAAACGTGGCGGTGATGTTAGCATAGACGACTTTATGGCACGTCTTGGGGCAGTACGCTGCGGTGATTAAACATTATAACCTTAAAGGGGGTAAAACCATGAAACAGAGGCGTAAATTGGCGGTTTTCGGTCTTTTATTCGTCTGCATGGTGCTGGTCCTTTCTCCTGTAACAGCTTATGCTGAGGGTGATACTCCGGGGTTATCTGATGTTATCAAAGGGCAACAGCAGACTACTGGACAGCCTGCGACGACACAGGAAACTCCGACAAATAACACAGCACCTACGCAGAACACACAACCTGTACAGCAAGCTACGCAACAGCCTAAGCAGTCTACAACCGAACCTTACACTGGCGGTTTAGTGGATGTAGGAGGGCTGTCAGGTAAGGATTTGGCAGGTTACTTAGGAATTTCACAAGCCCCTGAGGCACAGAACGCAGTACAATCCACATTAGGTCAGATTATGGGTTGGGTTGTACCTATCTTGGTAGGCGTAATCTTCGCTGTGTTGACACTCAGAGTACTTCTTGACATCCTGTACATCGTAGCTCCTTTCATTCGTCCGAAGCTTGCTCCCGGCGTACAAGGCGACCAGATGGCAGAGAACCAGATGGGAGGCGGTATGCAGTATGGTATGGGCGGTGCTGGCGGTATGGGAATGGCTGGCGGTATGATGGGTGCAGGAGGCATGGCAGGTGGCTACGGTGGACGTGGCAGACGTGGCATGGCAGGTGGTGCTCCTGTTGGGGGCACTCAGTGGGTATCTGAAACAGCTATCGCTGCGGTTATGGCAGGTAACCAAGTAGGACCAAACGGTAAGCCTAACAATCCGTTTATCTTCTACTTAAAGGGTATGGTAGTTCCTCTTGTACTCATCCCTGTAATGTTGGTACTGCTTCTGAGTGGAGTGCTTACTCAGGTTGGCTTCTACATTGGCGATTTGATTACGAACGTAATCAGCAGCAGATTTTAGCATGTCGGTTTTAACCGAACTATTGGGGGTGATGTGATTGCCTCAATTTATGAGAGCTTTGTCGGCACGGAGGCGTGGTGAGCGTATTCGTGCCGAAAGGCGTAAGGCAGAAAATATAAGTATAAATAAGTCTGTGGATTTCCGTTCTGGTATTGTGGCTTCCTTGAAGGATGTGCGATGTTTACTTGAACAAGAGGGCGTTAAGTCAGTGATTATTGAAATTGACGAAGCACACTTGCCGTTGTTTAATGAGGCGTTGTTCTCACACGAACTGGCAGGTTACGACATTCAGCAAGACCCTCAGGTTGCTAACAGGTTCAGGATAGCAGACAAAGTATTGTTCTAATTTAAGGGAGAAGGCAGGTGTTGTAGCGTGACTGGTGGTACACATAGAGCATTTTCGGTGTCCTTTGCACTGGGTGGAGCCGTTGCGCTTACGCACTTTGGGCTTACAGAGGTTAATCCACTTGTAGCAGCTCCTGTTCTTTTGATGTCTGCTCGGTATGGGGCGTTAATGCCCGATGTCGACCATCATTGGGGTAATGTGTCTGAGAAGACGCTCCCTAACAAGATATTGAACACTTTCATCCATCTCACAGGAGGTACTCATAGGTCTTGGCAGACACATAGTTGGGATATTTACTTCGTTTTATTGGCGATAGTGTTGCTATTTCCTATGGAATTGCTTGAACCCTTAGGTGTTCCTACGGTAAGTGTGTTATCCATGCTGGTGTACGGCGTAATGCTTGGTTGGGGCAGTCATTTGTTTGCTGATATGTTGACCCCACAGGGAGTGCGTTTGGTATGTTGGCGTAAGTTCAAGGTGCGATTAGTGCCGAAGTGGGCGATGTTTGCGACTAACTCCAAGTGGGAGGATATGTGTTACAAGTTTGTAAGGGTAGTAAACACGTTGGCTGGCTTAGCTTATGTGGTGTGGTGTCTTTACATATTAGACCTTTTACCTTGGGTCGAAAACCTATTCTAAACCAGCGACATTAAAGAAAGGAGAATGACAATATGAGTATACAGAGAACTCGTATACAAAGGCTTTTCGTGTTTTTGCTAACGATGTTAATGCTGTTTGCGATGGCTGTGCCTGCATACGCTGCGGGCGGTGTCAATACAGCTGAATACTGGAATGAAATGGCTAATCAGATTGTGAGTAGCGGTACGCTTAAAGATAGCAATGATTTGGCTAAGAGGCTTTCTGGCGTAGCTGGTGATTCACAGTTTGTATTGAACGGTGAGAAATTCTACACCGTTGTGGTTACCTCAGGACTTACACAGTACGTAGGCGGGCGTGAGGTTGACCCAAGTAGACCTGTGGATACTACTAAATATCAAGCAATTCCTGTAGCGTCAGTACCTTCACAGAACGGTCCGACACAAAACGTCACTGTTTATGTGCATAATGACGCAGATGGTTCGGCTCTTGGTAAAATATCCGCTCATGCAACACAGGGATTGCTGAACCAAGCGAATGTAAATCCTGATACAGGAACAGCAATGGGTCTTTTATCTGGAATTACGCCAATGATTAACACACTGCTTGGTTTGATGGTAGTAGCTATCTCTATCGGTATGACAGTATTCTCGGCTTTGGATATTATTTATCTGGCGTTCCCTGCATTTAAGTCAATGGTGGATAACAGCATTGAGCAGGGTGGTAAGGGAACACGTACAACCAAAGACGGTACTGTTACATCCAGATGGGTTACACAGGACGCTATCTTGGCGGCAAAGGACGCAGAGCAGACACAAGGCTCACCTTGGGGTCCTTACTTTAAGCGTAGAGTATTTGCTTATGTGTTCTTAGCGATTATTCTGTTCATCCTGTTGACAGGAAACATCTTCTCAATTACAACTCTTGTAACGAACGCACTTCAAGGTCTGTTCAATGCACTTGGTTTGTAATTGTGAAGCACAAAGCAAGTATTCCCCGTGAGAGCGGGGGTGTTTCGGTAAAGGGGACGGTGCTAAGCATCGTCCTTTTTAGTTCCGTCAAGAAGCTGTAGGCCTACGGGGATTGTAGTAAAAAAACGAACGAGGGGTGAAGAAACGATGACTATTGATGGATTAGTAGCAGAAATGGTCGAGGCTGCGTCCAATTATCCGGGCATTGACTTGATTATGTACAGAACACTGGTTGAGAATATTGCCACCATAGTGTCTACGTTTGTGGGGATTGTGGCAATAGCACTGGCGGTGTTTCTGCCGATTATATTAGCTTTAGAGCTTGCGATTATTAACTTTCCTCCGCTTACACAGGCGTTGGTAGACCGTGAGAATTATGTAGCGGAGGCGGGAGTAGAGAAAAAGAGAAGGAACTGGGGGCTTTTCGTAAATGACGCACGTAAGGCACTCAGGATGCACGCAGAGACCCAAGAGAACATAAACAAGTGCTATTTCAGGGTTAAATGGGTTACGATGTTTACGGCAGGTATTTCAATGGCTGTACTGTTTTCAGGGCAGGAATCAATCGTGCGTATTGTAACCAAAGCGATAGGTCCAATCTTACTGCGTATAGCAGCTTCGTAAAAAGGATGGTGGTTTGACATGAAGTTCAAAGGTTTTATCCGCAGGGCGAAGCGTAGGGTGTCGTTGTTACTGATTATTATGATGATGATGGCGATGATGACTATGTTGACTGGTTGCGGTATCGACAACTCGTTGATAAATGCGGCGGTTATCAATTCCGTTCTGGCTAAGCACATATTCGCTAAGATACAGGAGCAGGTGTCGCTGATTATTAACTTGAAAGAAAGACATATTATTCCCGATGTTATGGCTGACGGGCTTTTAAGAGAGCTTGAAGCTGTAATTAAGGGAATTGAGCAGATTAACGCAGGTACTATTGAGTACACCAGTGATGGCAGTACAGATTCTGATGACGATGACGAAGAAGCTATAGCGGCTACGATAGAAGCCGACGGTGGGCGTCACGAATTTATTGAGCGTGTGATTGCAAGTATTTGCGGGTTTGGTTCGTATCCTACTGATTGTGCAGCACCTGTCGAAATATCCAGCAATAATATCAGGAATAAAGAACTGAATCAGGCTAATAGGTATGTGGAGTACTACGGAAGTTTTATCAACGTCTATAGTGGGTTCGTTACAAAGAGTTTAATTGAGCAATCTAACTATAAGAGTGTGTTTAATATGAATGACCCTCGTCCTCTTGAACTATTCGGAAGTACAGAAGAAGTCAAGAAAAGCGAAGGTTCATTGCCGACGTCTATTAAGGGTTTGGTAGACTATCTTAACGGTTTACGTGACATGGACGTTTACTACTTAAATCCTTCCCATGCTGATAGCACAGCGAAGCTTGCGAACATCAAAGATAAGATACAGCAGGCAATGGGCGGGGATAAGAACGCATTGAATGAGCTTATCGGTGGCGGTATTTTTGTCAAGGCTGGTGTAAAGGTAAACATCAGTGCCAGTCCTTTAAGCGAAAGCTCTATTTACAAAGTATATAAATTTGACGTAGCTGATGTTCGTAGACAACCTGACAATAATCCACAGGCGACAGTACCAAAAACAATTCAGGTGCCAGTACCAAATGCAGTTTCTTATCAGATTAAGCTTCTCGACAAGACTGCAATCGAAAATGCTTTCAAGGTTGGGGAGAAGGACATAGATTTATCCGCAGGGGTTCGTATCGGTAACGTGTTCTTGGTTACCCGTTATCCTCTGGCGGTATTCAGGGGCGTTGTTCAAGACCCTTCTGATTCCAGCAAGTACTTACCTGTATTCTTTCCGACAGATTCCGTAAGATATTATCCGTCCATTAAAGGTTCAAGTTTCTCAGGTACGGCGGGTTCTCTGACAGAGAATTACGATACCACAGGCGGTAAGGGTACTGCTGAGAATAAGGCTGCTTATGTAGACATCTTCACAGGCGAAATGTACTTCAAAGATGGTGAGAGAAACGTTGCTCAGTCTTTTATGGGCATAGGTTCTCGTGACCTTGAAGCGTCGTTCGTAGTGAAGCCTGCGACAAGTGTTTACACGGTGAAAGATAACGACGCATTGATAACAACTGTATCCCATACGGGCGGGACTGAGTATAATCCAATAGACCGTGTGGAAATAGGCGTAACCATAGTAGATGTTTGTAAGGATACGGTAGGCACTATGCCTGTATTTTTCCTGACCGATTACTTGGAGCTGATTTATTCGCCTGACACCGTAGGTTACGACGCATTTACTGCTTACGGTAGAAAGGTTAAGCTCGACGAAAAGATAGTCCTTGGGAAGGACGCTATTACAGCGGACACAGGTTCGATTGCATACATCGTAGGTGACGGAGCTACGGTGGATGACTGGAATAAACGAACAGCGGTTTATCCTTCTATCGGTGTCGAGGATTTGATGGACATAGACGGCTTCTATACGTACAGTAGTGGTTTTCAAGCTAAGACCAAGGAGGAAGGTACTTCCGCTGAGAATGGTTCGTCGGTAGTACGCTTGATTAAGTCAGGTCAGCAGTTTGAGGCTGCGGGTACAATCCACTCTGGTGACGTTACTGCGGAGCGTAGCGATATGCTTCCTCAGATAGCGGCTCAAAAGAGTGTTGAGTGCGTAATGAGGTTTGGTGCGTCAGGGCTTGATGAAGTCGACGAAGGAGTTCGTAAGAAGACACCTCTGTACGGAATTCTTGTGCGAGGTAATGTGTATGAGCGGCAGCTTCTGACAGATTGGATACTGGCGTCGGGTAATGCGAACCTCATCAAGTGGGAGAAGACCATAGCCGACTTAGGGTATCCGAACTATAAGATAAGCAACGCAGTGCTTGATGAAAAGCTGAAAGGCAACTACGCATTTGAGCTTAACCAAGACGGACTGCTTACGCTTGACCTTGATACTATCTTGGAAATCAACAAGGAGTACGAGGAGGAGCGTAGAGGTGGGGCAATGGTTTACCTCAGAACACTTTTATTGGTGCTTGGCTTTGTTTTAATCGCTTACGTAAGTGTTCTTATAGGTGCGTGGGTGGCAGACGTGAACTTCGATTTAGGCCTGAATTTGCTCCACAAAGTAAGTATCGGGCATTTCGTAGCCGTAAGGTCGCTGGATGAAATGCCAGAAGCTGACCCAGAAAGCAAGACGACCTACGTGGATTTCAGGAAGTTGTTAGTAAGGTGTTTCGTATTTGCAGCCGTAGGCGTTATTATTCTCACCGTAGACCCTGTCAATTTGGTGATTAAGATAATGACATGGCTGAGCTTTGTGATAAACTTCCTCAGCGAGAAGCTTTTTGGCGTAAAAGTCTTTTAAGAAGGGTGGGCATCAACAGATATGATTTTATCGGCGACACGCAAAGTATTTACACGTCTGTTAGTAATGATATTGCTGATAGCCCTGTTGCTTCCTACGGTAGCTGTCTTTGCTAATACTCCTACGGGTAGGTACGCACAGATAAATACCTTTGAAGCATCAGGTTCTCCGCTTTTGAACCCGAACTTTACCATAAATCAGTGGAATAAATGGGAGACCGTGGCGTGGGGTGTCTTCCTTTCCAACTTCGTTGTTCCGATGGCCGATAGCTACGAAAGTGCGTTTAATACGGCTTCCAACGAAGGTTCAAGAGGTTCAGGGTTTAAGGCATTAAACTTTTCAATGTCAGGTGACCCTGCTGCACGTGGTATTCTGCAGGACTTCCTGCGATTTGCCATCGACTGTGCAATGGAAAACTCTAAGGAGCTTTATGTGTCTTATTACTACTTAGACCAAGCGGGTAACATTATAGAGCCGTCAGTACCGGGCGATGTGAACAGTCCTGCGAAGATAGTTGAAAAGGTAAAAGACCCTACGAAGCAGGATGTTAAGCCAGAGGTTACATCTGTGGCTACCTTTGCGTCACTCTTACCAGCGAACTTGGCTGATTTATCGGGAACAGAGAGAGCAAATCTTCTGAATAATGACGCAGGTGCTTGGATTGCGGGTACTCCGTATGGTTCAGACAAATACGATGACGTATTCGGTGTAAACTCAGTTATTTTCAGACCTTGGGAGCTATTCGGTATGGTCGAAACTTACGACTATCCTGACCTGATTGCTATTCCTCCGTCTGCGAGTTCAAGTAACAACAGACCAGCGAATAACGTCTTCAACACAAGTAACCAGTATGCTAAGGCGTATGCGACAGCGAATACGACTACAAACGGCAAGGTAGCGGACATTGCGGTGGCTAAGCTTCCAATTCTTTGGCTTAAGGCGAGCGATGAAAGCTACGTAAAGGTATGGGATATGCTTGACCCTTGGGATTATCAAGTGTTGGTAGCAATGCTTGCCAAGGAAGTAAACTCAGATTCATCTTACGATTCTTTATTGGGTACGAAGCGTGTTTGGGAAACAGTAATGGACAACATTGACGCAGCTTTCTCACAAGCAACTCCGCTTGCGATGGACTGTTTTGGTAACATCGTAACCAGAATAGGCGGTAAACCAATCGTAGTTATTCCAGCGGCTTATAACAAGCATTTGACTACCAAGCCAATGGTAAACTTGGTAACTTCACTGTTCCTTACAGGACCTACATCTGGCGTAAGTTCTGACTTCCTGTTAAGTCAGGGTAAGATGTCAGTTAAGTCTGCGAGCTGGTGGATTTCAAACGATAATGAAACCGATAAGAATAGAGCAAGTCTTTTCGGTCCGGGTATGCCAGCTTTCGGATGGAAAGGTGCAAGTATGCCGAACAATGCGGTTGCTCTTTATTATGACAGCGACAGCTTGGCGTATTTGACTTATAAGGACAGACAGAAGTCCGATGACACGGACTATTACAGAAAGACACTTAGTTACCAGAACTATCAGCTGTTCCCTCAGGTAGCGGCGGTTCTAGGTGTTCTTGACCTTGATTTGAACGGTAATAGAAGTTTTACTCGTGGAAGTAAGACGGACTTA
>Ga0116168_1001233_pt1 | contig 20403 bp, 10 predicted proteins | sample AD_UKC129_MetaG_FD_89795 | JGI IMG/M metagenome (GOLD analysis project Ga0116168, IMG submission 89795) | Active sludge microbial communities of municipal wastewater-treating anaerobic digesters from Canada - AD_UKC129_MetaG | ecosystem: Engineered > Bioreactor > Anaerobic > Digestate | place...
AACGATACATTGCCCCTAAAGCATGAGCAGCATCTTCAATTAAGTGTAAATGATACTTATCTGCCACTTTCTGTATTTCATCAAGTTCACAAGGATGTCCTGCAAGGTCTACAGGAATAATGGCTTTCGTTTTTTCTGTAATCTTTTCTTCAATTTGTTGAGGGTCAATATTGTAGGTAAGCGGGTCTACATCTACAAATACAGGCTTTACACCCATATTTAAAAGTGTATTGATGGTGGATACCCAGGTAATAGGTGGTGTTATAACTTCATCGCCCGCTTTTATCCCTGCTTCCACCAAACAGAGATGTATCGCGGCAGTGCAGGAAGAAACGGCAACACCTTCACTTGCTCCAACAGTAGAAGCAAAGTTTTGCTCAAAAGCATGTATATTATGACCTGAGGTTAACCACCCACTCCTCATTGCCTGTATAACAGTTTCTTCCTCGTCTCGACCCATAACGGGTTTCGCTAAGGGAATAAATAAAGGAGCCGTAGGTTCTCCCCCTTCTTGAACAGGAATTTTTTTCAATTTCTTAAATTGCAGCACATTAATATATTTATCAAAAAATGGGTCTTCGTGAGGATATCGTTCTAACCAATCAGAAATTTCCTGTAATGCGTTTTGTATGGTATATTCTGGTTGGAAATGAAATTGTGTGATAAACTTCTGAAACTGCACCCGAAAAGTTCGCAAATCCTCATCATCACGGACCACATCTATTTCGGTTCCATGGACAACCGAAGCAATTTCCTGGGCTAAATCTATAATCTTCTTATTAAGGGAATTATGTCCTATATTAAAAATTTGGTTATGTATTTCATTTTGTTGGGCTTCACACATCAGAGAAATTGCTCGAGCACAATCACGAACATGCAAGAAAGGTCGCCACTGATTACCACCTCCTCGAACTTCTATTCTTTTTTGCCTTTTAGCCGTAGATACCATTTGATTTATAGCCAGGTCAAAACGCATTCGGGGAGAATATCCAAAAAGCGTAGAAAACCGTGCTATGATAGGTGAAAATTTTTCGTGGGCTAATTTTTGCAATTTTTCTTCTGCTTCTCTTTTGGTTTGACTGAAAGTGGATATAGGGTTTGTGGGGCTATCTTCATCAAGCCAGTCTCCAATGCCTTTTCCATATACTGCACATGTAGAAGCAAAGATAAATTTTTTTACGCCTTTTTGACTACTTTGCCGAGCCAATTCAATAGTGCTGTCTACATTCACTTCTCGGGCTGTAATCGGGCAAAGGGCACAGGTAGGGTCATTGGCAAGTCCCGCAAGATGAACCACAACATCCATCTCATTAAAAAGGTCGGGAAACTCCTGCCAATGACGAATATCGCCTTGAATTATTTCTACATCTGTATTTTTTAACCAATCTGCTTCTTCAGGGAAGCCAAAGCACATACGGTCAAATATACGAACTTTATGTCCCTTCTGTAATAATTCATAAGTAACCCAACATCCTAAATATCCAGCACCGCCTGTAACAAGTATTTTCATTATAATTGACTCCCAAATGTAAAAATATTTACTATAATTCTATCACTAAAATATAAAACAATTATAAATTAAAGGAATTGTTATGCGAAACATCGTATTTATTTTTATATTTTTTTGTTTAATTGTTTTCATCAACCAAAATATTTTTTCTCAAGAAAATCCGTGCTTAAAGGAAATTAAAGACTTAGTCCCTTTTGAGGGAATACCCAATCTATTTCAGTTTTGTGATGGGACCCCAGTAAAAACAGTTCAGGATTGGGAAAAACGCAGAAATGAATTAAAAGATATTCTTATGTTTTATGAATACGGACATTTACCACCACCAGCAAAAATAAAAAAATCGGAATTGATTGTTGAAGAAAAATTTTATAACGACAAAGGTATATACAGAGAATATAGCGTCTATTACGGACCCCCTGATTTCAAGTTGGATGTTATGATGTTTTTACCTGTATCTGCAAAAGAAAAACCCTGTCCTGTTATTCTATTTATACCGAAATTCTGGAAGGAGAATGATGATAATAAAGAAATTGCTATGAAATGTATTGACCGTGGTTATGCTCTCTGTCTCTATGATAAAAGTGTCCTGGACGATGACAGTGGGAACAGAGACCAGATGATATACAAACTATATCCCGATTGTGATTGGGGTTCGTTAGGTGTTTGGGGATGGGGTGCTTTACGCGTTCTCGATTTTCTCGAAACGATTCCTGAAGTGAACACAAAACAATTGACATTAACAGGGCATTCGCGTAGGGGCAAAGCCTCTATGTGGGCAAGTGCAAATGATGAACGAATACCATTAGTCATACCTCAATCCAGTGGAACAGGCGGTTGCGGTTCGTATCGAATTGTAGGAAAAGGGTCAGAGACATTAAAAGCCATTACAACAGATGTTGCTCCTTACTGGTTTGTTCCCCGATTAAAAGATTTTATTGATAAAGAAGACCGACTACCTTTCGACCAGCACTTCTTGAAAGCATTAATTGCTCCGCGTGGACAATTATCCCGTGAATCCTTAGGGGATTTATGGGCAAACCCTATGGGGACCCAAGTAATGCATGAATGCACTGTCCCTGTATACCAATTCTTAGGGGTTCCTGAAAATATTGGGATACATTTTAGGGAGGGCGGGCATGCTTTACAACCTTCCGATTGGGATGTTGTTCTTGATTTCTCAGATTATTTCTTCTTTAAAAAGAATCCGCCAAAAGGACTGAATGTCTTACCCTTTAAAAACACTCCGAAACCATCATGGGCTACATCTAATCCGAACCAGAATAAATAGATATTAAGAGTATTTGATAATAAAAAATGGATATAAGACTAAATATCATTTTAATTAAGATGGCAAAATGACACGATTTGGTGTTTCCCCAAAAAAAGAGCAAGAACTTATCCAATGGATGGAACGGTTGGAAATTAAAGAAGAAGATTTAGAAGAAAGATTTATTTCCTCTCGAGGACCTGGTGGACAAAATGTAAACCATACATCCACAGGCGTTTATATAAAACATACTCCTTCAGGTATTGAGGTAAAAGTAGATACATCTCGTTCCCAATCATTAAATCGTTTCTTTGCTCGACGCAGACTTTGCGAATTGATAGAATATCAACGATATGGAAAAGAATCCTCTCTTATAAAAAAAATAAATAAAGAGAAAAAGCAAAAACAAAGAAGAAATAGGCGCTCAAGAAAAAAATACCTTAAAACAGAACCATCAGAAAAAATAGACCCATCAGATTAGTAGTGTTAATTGTTTGATTAACAAGACATAAGTAATATAACAGAACAGAAAATCTTTTTCTCTATTAAATCAGTTACTTTGCAACACTATCTTGTTTTAGCAAAAGCCATCTCTGGGGAGTAAAGATACTCCCCAGAAATTTCTTAAAAATTATACTTTTACTTTACCATGCCTAATCCAGAAGAATAATGCAATAACAGTTATGACTGTAAAAGCAATGCTGAATACATTAACTAATGGTATCCCTTTTTCAACATTTAACATGACCTGATTAGAGGAAACCGTCTCACGAACATCGGTAACTTCTACCCAGTATAAACCTGCATCATCCGAACTTACTTCTGCGATTTCTAATATAGGTGAATCTGTTCCAATATTTTGAATTTCCTTACCTTTTCCTAACGGCTGGAATTTCCATTGATAGTGTAGTTCAACTAAGCCACCTGTAACTTCTACTTCAAATCGCCATGTATCGCCTTCACTCGCTGTGCCACCTGTAGGCTGTTGGAGAAATTCTGCATGAGAACCAATCACAACCCGTGCTTGTTCTGATTGGACGGTATCTTTCTCATCACGAACTTCAACCCAGTAATTACCCGTCAATGATGGATCTAATTGAGGTGAAATATAAATCGCATCAGTATTTGTACCGGGAGCAGGTTCTGCGTCACGATACCATGTATATTGTTTATTTCCGAAGCCATCGGTTGTTTGAACACTTAATTGGAAATTCGGAGCTTCACCTATATACATTAATACTTCCTGGGGCTGCTGCGTAATCGCCAAATCTTCACCTACATATACCTGACAAATGTTGGATTGTAATCCTTCGCGTTCATCAAGCACATGCACATAATACAACCCTGTATTGGTAGTTGTAGGATTGCCTAAATCAATCGTTGGAGAATTCTCATTTATTTGGACATATCCACTACCATCATCGAACCACCATTCATAATTAAGATTACCCAATCCACCTGACAGTGAAACAGATAAAGTCAATGGCTCATTATACGGCGCGTATTTTACCGCAGGCAGGTTGTTAACAAACTGCATATGTTCTGCAATTACTAATTCTGCTGTATCGGAGTTGATATTATTCTCCGGCACATCATCACTGACTACGCAGTAGTAAGTACCGGAGGCATCTGTAGTTAATGGAGCAATGATATAAGAGGATTGGTTATTAACACCCGGTGCAGGTTGACTATCCTTCATCCACAGGTAACGGATAGTACCATATCCACCACTTACACTGACCTGAAGTGTATGAGAAGTATATTCGCCCACATACACACGCAAGCCAGTTGGTTGAGATGTAATAGTAAGTGGGTCATCCACTATCATTAAGAACACCGCCTCAGAAGTTACACTATCCGTGCCACTATCTTCTATTACTACATCGTAGAAATCTTCATCCGTCTCGCTCAAGTTGTTAAGTGTGAGCATATTTCCACCGGGTTGTTGCTCTGGAGGTAAATTGCCAATACTGGCTCTACGCCATGTATATGTGATAGGTAGAATACCACCATTGATTTCGACAGTAAATTGCACATTTTGTCCCGGATTACGAACAGCGTTTTGCGGCTGCACAGTTATGGTAAGATGTGGCACTACGCTTAATGTCCCTGCTTGAGATACTTTACTTTCCCCATTGCCATCGTTATCTGTCACCACACAACGATAAATACCACTTTCATTATTAGTAGGTGAAGAGACAGTTAATGTACTTGTATCTACGCCTGAAAATGGAGAGGTATTACTTAACGCCTCGCCTCCGTCTAAAATACCGTTATTATTCAGGTCTTTGAACCACTGATACCGATATGGCGTTACTCCACCACTTGCAAGGACAGTTAATTGGACATTCGGTGTCCCTTCATACACTGTAGTCTGACTTGCAGGACCATACACCGCTAACGGGTCGTTTACGGTAATCTGTACGGTATTGGATACCGTCTGCCCATAAGGAATTATACCGAGTTCGTCTGTGATAACGACATCATATTCGCCATTATCTTCGGGACCGGCAGGTGAGAGGTCTAAGTAGGGTAAGTTGGGAGCACCTAACGATACGCCGCCTTTCCGCCAGTCGTAGGATAGAACTCCTTTACCTCCTGTCGCATTTGTAGTTATTAACAGGCTTTGTCCTGTTGTATAATTGCCACCAACAGGTTGTAAAGTAATAGATACAGGGGCGTAAATAATCACACTTGTATTATTATCGCTCAATTCCGTATGTGTGCTATCCGTAACTTCAACTGTATAAATACCTGCATCCGTGAGGGTGGCCGGATTTATGGTCAAAGACGGCGAAGTAGTAATTGCTACTTGCCCTCCATTTTTTAACCAACGATAGGACTTACTCCCTGTTCCACCAATGACCTGTGCATTGATATTAAAGGATGCCCCTTGATAAGTTTCTACAACTGTTGGGTTGAGTGTAATGTCCATACCCACTTTAAAAGAAACATTAATTCCTTCCGGCACTGTAGTTGTCCAGATATTTCCATCAGGAATTGTGCCAAGATTATACGTAGATGAACCATCTACATAAAGTTCTACTTCATGAGCATCTGCTCCGCCATTGTTAACAAGAAAAACTTGTTTAAAATCTTTGAAAGGCGAATTTGAACCTGAAAGAACAACCATTTCGACTAAGTCAACGCCCGGAGTAACTACTTGCGATTTATTCCAGAAATTAGACAATGTAAAACCACCTGTAGCAGGGCCATTAACTAATTGCGGAATTAATGGAGACTGTATTAATAGATTGTAAGGAGCAGGTGCTTTCAAAACCGTGTCATTTGTCGTGTTTCCTGACAAAATATCGTCTGAAAACACAGGATAGTTAGGTGTTCTCATATTTGATATATGAGTAAAACGGCCTATAATGTTGGAACTGGAATCGGAAGTATGATTTTCACAAATAATAGTCCCTGAAGAAGATAAAATAATACTACCGTGTAGTTTTACCATACCCGGTGTGCCTAATCCTCCGTTACCACCTGCACCGGAAGAGCCACTCTGTCCTCCTGAACCGCCAATTCCACCACGACCACCACGAGCACCAGCACCACCAGGACCGCCCCATGTTGTTATTGGGAAACACCATGCTACTGTATTTGCATAATAACCTTGAGTTCCCCCATTTCCTCCTGCTCCCCATCCCCAATTATCGCATGGGTCTATACCTCCTGAACCCGCATTGGGAGGAATAATAGAACCTCCATTGCCGGGAGCAGATGAGGAAATATTGGTTTGTCCTCCAAATTGAAGAAGACCTCTTGCAGAAAGGACAGCAACACCACCGCCATTTCCACCTTGTCCACCGTCGCGGGCTTTACTTGCTGTTCCACCGTTTCCGCCTGCACCACCAGAACCACCAGCACCTCCATATCCACCTGCTCCTCCAAACCCATCTACTCCAGAACCTCCACAATTATGACATGGTGTATTCCATGCTGCGCCACCTCCGCCACCACTACCGCCACTACCGCCACCTCCTCCTTTTCCACCACCTTGTCCTCCACCACCGCCACCTCCTCCGCCTCCTCCGCCTCCTCCAGAACCTCCTGCCAGAGACAAATTATCTGCAGATGCAATAAAAGAGCCGTTTCCACCAGAAGAACCATTTTGCCCGCTATTCCCGGGAGCTCCTACCGTAGCATTTCCACCATTGCCACCTTCCGTACCATTACCACCAGGACCACCATTATTACACAATACTACACCTGAACCGCCTCCGGGTGAACCTCCATTGCCCGCAGAACCACCATTTGACCATACTGCGGAAGCACCTCCAGCCTCACCTCTGGAACCACCGGTTCCACCGGAACCCATTCCACCAAAACCTGCTTGTCCTGTTGAACCTGCAACACCCGGTTGACCTCCTGAACCTTGATAACCAGAACCGCCCGCAGTACCTCCATAACTTGTCCCGGCCTGTCCATTACCCCCATTGGTATAATCCCCCCCTGCACCACCCGGGGCTGCTCCTGCTCCACTACCATAGGCTGTACCTCCACTACCTCCAGAACCACCATTCCCCCCTGTACCACCTGCTCCACCAACACCACCTCCTGCCCGTCCGGGGACCGTACCAGAAACATCTAAAGTAGTATTCCATGTTATATCTTTAGTAGCACAAATAACTAAAGGATTTGTTCCAGATACATTGACCGTAACACCGGAGGGAACATATATATTCTGAAAATTAAATTTTCCTACATAATTTCCACCACCTATGTCTAACAATTGTCCTTGAATCATAGGACCTGAATTAATGCGATAAAATGGCTGATTTGTATTAGTTCCTGTGTAAAGGGTAAGACTGTCTCCTGAATTTAATTCTAAATTTCCTAAAGTCCCATTACTAAGGTAAATATCTGTTGATGAAAATTGGGGAAGTTTAAAATAATAATTCGGATAAGAGCCTCCTTGATTGGGGTTTCCCGCTGTATCTGTACAACAACTTCCGGGTATTGTAATCGTAACAAATATATCTGAAGCACGGGAGACTGTTATCCCAAAATTATATGTTGCACCATTTCCCGAAAAATCTGTTACCTGAGCGATACCACTACCGGATACAGATAACTGAATATCACTCGAAGTAAAACCCGTTACAGGTTCACTAAAAGTTGCCGTAAAACTCGCATAAGTAGTTTCATTGGGCTGAGAAGTATTCGTGGTTATTAACACGGTAGGAGATGTAGTGTCAATCGTATAGGATTCGCCAGCAGTATAGTTTCCATTTCCCTGACCAAAATTTACACCTAAAGCATTACCCAGAACACGCCAATTTAAATCATACACCGTGTCTCGGTCAATAAAATCAATACTTATATCACCACTACCTGTTCCCCGATTAATTGTTACTGTGCGCGTGCTATCACTACCAGAAACAGATAAGATAGATGCACCACTGAAACCGGCGCCATCTATAACAAAATCGTCTACTGTAACATTCAAAACAGGTTCCGTAAAGGTTACAATAAACTCCAAGGTTGTTGCATTTGTAGGATTTGGAGCCAATGGGTTACGTGCAATAGAAGCGACATAAGGAGGTGTGGTATCCATAAGCCAATTAGCAAAAAATTGATAAAGAGCATGTCCACATAAATCACGATATCCTGTTGTATTCAAATGTATTGGATCATTTCCATTATTTGCAAGAGCCGCACGGGCAGTCGGATATTCAATCAAACCGCCCGGGAAAGGAATATAATTAGGCGGGTCTCCGGGTATAGGACTGGTATTACTAGCAAACGGCGGACGGTAAACAGGTCCTGCATCCCAAAAGCCAGGATGTCCATATCGATAATGTTGTAAACCAAAGTTATGGATATATGCCACCCGATTACGAGTACTTGCGATATTCCTTTTCCGCCAGCCCAACTCCACAAAAGCAGAATTTAATTCACTTGGTGATGGATTATTTAAGTTAGCCTGCATCAGCATAGCCGCTTGATTCCCGGCTAAGGCTAATTCCCAGACATTGACGAAATCATAATCCACTAAACCAACTTTAATGTCAGGACGAAGTGAAAGTATATAATCAACAACTGTCACTAAATCCGTTTCAATTTCATCAAACACATCATTATTGGGTCCAGGCTGGGGTTGCATACCATTCTTCCATTTCCATAAAAGGTCATTACCTCCTAAACTTAAATGAACTATGTCAATGGTTGGATTATTCATAATGGCATTGTAAAGAGAATAAGTACGGACTGGATTGTTATTATCCCGTGGATTTGGCCAATCATCTGCAAAATGTTCTGCCATTGTTCCACCTATAGCAACCTTGTCCCCTTGAACACTCCATTCCCCTAATCCGTAGTAATTCAACACATAGGGCCAAATAGAGTCATTCCAAACAATCTCTGCCCAGCTATCTCCAACAATTAAAATACGCTGCGTTGCAGAGTGTGAAAAAGAAGTAATTCCTAACAATAAAACGGATAAGAATATTAAACGAGCAAAACTTTTGTTGGAATACATACTCATTCTCCTGCAGTTCAAAATTTCCTTCTTTCTTTGTTCTATATATACTTTAACATAAATTGTTACAAAAAAATTCATGAATAAAATTTCTATTATTCTTCTTTTGACAAATAATAATATTTTTTATCAAATTTTCTATCAAAACTATTGATTTTTATATAAAAGATTACTATAATATTAATAGATTAGTTTCTTTACTAATATAAAGGTAAAGATATGAATATAAAGGCTGATACATTTAAGGAGGAAGGCAATGAAAAGGTTTTATCATCTCAAATCTTTTTTTATTCTTATGCTGGCGATATTTGCTGTTGTAAATGGGCATGCTCAAACAGCAAGAATACTCATGGTAGGTGACGATTGGGCAGAAAAAATTTTAGATTATAATGTTTGGGGTAATATTTTAAATTATTATGGTTTTAGTGATGTATCTGTAATTGGAGATACAACAGCCGTTAGCGGCACAAGTGCAGCGGATTGGGCAAACAACATACCTAATCCAAAAGATGGAAACATGCCTATACGAACTTATTCTCTCCAGAATGCACTGTTAAACAACCCCACAGCAGATATTGTTTATTTATCACTCGGTCTTAATGATATATTAAAGAATTGGAAACGAGGGATGTTACCTCAACCCGGGGGTAACGATGATATATTCGATATGATCCAGCAAAATATTCAAAGCGTGGTAGACTACATCTTAACAATTCGACCTGATGTCAGAATTGCGTTAGCAGATTATGATTATATCAATATTTATGAACTCGCTTTTGAAGGGATTGAATCCGCACAGGAATTGTACATACAAATGGACTATCCCTCACCACTACAACTGAATCAGGCATTTTATGAATTAGGTTTAAGGAAAATACTTATCTCTGCAACTCGATATAGGACAGAATACATCCATAGTTTTGGTTTACAACAATATTGGTATGGGCATAATGGATATTATCTTAAAGATACAACCGTTGGTGAAGGAGAAAATTTTACAGATATCTTTTTTCCTCCCTTCCCAATGAACACGACTCCTTATCCGGGTTATCCTCCTTCATACGCTCCCCTTCCCGGTGGAGACATAAATTATCCCTCTCCAATATCTGCCATGGGAGATAACGGAACAGACCCCATTCATTTGAATGAAGAAGGATATAGAATAATATTTGAAAACTCCCTGTTCCAGCATATTTTTTATTGGTTGATAGATATAACTCCTCCTATTGTAGTTTCCATTAAAAGAAACCCAACTGCTTCAAATCCAACGCGAAATTCTACATTAGAATTTATTGTTACATTTAGTGAACCTGTATCTACGGTTACTCCTGCTGATTTTACGATAGATGCTCCCGGATTTACCGGTGCTTCCATTGTATCGGTTACAGGAAGTGGAACTACAAGAACTGTAACCGTTAATCGCGGAACAGGTAATGGTAATTTTAGCATTGATTTTTTAGATAGAGATACCATTGTTGATGATACTTAGAGAATATTAGGAAATAACTTAGGAGTGATATTTGGAAGTGGAAATGGAAATTATACTGCAGGAGAATATTATACAGTAGATACTTCTCGACCACTTGTTCAAATCACACCTACAATCCCATCACCTACAACAAATGATTATACAATCTTTTCTGTAGAATTTACCGAACCTGTAAAAGGGTTTACTGCGGAAGATATTACATTAACAACATCAGGAAACGGGTCTGCACAAGTAACAAATTTTTCGGGCAGTGGAGCCAATTATATCTTTCATCTTAATGTAAACCGCAGTTCTGACTTCTATGTGAATGTTATTATTAATGCAGGGGTTTGTACGGACCTTGTAGGAAATACCAATTATGGAGAAACATATTCAAATTATTTATTTCAGGAGCCAGCTTTTACAATCAATGAACTTTATAGAAGTAATGGTAAACTTGGAGATTTAATTTTAAATTCGGGAGATATACTAACAATTTATACAGGAGATCAAATATATCAACCTTTCTATAGAGTAAATGGAGGACTTGCAATTTCTGGTCGTTCTGTTGATATTGGAGGAGGGGATTATGCTGGAAAATTGGACTTTCAATCCATCTATGTGCCTTCTGGAGTTACAGTAAATGTGTCTGGAACAAATCCATTGGTTATATCTGCCACAAAAGACATTACATGGAATACGACATTGGATGTTTCAGGAACTGTTCCGGGTAGGGCTGGTGGAGGAACTGGCGGTAGTGGTGGTTCCGGTGGAGCAGGCGGGACAGGTGGAGCAGGTGGCTCTAACGGTGGTTATGGAGGAGCTGAAGCGGCAGGTGGAGCGGGAGGAAATGATAGTAATGGTGGAAATGGTCAAAATGGAACTTCTAATCCTGGAACTGCTGGTGAATCAGGTTTTGCTGGTAATCCAGGAGAAGCAGGTGCAAATGGTCCCAATGGTCAATTAGGCTTCGGTCGGCAAGGTACTGCAGGAAGTGGAGGAACAGGAGGTACGGCGGGAGGACCTTCTTCACAGTTGGCAAATGGAGGTAGTGCAGGAAGTGGTGGCTCTATTGGAACAGGAAGTTCAGCCCAAAATTGTGCAAGTGCACCTACTGGTGGAAGTGGAGGAAACGGTTCTAATGGAGGTAATGCCACTATCACGGGTGCCAGTGGTCTTTCAGGCGGGAATGGAAGCAATGGCACTCATGCAGAGTTTACAGCTCCTGCAAACAATCTAAATCTTGCTGCTGGTAATGGTGGAGGTGCTGGCGGTGGTGGCGGCGGCGGTGGTGGCGGACAAGGGGGCGGACAAGGGGGTGGAGGTGGTAGTGGTGGCAGTGGTGGTGGCGGTGGGATGGCAAGAACAAACACATGTAGTCAATGTGGAACATCTCAAAATGGTTACGGAGGATTTGGTGGTGCTGGTGGTGCAGGTGGCAGGGGAGGAGCAGGTGGACAAGGTGGAACTGCAAGTAAAGGTAGTAATGGAGGACAAGGCGGAAATGGAGGAGGATGTATAGTTCTTGCTGCTCGTGGTCTATTAAATTTTGGAGGGGTTATTGATATTTCAGCAGGTCCTCCACAAAATGGAGGTGCTGTTGTTCCATCAAATCCCGGTTCCTCTGGTATAAACCCAGGTAATAACTGGGATACAGGCGGGAATGGTTTTCCTGGTGGTTCGGGCATTTATGGCTTTCTATACGGTGCAACTTGCTATCCTATCACAGTATTAGGTGGTAATGGAGGAAATGGAGGAAGAGGTGGTGCTGGTGGAGTAGGTAGTTCGGGTGGCGCCAGTGGCTTATCCGGTGCTGGTGGTAATGGAGGGCGTGGAACACCAGGTATGGTTAAACTGCATGGAACTATTGTCTTTGCGGGAACAGGTTCAATTGCATGCAACAACTACACAACTTTAACAGACAATATTTATCGAGGGAGATTTACTTCTATATCGAACATGGCAACTCCGCAAAATCCTGCGTTTCTGGATAATATCCTCTTTGGAATCGCACGAAATCTTACTGTATTGCAAGCCCCAAAACCTTATGACCCCACAGAAATGGGATACCTTATCCCACAATTAATCGGCGGTCCTGCTTCTGGAGGCTTTACAGAGCCTGATTTCTGGAATAAAAGTCTGGTTGTTACACCTAAAAATGATTTGGTTGAACTTGTTGTGTTAGAAGGAAGCAATTCTATATTTAACTTAGTAAAACAAATATTTATTGTCAATAATGGAGGTGCCGATGCTAACGATGTGGTGCTGAATGTAAGTGGAGAAAATCCATATCTCATTGGGACCATACCCGATGGTGCAATATGGACAACAACAATTCCAAATTCAAGAACGGCTTCTATTAAAGTTGGCATGGACATTACTATTTCTCCTCAAAATACAGAAATACATACAGGAGACACTTTAACACTTAATGCCCAGGTAGTCGGTGGAACAGGAAACAAATCTTATCGCTGGCTGAAAGATGGGCAAGAAGTAGCCATTACGGCTGTCCCCTTCTTATATATATATAATGTTACTACTCAACACACAGGTGTTTATACTGTAGAGGTCACAGATAGCACCCACACAGAAAGTAGTGATAATTCCTCTACTGTGGTTGTTTATCCCGCTGTTAATATTGTTCAATCACCTATGGGTGGTATGTTTAACAAAGGTGATAATCTTGTTCTTTCGGTCAAAGCAACAGGTGGAAAAGGAAAATTGCATTATGTATGGAAAAGGAATAATACAAGTTTATCTGCTCCTGATATGCCCTATTTACTACTTTCGCCGGCAGGACCTGAAGATAGCGGTAGTTATTCTGTTGAAGTGTATGATGAAATAGGCACCGCACCTTTTGGACGCGTGGAAACAGGAAGTATTGAAATATTCGTTCAAAATACATTGAGCGTTCATGGTCCTTGTCCCGTTTGGGTATATGAGGGAACGGTTGCAGTTCCACTTGTAGTTATACCCAGTGGAGGAACCCCTGGATATCATTATCAATGGTTTAAGGATGAAAATAATAATGGTGAATTGGATACAGGTGAAGCATTAACAAATTCAGTAAAATATAATGGAGTAGATACGAATACTTTAACAATAAATAATATTTTGCTAAACGATACGGGGATATATCGTTGTGCTGTAACTGATAATGATGGGACAGGGACAACTATAATATCACCATCAGGGTATTTACATGTTCAGGAAGAACTTACCATTATATTACATCCTGAATCAACAGTCCGTAATCCGGGACAATCTGTGCTTTTCCGAGTAGAAACATCCGGAGGAATACAACCTTTGGTCTACAAATGGTATGGAAATAGTCAAGGTTTATTAAAAACTGCTTTACAACCTTCAGGGAAAGAACTTGCTCTCTCCAATTTAACCGAAACAAATGAAGACCTTTATTTTGTCCAGATACAAGATGCAGGATATAGAACTGTAATATCTAACAATGCGCAACTTATTATAGTTGATAATCCTCTAACAATTACGACCCATCCCGTAGGGATACATGCCTATACAGATGAATTTCCTACATATACTTTATCTGTTGGAACGGAAGGTGGATATGGAACTATTCAATTTCTCTGGTTACGAAATGGAGAACCTGCCCCTGGAATCAATAATCAACCTGATTATGTGTTTTCACCTTTAGCACCTGAACTTTCTGGAATATACACCTGTCAGGTTTGGGATGAAGTACCGGATAATACTTTGGTTACGGATGAGGCTGAAATTCTTTTCGCGGAACATATGACTTACACAAAGAATTTAGAGCCTGTTATTTTTGCCCCGTATAACGAATCTCTTACGCTTTCTGTGTCGTTAAATGGTGGCATGGGCAACTTAAGTTATCAATGGTGGTATAACAAAGGAAATGGAGCCACAGAAATAGGGGCAAATACTACAGTTCTTGAATTAGGTTATCCGACCAAAGAACAAGACGGCGAATATTACATAATTTCTCAAGATGAACGGGAATCTCTGCAATCAAATGTATGCAGAGTTTATGCGGGTGAAAATCTTGCAATTACTCAGCACCCGTCTAATGTAATGTTATATACCGATGAAGCAGAACATTTCGAATTAAATGTTGAAACGACAGATGGCTTTGGAACAAGACAATATACATGGTATAAAGATGAAGAAATCGTCCTCGAAGAAAACACCTCTCCTCTTTATGTATCTCCGACGCTTGAAGAATCATTATCGGGAGATTATTATGTTCGGGTAAGAGATGCTAAAGACACATTATTATCTAATATCGCTCATGTATTGATAGGGCAACGAATCACAATCACCCTTCAACCACAAGGTGGTTCTATCACAGAGGGAGATACATGGACTTTCTCTGTTGCCATAACAGGAGGTTTAGGAGATATCCATTATCAATGGAAATATCAACCTAATAATAGTACAGAAATATATAACATTGGAGATGATGCTCCCCAATTTATTATTAATGACGCTGCGTTAGAAGACGCCGGTACTTACTGGGTTGAGATAAGTGATAATAAATCGGTAATTACTTCTAATTATTGTTCGCTTACTGTATCAAAGGCTATCCCTGCCTATAACATTGGTTATCTTGGAATACTCATCTTGTTAATCGGTATCATATCTTCTATTTTTATATCACGGAGAAATTTGCATAAACAATCACGCTGATTATTAAAAAATTGTAAAAACATTTTTAAGAGTATTTTTAAATAGAAAGAGTAAAGATTGATAACAAAAGAGGATTGTATTTTTAGTGATTAAAAATACATATTAAATATCGTCGAATTGGACTAAAGAGAAAATGGGGAGAGGTTGAAGTATCTCTCGTCCTTTGAGTGCTGGCAATTCGACAACGAAAGCGGCTTCTATTGGAACTGCCTTTAGTTGCTCCACTAATTTTATTACAGCAGAAACGGTTCCTCCCGTTGCAAGTAAATCATCTACAATAACTACTCTTTGTCCTTCTTTTAATGCATCTACATGCATCTCAATTGTATCCCAACCGTATTCTAAAGCAAAACTTTCAGTAATTTTTTCTGCAGGGAGTTTTCCCTTCTTTCGTGCTAAAACTAAAGGGCATTTCAAGTTGTATGCAATTGCAGAACCGAAAATAAAACCTCTGGATTCTACTGCTACGATAGCATCTATATCTAAAGATTTATAACGATTGACAAAACAATTAATTGTGTATTGGAATGCCTGCGGATTGAGTAGGAGCGTCGTGATATCCTTAAACTGAATTCCGGGTTTAGGGAAATCGGGGACATTTCGAATAACACTTTTTAAATCCATAGTTTTCTTTTCCTTTAAGGTTTGCATTAAAAAAGTTCTTTATGTTCTTCAACATAATTACGTAAAAATCGCAAAGCCAACCGTTCCAGTTGTCGAACTCGTTCACGGGTCATATTTAACGCTTTGCCTGTCTCTGCTAATGTATAGGGTCTTCCATCAATAAGCCCATAACGGTAACGGATAATCTTTGCTTCAGTCTCAGGTAAAAGATTAATAAGAAATTCAAGGTCATTTTCTTTTTCCACATCCGGTGCGAAACTATCTGTTCTCAATGCGGCATGAGACCTTAGAATTGAAGAGGATTCTTCATCAACATCAATTGTTTGAATGAAATCAAAGGACATTACAGAATCGAGGTAAATCTGAAGTTGTTCTGCTTCATCAAGGGTTATATTTAAGAGTTTTGATATTTCCTGAACAGAGGGGCGAGAACCTGTTTTTATAAAGTGTTCTTCTAATGCTTTTCGATACCTTGCTAAACTTTCATTTAAATAAACGGGAACACGAACTGTCCTACTTTGATTGGAAAGTGCCCTTGTAATTGCCTGACGAATCCACCATGTGGCATAGGTTGAAAATTTTGTTCCGCGTCGTGGGTCAAAATTTTCAACCGCCTTCATCAATCCTATATTCCCTTCCGCTATCAGGTCTAATAGAGACACACCATAATAAATGTATTTTTTTGCAATACTAACAACCAAACGCAAATTGGATAATATAAGTTTTCGTCGTGCTTTTCCATCCCCTTTTTGAATACGAAAAGCCAGCCGTCTCTCTTCTTCCGTACTTAGAAGAGGAATTTTAGAAATCTCTGCAATATATGTATATAATCCTCTTTCTAAAAAAGGATTTTTTATGAAGTCCTTATCTTCCACCTCTTTCTACCCTTAATCAAAGTTTGATTTAATTGTAAGGCAGATACTCTATAATATACATATTTTTCAAACAAATTAAAAATACAATTCACTCCTTATATCGTCATTTTTAATTACCATCTTTATTCCATTTGTCCTAATAACTAAATACATTTTGCTTTTACAAATATTCCATATTCTATAACTTTTTTATTCATTAATTTTCTAATTCATTACATTATAGCAAGATAAAGGGAAAAAATTTCTTGTTCTGCAGGTGAAGTTTTTAGTATAAAATTGTTTATAATGGAGACTAAATTATAAGGTAATATTATATGAAGAAAATAAAATTTTCATTGTTTGTGTGGTTCATTATCTTTTTATTCTCTACATCTTACATTTATTCACAACCTTCTGCTATCCCTAAATTTTCTAAAAAAGCAAAACTCCTTTTCCCGAATAGTGATTTTGAACATGGAAATTTGGATAATTGGCGTGCTTTTGGAAAAGCCTTTTTAAATCAACCTACTTACGGAGATAATGTTCTCGCACGGGAATCTCCTAAATGTGCACTTCCTCAGGGTTCCTGGTGGGTGGGTTCGTATGAGAATTATCAAGGATTACCGGGACAAAAAGCAGGTGATGCTCAAAAGAATGATGCCGTTGGAGAGTTAATATCTCAAACTTTTACTATCACAACTCCCTATATTGGCTTCCTTATAAGTGGCGGGTCAAAGAAAACAACAGCTGTTCGACTGATTGTAAATGGGGCTGTAGTCCGAGAGACCTCAGGGCAAAACAATCCACTTTTAGTTCGTGAATTCTGGGATGTGAAAGAGTTTCTCAATCAACCTGCGATAATTTCCATAATAGACAACGATAAAGGAGCATGGGGATGTATTAATGCCGACGATTTTCGGGGTTATTCAGTTCCCGACAATATGTTGCTATTTCCTAACAGTGATTTTGAAATGGGTAATCTCGAACACTGGAAGGCTGAAGGTTCAGCCTTTGAAAGACAACCGACTTTAGGAGACAACCCTTCTGCTCGGGAATCGGGGAAACATTCAAATCATCAAGGGAAATACTGGATAGGAACCTATGAATTATATCAAGGGAAACCGGGAGAGGAACCCGGAATGGTAAGGAAAGATGTGGCTTTTGGTTCTTTGCGTTCTGAACCTTTCAAAATACGCGGTTACGCTATTCGCTTTCTTTTAGGTGGAGGGAAAGTTTCAGGATTGGAAGTCCGTCTTTATGTGAATGGTAAAGTAGTAAGGTCTTCGAAAAATACTGAAAACCGAGAGGATATGCAATTTGTAGTATGGAATGTTGCTGAATTTAAGGGGGAAAATGCAGAAATAGAAATAATTGACGATACCATGGATGCATGGGGACATATTAATGTAGATGATTTCAGATATGTTCGTTTATTAGATGATTTATAAAAATTAATGATGTGAGAAACAGCGTTCACCCGTGAATAACATTGCTACACCAGATTTATTTGCCGTTTCGATTACATCATAATCGCTTACACTGCCTCCAGGTTGAAGAAATGCAGTTATACCTACACGAATAGCCATTTCAACGGCATCTGGGAATGGGAAGAAACCATCCGAGGCAAGAACGGCTCCTTCGAGCGTTTCATTCCCTTTATATTTCTTTTGAACCTTTTCAATAGCCTGTTCAACAGCACCAACACGGTCTTGTTGTCCTGTTCCAACCGCAAGTGTTTGACCATTTTTCACTATCACAACGCCATTAGAACGAACATGAATATTCACATACCAGGCAAACAAAAGGTCCTCTAATTCTCTTTGAGAGGGGGTAACCGAGCTTTCGATTTTTCCCTTTTTGGGATGTTCTGTATGGGCTTTTATAAAGTCTGCAGGACTTTTTATTTTTGTCAAATAGGGTTGTGCTAATACAATACTCCCATCATCAAATACCTTCATTTCCCATGTATAAATATCATCACCTATATATTTAGGTAAGCGGTCCAGAGAGGGAACCTGGATTATGCGTATCTCTTTATTTCGTCTATATTTTTCAAAATTATTAAAAACAGATAATGCCTCATTTGTAAAATGGGGAGCAGAAACTCCTTCAATAACTGTCTGCATAATCTCATCTGCTGTTGCCTCGTCTACTTCCGTATTAAAAGCGACAACACCTCCAAAGGCAGCCTGAGGGTCTGCATCTCGTGCACGACGATATACATCCGCCAGAGTTTGTCCCTCTTGTTGTATAGCAACGCCCGAAGGATTACAGTGTTTCATTACCGCACATGCAGGCTTATTTAAGAATTTTAAAATACCAAAGGCATGATGGAGGTCTTCCAAATTGGTCTGAGACAATCCACTCTTGCCTGTCTTTAATATTTGATAGGCACCCAAAAATACTTTATCCCCTTCCAGAGGACGATAAAAAGCAGAGGGTTGGTGCGGATTTGTCCCGTAACGCAGGTCTTCCACTTTGACCCATCGTTTTCCCATAATATCTATGGTTTCCGGAAAGGAACCTTCTACTTTAGTTCGATACATTGATTTCAGGTCATTTTTTTTCATATCTTTATCCATCATGATTACTCCCCAAGTTTGAAATCAGTAACATTTTAACATACACTCTTAAAACATGAAAAATTGACAACATATCGTAAGGGTTTATATTTATGCCTCATTTGTTTTATTTTGTTGTTCCTTCGGCAACGCCTAAAGAAGGTGAGGTTATATTACAAGGAGAAGAAGCCCATCATGCTATCCGTGTTGTTAGAATAAAAGTTGGAGAACCCATTGCATTTATTGATGGTATGGGAAGTAAGTGGCTTGGTGAAGTAGCCCATATTTCTAAGAACACACTCACAGCAAAAATAAGACATTACCAATATATCCCTCAAGAAGAAAAGAAACTTTCTCTCATTATAGGCGGGCTTCACCGAGATAGTGCAATAGAAACTATTCTCAATTATGGAACAGAATTAGGTGTTTCCGAGTTTCGTTTCTTTCAGGCTGAGCGTTCTACGCGACCGCTTCGTCTATTAGACAAACAGAAAAAATGGATAATACAGGCATGCAAAACCACAGGAAGGGAATGGTTCCCTAATTTAGGTATATATAAAAATTTAGAAACAGCCATCATCGATTTTCAAGGGGTGCTTTTAATGGCTGTGATACAACCTTATTCAGTTCCCATTGAACAGGTAAATAATGTATCAAACTGTGGATTGATTATTGGTCCTGAAGGTGACTTGTCCGATGAGGAAATTAAAATAGCAAAAAAGCATGGAGCCATTGCTATTCATTTAGGCCCGAATATTTACCGCAGTGAATTGTCTGCTTTATTAGGTTCCATTCTTATCATGCAACAGCAAAAACGATTTAAAAGATTACCCCAGAAAGATTTTTCATTTGAACAGTAGCACTCTTTTTTAGCAAAATAAAAAAAGAAAATGAAATAATATGGAGAAATATTTATGAGTGAAGATTGCCTTTTCTGTAAAATTGCGAAGAA
>Ga0116168_1001243_pt1 | contig 20296 bp, 16 predicted proteins | sample AD_UKC129_MetaG_FD_89795 | JGI IMG/M metagenome (GOLD analysis project Ga0116168, IMG submission 89795) | Active sludge microbial communities of municipal wastewater-treating anaerobic digesters from Canada - AD_UKC129_MetaG | ecosystem: Engineered > Bioreactor > Anaerobic > Digestate | place...
ACTTTGTCAGCTGGGTAATTCGGGAATGCCTGGCCTAAATCCTTGATATCATTGGACACAAGATACAAGGAGGACGCTGTAACGACTAAGACGCCCTTTTCTGAAGGCACAAGCTGTCTTATGGGATCTGGAAACTTGAAAACCAGGGGACCAAGTAAATAATTTCCATAGCTGTAGTACAAAGAGCCATTCCACTTAACCACGTCCTGCGGTGGCACTTTAGTTTCTACACTGGAAACAATACCCAGAGAAAGAAGCTTTATTTCACTGGGAGTAGATACGTAGTAACCCTCCCCTGTGTACCCATAGGATACAATGGGCTTACCTGCAATACTAACAAGTGGTTTGCCTGTAACAGCATCTATCACCAAGACGCTTTTGCGTCCCATGTTGTCCGCGTTTGACACTAACAGATATCCTTCTTGATTGTCACCGAAGCCATCCAAAATAGCGCCTCTGACCGTTCTAGACACTTCATTCCACGAGTAGGCATGACCACCCGCTTCCCATGTTAGCAATCCACTTTTCTTTAGTCCGCCAAGCTCTTCAATTTCCTCACTCCAACCTTTATCAGAGAACACCAGCCGATAATTATCAGAAATGAATGTAGGACCAGGACTAATACTACCCAAGAGCGGTAGTCTAACGCTGCCGGACACCTTTTGAAGAGTCTGCTCTTTTAGTTTGTAGGCACCAGCAGGGGTGATAAGAAAATCTCCGCTGAGTACGGAGTTAGCTGCAACTTTAGATATCTGCGTTGCAGAAGATTCCAAAGCATACAGCTTCTCACCTTGCAAAAAATACAGTAAACCACCCGAAAAAGAAGCAGCAGAAACATTGTCAAAGAACTGTTGTTCCCAACTTAGTACGTTTCCCCTCAAGCAAGCAACACTACCATTCTTCAATTCCCATGCTCTGTCACATGAGCGTAGATCAACCTGCTCGCAGGAACTCCCCCCGCACCTATAAACACCAGAATTAGTAGAAACCACTGCCTTGGCTGGTAAACCACTAACATATGTGACGTCGCCAGGAACTGAAGCAAAAAACTTTACGTCCTTAGAAGTCCTATCTACTAAACTCACACTGTTTCCCTTCCACAGCCAAAGGTTGTCCTCATAGGAAGCCATGCCATTGTAAATACCGACATTTGTCCACTGACCATTGGCGAAGTATTTAACATTTCCAGACGTGTCTTGGACGAATAAGGTGGATGCTGCGAAAGAAAAGGAGATCATGTCTGATGCAACTGAAACAGTGGCTCCTGTAGGTAAAACACCAACTAAGTCCGTGCTTACATAGCCCAGCTTTTCTCCTGTGGAAAAAGCCGCGTAAACATAGTCGTAAGGGAGGTAATTAAACCATCTTTGTTCCATGGATGTTTGTCCTTGGACAGCAACGGACAGTATTATCAGCAACATCAGAACAGATGCTAAAAACTTTCTCATGGATTAAATTCTACCCCACATCTTCAGGATGTAGTGCTTTGTACAACTCCTGCGCAACCTTGGGCGGCAGGCCGCCTTTTTCTGCAAGTTCTTCAACACTGGCAGCCTGTAGACCCACCATACCACCGAAAGTGTCAATGAGTTTGCGTCTCCTAGCCTTACCTATGCCAGGTACACTTAGCAATATATCGCCGAAATCCTCTCGTAGTTTTCGGTGGTATGAATTAACCCACCTGTGAGCCTCGTTCCTTATGGTTTGAAGTATTTGTTTCCCGACATCTTCTGGTGGCAAATAGATGGGGTCCTCTTTCCAAGTCACAAACAATCTGTCATCGGGCTTCGCCATGGCAACTGCAGGCACACTCACACCAACTTGCTCCATGGCTTGCTTAACAACCATGAGATGTTGCCTACCTCCGTCTATGAGCATGAGATCAGGCAATCCTGTTTTCTCGTCTTGTAAACGCCTAATTACCACCTCGTACATGAAGGAAAAATCGTCTTTGTAAGAACCTTTTATGCGATAGTGCCTGTACCACGGGGTGTAAAACTGACCATTAACGTAAGCCACCTTGCCGCCTACACGCTCAGAGCCAAAAAGTTGTGCCATATCGAACCCTTCAATTCGTGTAGGAATGTGCTCTAAGCGAAGCACTTCTTTTATTCGCAGCAGTCCACGTTTAACCCTTTCAGCTCCCTCGTCTCTTTCTAATAGGCTCTCAGCATTCTCTTCAGCAACCTTGAGCAAGGCTTCCCAGCCCCCTGGCACAGCTTCTACCCGAACGTTGTGCAAATCTCCTAAGGATTCCAATACTCCAGCTACGTCGTCTTTCACATAGACAACGATGCCTTCCTCATGGTAAAGCCTTACATAATCTCGGAAAAAGCTCTCCATGATTTCTCCAGGTGCGATATAAGCGCCTGAAGAGTACTTTAGCCCAAACACATTGGTTATCATCCCGTCTCTAACAGAGACCACAAAACCAGAGGCCAAATCCTCTTTCAATGCAAAGGCGATTAGATCCGCGCTACCGTCAACATTTGCTTCTCTTTGCATTCCAATTCTTCGTACGGTGTACAGAAGATCGCGAAGTTCAGCTGCTCTTTCGAAATTCAGATTATCAGCTTCTTCCTTCATCATCTTAGTAATACGATTCTCAACTTCTTTGGTATCCCCTCTTAGAAACTTTATAAACAATTGGACACGATCTTTGTACTCCTGAGAACTTATACTCCCTATACATGGGCCGGAACACCTGCCAATCTCATAATAAACACAAGGACGGGTCCTTTTTTTAAGAGGTCCTTTGCAGGACCTAATCCCGAAAACTTCTTCAGCTATTTGCATTAAGTTCTTAAGGTCGCCCCGCACTTTGCCAGGCATATCGGGTACACGAAGCGGAACGAACGGTCCAAACAATAATTGTCCTGGCTTTGTTTTTCTCTGCTTTATACGTACAATCTCAACAGCTGGATACTCCTGGCTTAGGTCAATGCGTAAATAGCTGTACCCCTTTCCATCTTTTAAAAGAACGTTGTAAGGTGGAGCATATTTCTTAATAAGTGTTTCTTCCAACTCAAGAGACTGCCTTTCGTTGGCAACGATGACCCAACTGACTTTGGATGCATTACTAACTATGAGATGTTCTTTCTGACCTGGCTGGCTACGCACGTAGTCAGCCAGGCGATTGTGTAGATCAGCAGCCTTCCCAACGTAAATAACCTGCCCAGAGTCCCCATAAAAGAGGTAGACACCTGGACTGTGCGGTGCTTGCTCAATGGATTCTCTTAGTGTCATCGTGTTGTTGCTTGCATTGCACTGTTTGCATAAGTCTTAACCTTACTTAGGTAGTTGCTCACATAATTGTTTCCATCATAAATTCTACCGCTGTAACCAGAATTCTTGAGCTTAGTAACCCCAGTAAGGTAAGAAGCTACCGCAAGATCAATGGCCTTGGACCTGTCCTTCACATGGCCAATCCATGCTTCGTAATTGTCATTAAGGTAGAGTAAACCAGCGCAGGCATTTTCATAGGGGTCAAAAATGTCACCTTTACTAAGAAGGGAAGGATATGCTTTCACATACGTTCTAAATGTACTTGAAAGCAGCTGCATGATGCCCTTAGCTCCAGCACTTGAAACATCCTTAGGATTAAAATTGCTTTCTGTCTTGATCACGCCAATGAACACCTCAGCAGGCAAGTTGTTCGGGTTACAGTTCCTGTAAGCATTTCCCAACGCCAGCGCTACAGTTGCGCTAGCTCCAGCTTGGATTGCCATCTTTTCCACTAAGAAAGGAGCACTTCGGGAAGGCTCTCCATTCCATGCTCCAGCATTCACGCTTATCTCACAAAACTTCGCTGGCTTACTCATGAGAACCGTTTCAGCCGTCACGGGTTCCACGTTCACCGCAGCTGGCAGAACGATCCAAAGGATCATAATAAGAATTGTCAAGAGAACCAAGAGCGACCACATTTGCAAAGGCATAGTGCTAACACCTCCTCAAAAACTAAATCAAGCTAAAGGATTATAGCACATAGCAATTTACAGATTGTTAAATCATTGAGAAGGTGTGCCTTTTTCCTGCTTAGACGGGAAAAACTCTGCCTTGCTCGCAGGCCAATATACTGTAAGGTCTCCCTAGTTCAGCTTTTTCCCACGTCTTCGTGGTCGCAGCAATGATATGCCTTTCAGGCAGAAGTCTCAAAACTTTTCTCCAATGAAGCTCATCAATGTTCGCATTAAAGTCATCCATGAGGAGAAGAACGTACCCCTGTTTTTCATGAATGAGTTCAGCCGTTCTCACAAAAACAAAGGTAAGCAGAATCTTCAAAAAGCCTCTAGATGCAACAGTATTTAGCTCTCTGTTATTCACATTCAATAAGATTTTGTCTCGCTGAAAACCGAACAAGGTTGTCTTCTTCTGCATCTCCAAGGAAAGGTTCTTAATATCAGAAGTCTCCACCGAAAACTCAAAACTGTAATTAGTATCAAATACCTGCGGGAAGCGCAAATTCAAAGACGCTTGAACCAGCTGCAAGAACGCTTGTCTCTTTTCTCTCCACTTTTGAGAAATCGTATCAATACGCTCAGAAAGTACTTCATTAAGCGGCTCATTGTAGAAACCCGATGCTAACATGGCGTTTCTTTCTGCAAGCAGTTTCCTGTATTGAGCTGCCAATCGCATATTCTCCCGGTCACTTAGTTCAATAAGCCGATCAAAGAGGCGCCTAGTTCCTGAAGGTGTGGTTACAAGATCCAAATACTCATCACTGTAGTAAAGCACTTGACCAGCTAGGGGGCTCTCGAGACTGGAAATGCGTTCACCGTTCAGAAGCAGATTCCTGGACTTGGGTTCCAAAGACACACTGAAAATCACATTTGCCCCATCTATCTGGAGCTCGATCTGGGATTGGTTTTCGCCCCATTTTACTACATCACCAATGTTCCTGGTTCTAAAGGATCTTCCGGTGGAAACGATGAACAAAGACTCCAACAGGGAAGTCTTCCCCTGCATGTTTTCCCCCATAAGAACCGTTAACCCATCAGGTATCTCAATTTCTTGGTTCAGTAGGTTCCGAAAATTATAAAGCTTGACCGAACGCACTCTCTCCACGTACCACAACCGATAGATCCTCACCTAGCATATTGCTTACTTCTTCATAAAGAGCAAAGAACCTTTGTGCCACTTCTCCACTATCAAACTTACGTTCAATGTCCTTTACAAAGTCCTCTTTGGCTACAAGCCTGTCTCCAAAAGCAAGATTGTCCACCGCGGCCAAGATCTTCTCTTCCATTGAGACAGGGACATACGCCCTTTCCGGCAATCCGAACTCGCGAGCTTCCTCCAACGTAAGGCCAGCGCCCACATGCCGCTCAATTAACAAACAAATTTTGTCAGGGAACCCTTCCTCTTTGGCAATGATCGACCCGATAACCCCATGAGAGATATCATGAGTCACACTTCTGCCAATATCATGCAGAAGGGCTCCCAGTATGAGTGAATTAACGTCAATCCCAACGTTCCGTTCCTGCAATTTCTTCACAACTCGGGCAACACCTAAAGTAACCGCCTCAATGTGCCGCCTAACGTTTTCTGGTAAGTTGTATTTGTCGTAAAGCTCCTCTATCTTTCCCAGATCAACAGAAGAAGCCCCAATGTCTTCTAAAACATGGTTTAACGACTGACTTATCAGAAAGAGACCTCCCGGCCTAATAAATTACCCAGCACATCAGATAAAGTGAACTTATCTTCGCCCTGCTGCGATAGGAAATCTTGTAACTCTTCTCTTTCCTTATCCACGTGGATGGCTTTGACAGACAGAGAAATACGGCGCCGTTCTTCATCAATGCCAATAACTTTTGCAACAACCTCATCACCTTCAGACACGGCGTCTCGTGGATCATCTATTCTCCTCGTAGAAAGCTGTGAAATGTGTATGAAACCCTCAACACCTTCGGCAATTTCAACAAACACGCCTTGTGGAATGATGGTAACAACTTTACCTCTCACGAGCTGACCTGGCTGTATGTTTTGAACAACTTCTTCCCACGGATCCGGCTTCGTGTCGCGCATTGACAATGTGATTTTCCTGTCTAACATGTTGATTCCCAGAACAACTACTTCCACCTGATCTCCTATGTTTACAACCTCGTTTATATCCTTAAACCTCTTCCAGCTAACGTACCTTCGCGGGACCAAGCCTTCGACACCGGGCGCCAATTCCACGAAAACCCCAAAGTCAGTTATGTTCACAACTGTTCCCTCGGCTTTCGATCCCACTGGGAAGTCTTTTTCCACATTTTCCCATGGATCTCCAAGAGCTTCTTTCACACTTAGAATGAGGTCCTGAGCTTCAGGATCAAATCTGAGAATCTTTGCCTTCACATGGTCACCTATCTTGTAAAGATCTTCTACCTTGGCTCCTCGTTTCCAAGACACTTCCTGGGCAGGCACTAGTCCAGTGACACGATCCACCAGAAGCAAAAGCCCTCCCCTGAGGTACCGAAGTACACGGCCACTGACAACGTCTCCTACATTGTGTTTCTCGGCAAAGAGTTGCCACGGGTTTGGTGTTGCAAGCCTAATGCTGAGCACCATTTCTTTCTTTTCATCATCCACAGAGAGAACCTTTGCCCTGACCACATCGCCACGCCTAAACACTTTAGCGATATTCTTTATGGGCCTCCAGTCAAGTTCGTCTTTGGGCACAAAACCCTCAATACCGTCGCCAAGATCCACAAAAACACCCTCGTCCGTAATCCTACTTACGTGACCACGTACAACGTCACTGTCCTTAAGCTTCAACCATGCTTTTTCCGCTCGCTCTTTTTGCTCTTCTTCAAGCACTTGTCGCTGAGTAAGAATGATCTGATTTCTCCTACGGTTAACACGAAGTATTCTTACTCTTAATGTGCGACCTACGTATTTCTTTGTGTCACGCACATACCTTATGTCCAACTGAGATGCTGGCACATAGCCCAAAATGCCAGAGCCCAGGTCGACGAAAACACCTTTCTCGTCGGCGTCCACAGCTTTTACTTTTCTGGCCTCTCCACTCTTTTCCCATTCCTCTACATCTTTCCAAAGTTTCCTGTATGCCGCTCTCTTCTGAGAGACTGAGATGTATCCTTTATCATCGTTGGTTCTTGTAACAACGACCTCCACACTGGTTGGTACATTACCCTCTTGCACCTGACGTGCTAACTCGCTAGTACATTCATCCAGTGGGAGGAAAGCATCGTATTTACTAGCTATGTCCAACCATAAACCGTCTACGTCAGCGCGTAAAACTGTTCCCTCTACGAGATCCCCTCTTTCAGCCATTTCTACGTCGAATTCTTGATTGAAATTCTCTTCACGGGGTTCCACCTTTCATTACCTCCTCAAACTATGCATAGAATTTTTGTTCTAACTTGAACGAAGTAGAACTTCGAAAAACACACAACATTAAATTTTAACATTTAATCACTACTCTCCTATTTCCTTAAAGAAAACATTTTTCACCACATATCCATCGCCTTCGCGAACCGTGTCAAATGTGGCGTCAACAATGGCAACGTCGCTAGTAAGAGAAGATGTTCCACCTATTCCAACTCTGGTATAACTTACGTGAACTTTGTTGTTCGCATCGCTTTCGTCGTACACGGCGGGCAAAAGAAAAAGGCCTTTTGTGGCATAACCCTGGCTAAATTCAAGCCCCATGCTAGCCAAAAAGTTTGCTAACCCTTCATCAGGGGCACTGGCTACAGCTTTTTTCACGTAGAACATATTCCTGGACATCAGCGCATCCATGAACGTCCAAACTGCTTCCATGGGATTGTCTGCAATTATCTTCACACTACTAACTAAATAGTCATTGCCCTCTTTAGTTGTGGTGACAATCCAGTGGATACTCCTGGAAAGTGTGGTCGTCTCTTCGTAAGCTTTGTAGATATAATCAACGGTCCCTTTTACCTCCACTACCCCGTCGTCCACCACACTGTAGCTAAGCTTCCAACTTTCCCATTTAACTGGATATTCCACAGATGCTACAGGTATACCCTCAGCATCCGCAGTAATCTGTCTCATTTTCTCTAATGAATTCAAGAAAGACCGAAAATAAGCATCAACCATACCTTCGCTCATTTCATTTGTGCTCACTGACTTCATGCCTGAAAGATCGTAGTTCGCCCAGGCCTCTACGAATTTCCTGGCAGCCTTTTGAGGCGTCTTTTGCCCAGAAAAAAACCATGTAGCGAAGGCAATCAACAAAACCAATAAGACAACAACAACGATATAAATCAAACCCGAACTTTTTTTCTTGCGACTACTACTCCGACTTTTCAACTTCCGCACCTCCCGGTTTGACTTCCCACCAGCCAAGCTGGTTCCCAAGTTTTATTAAAGCCTCCCAGTAATCCTTACCTCCTCGTATCCCTTGTTTTTCAATGTTCCTAAGTTCCTCAACCAACTTTGTGAAGTTAGTGTCGGGGCTTATCCTTTCTTTTACACGCTCAACGTCTATTTCTGGCACCACGAAGTCGTACTCCTTGACACGTGCTGTGGGTACCATTTTCATTTTGCTGGAATCCACAATTTCCACCAGCCCCCTCTTCTCCAAATCTTTAACCAGTGCCTTGAAATTGGGATAACCCCAATCATGCTCAGTAAAGTCAGGCATGACCATGGTGAGCAATTCTTTCAAAATGGAGGGGGAAAGTTCATAATTCATAAAGTCCACGAACTTGATTATGCCACCAATGGTGTTGAAAAAGCTCTCAAAGTCTTTGCCGGCCCTATTCTTGGTCAAACTCTTTAATCCACCAGCAAGCTCGCTGAGTGAGACAAAAGCATCAGCTGTGTTCCTGAGCGCTTCTGATGTTATTTGCTCGTCACCAATGACTACTACTTCCTTACCAAGCCCCTGAAGAGCCTTTATGACCGGTATGAAGTCACGATCAGCTGACACAAACACAAATGTATCAATAGCGTCCCGCTCGTAACCCAACTTCAGAGCATCTACCGTTATCTGCATGTCAGCCATGTTTTTTACGACGCTCCCACTTCTATGAGCGTACACGAATACTACCTCGTAGCCCATGTCCACAGCAAAGGGTATAAGTGATGCAAAAACACCCCAACCCGTATAAACTCTTGCAACATCAATCTTGCCCATTTGAGCAAAAGTATCTAAGATCTTTTGCATGAGCTCTTGGGGCGTTTTGTCATATTTCTCTAAACTCTTAGCCAAATTCTCCAGATCGAGGAAAACAGCGAAATGTTTGTAAGATTGCACTTTTTACCTCCTCAACTATGTATGACAACCTTAGCAGCAATCACTTTATCACTTTTAATAATAACATTGTTACCCAATGGCAAGCGGGTATAATAGCTCACATATGGGTAAGTTTATGCCATGGATAAAGCGTATAGCGGCTATTGTTTTAATTGTGCTTTTGTGGCAAGTGCCTTCCTTTAGCAAACCAGGTTCCACGGCCACAGATGAGCAACAAGAAGCTTTCTACAGAAGCACTGTGGAATCTGTTTTACAGGTAATTAATCAGGAATCTAGTACGGTGCAACTTGTCTCTGTAAGGATATCTGAAGGACCTTTGAAGGGAAAAGTCATTTACGCTCAGAATATCTACGAGAGTTCCATGTATGGATCTTTCTTAGTTTCACCAGGTGACAGAGTATTCGTTTATGTAATCACTGACAACGGCGAAGTCAGTGACGCCTACATCCAGGATCTGGACAGACTTTCCGGAATGCTTTCCACAGTCGGGATTTTCGCCTTAATAGTGCTACTGATTGCAAACGTTAAAGGCTTAGATGCTCTCTTGGGATTGCTCCTCACCGGATTGTTTATGTGGAAGATGTCCATACCGATGATTGCTAGCGGTGCAAATCCTGTACCCGTTGGAGTGCTAACAGTAGTAGTTGGCACAGTGGCCACTATAACGTTGGTCATGGATAGTTGGGATAAAATTCTGCTTTCAAGCGCTGGTACCGTTTTAGGCGTGGTAAGCGCTTACGTGTTTGGGCTTGTAGCGGCAAACATGACTTCCATCCACGGTATAACATCTGAAATCTTTTCTTTCTTCCAGTTTTCTTCTTTGAAAAACGTTGATGCTTTGGCTTTATTCTTTAGTGCCATCATGATAGCAGCGCTTGGTGCTGTTATGGACGTAGCTGTTTCCATTGTCTCTGCTGCTAGAGAAATTAAACTACAGAACCTTGATATAAAGTTTCTGACACTCTTCTCAAGCTTGACACGTATTGGACGAGATATGATCGGTACCATGGTTAACACACTCATCTTTGCATATGCTGGTTCTGAGCTAGGGCTTTTGGTTTACTTGTACAGTTCTGGTGAAAACACTGCTTTCAAATACATCACCGGCGAGTTCTTCGTGGGGGATGTGGTCAGAGCACTTTCTGCTTCAGCTGGTCTCATTTTAACGATACCCTTAACAGCACTCATGGCAAGCCTTTTCTACACAAGACACAGCCGAAAAAGCCAGCAGCATCTGGATCACACTTCTTAGCAGCCATTGTGTGACAAAAGACCACACTTGAGCTCCCTAAGATCGTCACAAAACGCGTAATCCCTTTCTCTCGGAATCAACATGTTACTGACCAGTGCTATAGCTCATAAGCTCATAAGCTCATAACACACACACAACGGGAGCGTGATCCGAAGGTTTTGGGTCGCGCCTCTTTCTTATTTCTTCCACCACGTAAACATTTGAAATTGACGCCAAGAGCGGTTCACTGCAGAAGACATAATCAATGCGCATACCCTGATTCTTCCATATTCGCCCTTGTTTGTAGTCCCACCATGTGAACTGCACTTTTTCTGGATATAACGCCCTAAAAGCATCAATAAAACCCACTTCTAAAAGAGCCTTTAAAGCTTCCCTTTCTTCGGGAAGGGTTCCTACTGTGTCTTTAAGAAGTATGGGATCCCATACATCCTTATCTTCCAAGGCTACGTTGAAATCACCAACGATTAAGGTCTTAGGGTATTTCTTCAAAAGCTCTTCCATACGCTTGGAGAAAGATTTGTACCACTGTATTTTTTGAAAGAATTTTGACGTGCCGCGAAGGTCACCATGGGGTGCGTAAACGTTTACAAATAAGATATCACCTATGACTGTGCCCATAGTTCGGCTTTCTACTTCTTCCATGATATGTGCGGAAACTCCTTCGGCCCGAGAGCAAATTGCTACACCGTTGTAAGCCTTTTGCCCGTGTACGTAGCAATAATAACCAGAAAAAAGATCGTATGGGAAGAGGTCATTCTCACACTTTATCTCCTGTAAACACAAAACATCAGGCTCTTCCAACTGCATAAGATCTGAGACAGAGTCTAGACGTGCTCTAATACCATTTACATTGAAAGTAGCAACCTTCATATTAGCACTCTGGGTATTTTCGGACTAATGCTTGTTAAAATCTCATAGGGAATCGTCCCAACAATCTGTGCCATCTCATCCGCCCACAAATGCCCTCCGTCCCATTCGCCCATGAGAACAACCTCATCACCTACTGTGACATCCTTGGGAGCTTCAAACATTGTAAAATCCATAGTCACTGTCCCTACCTGCTGGATCGTACCAGCCTTTGAACCAGCTACCGCCTTATTGCTCAGTTTTCTGCTATATCCATCGCCATAGCCCACAGGAACAGTGACAACGTGGGTGGGTTCAGTTGCTCTCCAAGTCCAACCGTACGAGAGTCCTTCTCCGGGCTCCAGTATATGCTCGTGAACAACCCGAGCTTTTAAAGACAGCACGGGTTGTAAATCGGGATGACCGTAGCCGTAGAGCGATATACCAGGTCTAAAGTGAGTAGCGTAAGGAAAATTACCATTATGCAGTGATGCTGAATTGGACAAATGTACCATTAAGCCCTCTGGTACGATACTTAAAACTTTTCTAAACCTCTCTTCTTCAGTGGCAAGAACATGCGAGTCAGTTAGACCATTTGACAGATGTGAACAGATGCCTTCTAGTCTATTTCCCGTTACTTTGCATATCTCTTTTATGGTGTCTTTTTCATACCATGGAACACCCTCACGGTGCATTCCCACATCCACAAAAAGGTGGAATTTTACTGGTAATTCCAGTAGCCCATCGCTCAGCCATTTTGCATCTGTTATGCAGAATCGGATCCCTCTCTTCTCAAACTCAGAGCACATACTGGGGACAGGTGGATCGTCCAGCACCAATATCCACTCCGGCCCAAACTCGGATAGCATAAGTGCATCTTTCGCGTAAACTACCGCAAACTTTGTTATGCCATTTCGCAGTAACTCTGGAACTACCACAGCAGCATCGTGACCGTAAGCATCGTCTTTCACGACGGCAATGGGTTCTAACCGAGGTAATTTTTCTCTTATGAATTCCACATTGTTCTGCAAGCTTTTCCTGGACACTTCCGCCCATTTACTCCACACTTTCAAGTCCTCCTTCATTGACCAAGCAAGAGTTACAAAAAGTAACGTTTCAAAAACTGAACAAATTGTGAAGCCAGATAAGGATCAAACTGTGTACCACTGCACCTTAAGATCTCTTCGATGGATTCGTGAATGTTCTTACCTTTACGGTAAGGTCTATCGGTGCTCATGGCATCGAAAGAATCAGCTAAGGCCAAGATCCTACCTTCCAATGGGATTTCCTCCCCCATGAGACCTTTGGGATACCCTTTACCATCCCATCGTTCATGATGAGACCCGACCCACTTGGCATATTTCTGAAGCGTTTCACTGCCTTCCAAAATCTCTTCTGAAAAAACTGGGTGTTTCTTCATCTCAGCGTATTCCTCAGGTGTCAAACTACCAGGTTTCTTCAAAACGTAGTCAGGCACCCCCACTTTCCCGATATCATGCAAAATACCAGCCCAGTAAATGTCCTCGGAAGTACTTCCGATGTACCCTATGAAAGAGGCAAAATCCGAAGCTATTTTCGCCACCCTTTCTGAGTGACCAGCCGTATATGGATCCCTGTATTCCAAGGCTTTTACCAATATGAGAATGATCTCTTTTAGAAATCTGCCTGCTGTTCTCTCATGAATCTTCAGCGCAGTGAATGCACTTGCTAAACTGGTTAGGGATCTAAATAACTCCATGGACTGTTCATTAAAGTCAACTTCTTCAAAACTATCGACGAAAATGGATCCATACCACTGTTTATTTACAATAAGTGGAGCAGCTAGAGATACCACGATAGGCGAAGGTCTGGCACTACTAAACACCGCAGCGATCTCAGGCGGCATAGAACTGTCTTTAAGCTCTCTTACTACCTCCACCCCTTCAGGTTTATAGATCCATTCAGGTTTCAGATCCAGGGTATTTAACAGGGAGCTATAACCCCTCAGCGCTCGGAACCGCATATAGCCATCATCGTCTCGAACCATTATCGAACCAGCTTGAGCTTCAGGAACCAGGGACAAAGCCAAGTCGAGAAGATAACTGTAGAACGACTCATCCTCAACATCAGGCCGCAGTTGCCCCATGATTTCCAAAAGGCTCTTTTCTTTGGCTCTCATGTCTTCTAACTCTTTGTTTGCATTCAAGATCTCTTCATAAGAAGCTAAGAGCTGTTGGTTTTCTGCAGCTAATTGCTCGTACGCAGCCGCCAGCTCTCTTTTGCTAGATCGGAGCATTTTTAGTACCCAATAAAAAACCGCACCAACAATAATGGCACCAATGGTGGCGCCAATGGCAATATTTCGTATCAAAGTGCTAACAAAAGCTGGGCTAAGCTCATTTTTTCCAAGCCAACGTTCTACAAGCTGATCGTATACCCCTGAAACTTGGAGCTGCCTAATCGCATCATTCAGACGAACGCGAAGAACACTGTTTTTCTCGCTAACACCAATGGCGTATTGAGCCAACTGAACTTTTTCGGGTAAAAGTCTCGTGTCACTGATCTTAAGCTTATCAGTTAAGTACTCATAAGACTGTTCTACCATGAAAGCGCCGTCAACTTGGCCACTCTCAAGAGCCTTCAATACTTCTTCATGATTTGCAAGCGAGATTACATTCTTAAATCCGTTGGAGATCAAGTACGACTCAAGCGCACTTCCTCCCACCGCCGCTACTGCTCTTTCTTTTAAGTCATCTAATTTGAAACTGGTCCCCTTTTTAACTGCCATAACGTAGTAAGGATAAAAGTAAGGATCAGTGGGCATCAAAGAGGTGTTTGCCCCTTCGTAAAAACCCATAACAAGCACAGCATCTGCCCTGCCATCTTTTACCGCCTGGATGGCATCACCCTGATAAGCGGTAGGCAAAAAATCCACTTTTTCATTTAACACCTTGCCAATCTCTTTAGCAAGATCCACTGCAAAACCTTTTAGTTCTTTACCTTCGACATATACGAAGGGCGGATTGTCAGCGTGCACAGCGAAAAGGACATCCGCTCTTGCCTGAAGCGGCAAAAGGAACAAAAACATTAATAAGGCACAAACTCTCTTAAGGTTATGTTGCACCTTTACATTTTACAGCGATAATATAGAAATATGCATGATAAAAATATGGAGGAGCTTGTTTATTTCGGCGGAAACTTGACCAAAGCCACAAGTTGGAGTGCAGGATTTGACATCCCTTTAGTAGAGGATGAACATATCCCAGCACACAGTATTGTGGTAGCCTCTACGGGTTTAAGAGTAGCATTACCCACTAATTCTTTTGGACTCCTTGTACCGCGGTCAAGCACGCCAATAAGATGGGGCATTACCCTAGCCAATTCACCCGGAATCATAGACCAGGACTACAGGGGGGAAATAAAGCTCATACTCCTTAATCTTAAAGACGAGGACGTGCTAATCCCTAAGGGAACGAAGGTGGCACAGCTCATTGTACTCCCTTTCATGGATTTACAGCCCACAGCGTTTCAGGGGACCTTGGAAGAATTTGAAAAGTCTTCAGAACGAGGGCCAAGAGGGCTTGGAAGTTCTGGAGTCTAACTCCAACGGCATGCATTGAAATACCTTAAAACAGGACCCGCTAGATAGAAAGACCCAGATACTAAAGTCGGAACTGGTTCGTTCAAAGCCCCGTAAAGATCGGGCAGAGTGGGTATGCCTGGCAACTCAGCTAAAGCGCGATCAGAGAATGGCGGGTAGTAGAAGATCTGGCTACTCAACCTTTTCAAATAACTCAGAGCTACTTCAGGGTCTTTCCCTTCAACTAAACCCAAAATGATGCGTAATGGGCATATGCCCAAATCATTGATTGTTTTAATCAGACTCTCAAAAGCTGGCGCATTGTGCCCACCATCAACAATAAGTAGTGGATCTTTTCTTACTACCTGTATTCGTCCAGGCAAAAAAACATCTCTGAGTAGCGAAAAATCTGGTGCTTTGCCTGTGGCAACGGTGTAAGCTTCTCCTGCAAGAAGAGCATTCCAAATTTGATGCAAACCAAGCATCCTTGTGTGAACGTTCCCAATCCCGTCAACAAGCGCTTCTGTTCCTTCCAGAGTAACTTTATACTTCTCAACATGATATTTCGCCATGGTAACAACAGCTGAATCCATGCCCGGCAATGGACCTAGCGAAATCACCGGTCCCGATAAGCTCTTGATCAGTTGGTCAACATAAAACTCATAGTCGGAAAAAAGATCCAGGTGATCCATGCCCAAAGCCGTTACAACGGTTACATCGTGTTTCTTTACGTTCGTTGCGTCTTGCTGCGATTCAATACCCGTCTCCATCACAGCCCACTCTTTTTTTGCTTGTTCGAAAGCCAGATAAGCAGAACCCGTAAGCAGCTCAAAGGGGGTTAGCTCCACATCAAGATCTTCAGCTACGGAAAGAACTTTCTGTTTAAAAACAGTTAGATCTAGCTCCTGTCCATCGATTTTTACCATTTCCGAAGGAGCACAAACGAATGGAGATAAGAAAAGACCAACATCGTTGTTGAAAAGTGCAGCTATCATGGCAGCCACCGAGCCTTTTCCAGAAGAACCTGTAACGTATATGGTCTTTACTCTCTCATGGGGGTTGCCCAGTGCCGCCAAAACTCTACGCAAATTGTCATTTCTGAAAGTTGCTGGCATTCGCGTGGTTAAATCATCCAGTAGGTCACAAGCATTCTTCTTAAATGTTGGGTGAAACCACTCTGGGAAATACTCACAAAGGAGCTTTAAAAGGAAGTCTCTGTTATGCAGGTCGGGGTGAGGCACAGTCAAAGTTTCACTATGCAAAACAAGATCATCGTAGGTCAATATATCCAGGTCTATTGTGCGAGGTCCCCAGCGTCCATCTCTCTTTCTACCTAGTTTCTCCTCCACATCCAAAAGTGCCTTCAAAAGTTCTTCAGGTGTCAAATTCGTATGGCCCTTACCTACGGCGTTCAAAAAGGAGGGTTGGTCAATCTTCCCATATGGTTTTGTTTCTGCTAAAGGTGTAATGAATTGCCAGGTTATGAAGTTAGACGTTAAAGCAATTGCATCACTTATATGAGCAGCTCTATCCCCTAAGTTAGAACCAAAAGAAACATACACGGTTGCCATTGCCGTTAAATTCCTTCTCTTATAGCTTCCACAGCCCTAATGGCATCCACATTAGGCTTTGTATCATGAACACGAACAATATGGACGCCCTTCCATGTCATATAGGAGGTCCAAGCAACAGTTCCAAAAAGCCTCTCCTCGGCAGGTGCTCCGTCAAGTATTTTACCCAGTGTGCTCTTGCGGCTGTGTCCAACTAACACTGGAAAACCTAAAGCAAAGAACTCTTCGATACGACGCAAGATTTCCAGGTTGTGCTCAGGCAACTTTGCAAAGCCAATCCCAGGATCAAGAATTATCTGACTTTCCTTAATCCCCTTGCTCAACGCATATTCCACACGTTCCGTAAAGTAAGAGATGAGCTCCCTCATCACATCTTGGTATGAAGCGTATTGCTGCATGGTTATAGGTGTTCCTCTCATGTGCATGATCACCACAGGTACACCGTAATCAGCAATAACATTAGCCATTTCTGTGTCAAACTGCAACCCGTAAATGTCATTGATTAGATCTGCGCCGTTATCTAGGGCTTGCCTAGCTACCTCAGCGCGGTAGGTGTCAACTGAAATGAAGACTTTCACGTTCCTGCGTACTTCGCGAACCAAGGGGATTACACGTGCAAGTTCCTCATCCTGGCTAATCTCGTTAGCGCCAGGCCTTGTGCTCAATCCTCCTATATCAATAAAGGACGCCCCGTTTTCCTCAGCATCCAAAGCCCGCTCCAGTCCTGTGTGAAGATCGACTCGAGAACCAGAAAAGAAGGAATCTGGTGTGGCATTCAATATGGTCATTACTTTGGTTCCATTAAGCTCAATTGTGCCGCTTGGCATTGTCAAAGTAAAAATTCTGCTCATTTTAGTTTCAATTAAAGAGTTAATCTCATTAGCTACTTGACTTAAACCCCAGTACGGCATTCTTCTGAGCTTTTCAACCAAACATTTGAGTTGCCGAGTATTTGCCAAGATCAGTACCGAAGACTTCTCAACCTTTCCGGTAATTACATGCCTATGTACTGCAGCGTCTGCTCCACAAGAAATGCACTCCTGTTTTATAACGGATGCCGCAGGGTAGTAAACGTCATCAATCCACAAGCGCAAGCAGTTGTCCTTATCAAGAAAAATCGCGTAGCTGGCTGGATCACAGCCGATTTGAGCCAAAAGCTCCTTCAAATTAACGTCCTTTGAAATCAAACGAACCATGCCTACTATTATATACAAGAGCACTGATAAAATATGAACATATGGTGATCAACTTTCTAGGGAAAGTTATGGATTTCTTGGGATTCAAGCGCAAAGCCATGGCACTCTTCGCATGGGATCCAGGTAATGATTACACCAGTTTTTGGGGAGCTATTTACCTTATTTTGAACGACCGTCCTGACTTGGCAAAAGAAATACTGGAGAAAAAGGTCAAGGAAAAAAACTATCCCAGGTGTAAGAGGCTCTTAGCCACACTTTACCTCAGAACAGACCCCAAAAAGGCAGAAGCTTTGTATGAAAAGCCCTCCAACATGTGGGAAGAGGTTTACCTGGGAGATATTAGATACTACTTTTTGAATGATGTTGGCGGTGCTTTGGACGCTTGGCAAAGCGCCTTTGAAAAGGTAGATTGGGCAACTGCTCAGCAATGGGATAACCCAGCTAGAAACCTCCTGAAGCGGCTTTACATGGTGACAAAAGACTCGGAATTCTTAGAAAGATGGGCAGAGCTGGACGTGGACAATTTTAAGCAATCAGAAATGGCTGATTACATAAAACTCCTTTACAAAAAAGGTGAAAAAGAAAAAGCACAAGAAACGCTTAACATGTGTATGTATTTGTACCGAGAAGACCCCATTTTGACTAAGGTAGCTATGGAGCTGGATTTAGAAATTCCTCCCTACAAAAAGAAAAAGCCAGAGATCGAAAATGTAACAAGAAAACCGTTAAATGCAGGACTTCTAAAAGAGGACACAAACCCTGAAACATTGATAAAGGCTGTGCACGAGCTTCACCCGGATGCGGTTATTACGCTTGCTTCCTCGGTCCTAACCATTATGCAGGGAACACTCATGTGGGCGGGCACGTTTAAGCCTTGTCGCCTAGCACGGACACTGGGTCCTTTTACGGAGCATGCGAAAGGCCCTCTGGTCCATTTTTATACACACCCCATAGTTGCTGACTGGAAAATGCAAGCATATTTAGAACTGACTGGGACCGTCCCTGTGCTATTTGGTGCCTTAGTGGCTGCTATTGGCAAGCTTTTCAAGCAATCTGGATGGTTTTACAAAGTCATAGGACCTGCAGCTAAAGCCGTAGATAGCAACAAAATAGCACCTTACGATAGCTGTTTGGTGCCCGGACCTCTGGATTCTAAAGGTTTCACCTCACGCCTGTGTAGCCAGAATATACCCTTTGCCATTGTTGATGTTAACTCAGTGTTCGGAGCAGAAGTAGTAGAATGTTGCCCGCAGTTAGACAAAAAGTGGATTGAAGGCACACTCTCTGACAATCCCGCTGGTAACGATGAATCCATGACTCCCATAGTCCTGCTTTGGAAACAAGAACATATAAATCCAAAGGAGATAAAACATGAAAGCCTTTAGAGCCATTGTAAGAGGTTACGTGCAAGGCGTTGGCTTTAGATACTCTGCTGTGAGAATGGCTGATAAAATTGGTAACATCACTGGTTATATAAGGAATCTGCCTAATGGTACCATTGAAGTGGTAGCAGAAGGGCCAGAAGAGAAACTCAATGAATTTCTGGATTGGTTGCACCATGGTCCAAGTAGTGCTATTGTAGAACGAGTGGACGTTGAATGGCAACCATATTCAGGACAGTACAACAGTTTTATTGTGAAATTTTAGTGTGCGGGAGGGGCGTTTATGAACATTAATCTTGTCATCCTTGTGAGTTCATTAGCCGGAGTAGTATTAGGTTTATTGTTAGGGTTCCTTATTTGGAAACAAAGAGTACCAAGAGACATCCCGAGTTATTTTGGCCACCTTGGCAATCTGGATCTGACCGTGAAAAAGCCATCGGCAAACACTTTTTGGAATCGTTTCTTGGAATCCGTGGACAAATTAGTACAAAGAATTAGACTGTTTGTTCAGAACTCTTTTCTCACCTTTAGAAACGGAGCATCTAACGTGCACCAAGCACAGTTTCTGCTGGAAGACTCCATGAGAGTTGCCTTCGAGAACATGGAAGCAGCAGAGGAAATTGCAGACAGAGTACAAGCACTGGCTGCTGGTGGAGAAGAGTTAAGTGCCAGTACGGAACAGCTGGCAGCCTCGAGCAGCAGCGTGTACGACAGTACTGTTCAATTGGATGAGCTTGCCCAAAAAATAAGAACGCACATAGAAGAACAGATTCAGAACATCTCCACTACCATTGAGAACTTCGACCAAATTTTTTCAAAGGTAACTTCCGTCCAACAAGAAATTGACCAATTAGAAAATCTTTCAAAACACATTTCAGGCATAGTAGAAGCCATCTCAGGTATTGCAGAACAGACAAATCTTTTGGCATTGAATGCTGCCATTGAGGCAGCCAGAGCTGGAGAAGCTGGAAAAGGTTTTGCTGTTGTAGCAGACGAAGTTAGAAAATTGGCTGAAAAAAGCAAGAGCGCTGCAGACGAAATCGCCAATCAACTGAAGAATTTCTCAAACACAGTAGGTTCCGCAGTAGATTCGGTTCAAACAGTGCTGGAGCTCATAACCAACATGGGTGACACAACTAGAGTTCTCTCTGACAGCCTCAATGTCATACTATCCAGTGTACAAAGGATTTCGACCTCCGTAGCCGGTGTAAGCAATAATGTGAAAGAACAAGATAGAGCTACTTCCCAAGCTGCTATGACTGTC
>Ga0116168_1001247_pt1 | contig 20265 bp, 21 predicted proteins | sample AD_UKC129_MetaG_FD_89795 | JGI IMG/M metagenome (GOLD analysis project Ga0116168, IMG submission 89795) | Active sludge microbial communities of municipal wastewater-treating anaerobic digesters from Canada - AD_UKC129_MetaG | ecosystem: Engineered > Bioreactor > Anaerobic > Digestate | place...
ACTCCGTTCCTTCTGACTCATCAATAACGTCTCCATTCAGAGGCAGTTGCTACCGCAACTGCCTCCCAAAGGGGACATTTTCATCGAGTCAGAAAGAGGACATTCTCAAAGAGTCACGACAGGAGCGTTCGCCGGACTTGACCCGGTGAAGCGAAAGCTATTTCCTCGGGGCCTCTGAAATGAGTCCGGACAAAGAAACGCTTGACAGTCTGAAGATTGACCGCACCCGGGCGCCGCGGCGGCCCGTGCCTGTCGGGATGATTCTGGCTGTGCTGATGGTGGTTGTGATCGCGGGCCTCGCGTTCTGGTGGTTCAATCGGCCGAAACCTGTTCCTGTGCGGACCCTGCTGGTGCAGCAGTCGGGCGGCCAGGGCGGGGATCGCACGTTGTTGAATGCGTCCGGCTATGTCATTGCGCGGAGGGCCGCCACGGTGTCGGCGAAGATCACAGGCAAGGTGGTTGAAGTGCTGGTGGAGGAGGGCGTGCGGGTGGAAGCGGGGCAGGTACTGGCCCGGCTGGATTCGTCCAACGCCGAAAGGACATTGGAACTGGCCGAGGCACAGGCCGAGTCCGCGCGCGCAGCGCTGAATGAAACGCGCGCGAACCTGGAACAGGCCGAGCGGGAATTCAGGCGCATCGCGCAACTGGCGGAAATCAATGTCGCGAGCGCGTCGGATCGCGACCAGGCGGAGGCGGCGGTGAAGGCGCTGCGGGCGCGCCTGGCGAAGCAGGAGACGGACGTTGCCGTGGCTGAACGCGAGGTGGCGCTGGCGCAGCAGCAGTTGGACGACACCATCATTCGCGCGCCGTTTGCGGGCATTGTCACGTCGAAGGACGCCCAGCCGGGCGAGATGGTGTCGCCAATCTCCGCCGGCGGCGGGTTCACGCGCACGGGCATTTGCACCATCGTGGACATGAGCTCGCTCGAGATCGAGGTGGACGTGAGCGAGAGCTACATCAACCGGGTGGAACCGGATCAGCCCGTGGAAGCGGTGCTGAATGCGTATCCGGACTGGCGGATTCCGGCGCGCGTGATTGCGATCATACCGACGGCGGACCGGCAGAAGGCGACGGTGCGTGTGCGTGTGGGATTTGAGAACCTGGATCCGCGGATTCTTCCGGAGATGGGTGTGAAAGTGGCGTTTCAACGCGCGGGCGAAGCGTCGCAGCGTCCGGCGGAAATCGTGCTTCCGAAATCGGCGGTGCGACAGAGCAACGGGCGCGATGCGGTGTGGCTGGTGCGGAACGGGAAGCTGGAGCGGCGGGCGATCACCGTGGGCAGCATGCGCGCCGACCAGGTGGTTGTCGCGGCCGGCGTGAGCGCCGGAGAACGGGTGGTCATCGAGGGCCCCGACCATCTGAACGAAGGGGCGACCGTTGTGGAAAAGGGCCGGTAAGGCAAAGGCAGACATTTTCGCGAGTCCAACACTATGACTGCAAACAATGGCACTCTGGTTCGAGTTCAGGGCGTGGATAAGATCTTCCGGCGCGGGTCGGAGGAGATTCATGTGTTGAAGGGATTGAATCTCGAAGTTCCGAAAGGCGAGTTTCTTGCGCTGATGGGCCCGTCGGGCTCGGGGAAATCGACATTGCTGAATCTGATCGGAGGGCTGGATCGTCCGACGCGCGGGGTGGTGGAGATCGGGGGCGAGCGGATCGACCAGATGTCGGACCGGGAACTGGCGGCATGGCGTTCGCGTCACGTCGGGCTTGTGTTCCAGTTCTACAACCTGCTCCCGGTGCTGAACGCGCATCGCAATGTCGAGCTGCCGCTGCTGCTGACCCACCTGACGAAGGCGGAGCGAAGCAAGCACGTGGACACGGCGCTCAAGGTTGTCGGCCTGTCGCATCGGGCGCGGCATTACCCTCGGACGCTGTCGGGCGGCGAGCAACAGCGCGTCGGTATCGCGCGGGCGATCGTCACGGATCCCACGCTGCTGCTGTGCGACGAGCCGACGGGCGACCTGGACCGGAAATCGGGCGACGAGGTTCTCTCGCTGCTGCAGGCGCTGAGCCGCGAGCACGGCAAGACGATCATCATGGTCACGCACGACCCCCACGCGTCGGCGCGGGCGACGCGCACGTTGCATCTGGACAAGGGGCAACTGACCGACGAACCGGTGAAGTAAGGAGAGTATGAAATTCTTCACCCTGGTCTGGGCGGGATTGAAGCGGAAGAAGCTGCGGACGTCGTTGACGCTGCTATCGGTGTTTGTGGCGTTCCTGCTGTTCGGGCTGTTGTGCGCGATCAAGGAGGCGTTCACGGCGGGAGTGAGTCTGGCGGGCGCGGACCGCCTGATCGTTCGGCACAAGGTGTCGTTGATCATGAACCTGCCGGAATCGTATCGCGCGCGGATAGAAAAGATTCCCGGGGTGGCGGCGGTTCTGAGCTTCACATGGTTCAATGGCGTTTATCAGAACGAACCGCGAAATTTCTTCGGCAGCTTCCCGGTGTCCGATCCCGCAAAGTTCTTCCAGATCTATCCGGAGTACCTCCTGCCCGAGGATCAATTGGAGGCGTGGCTGAAGACGCGGACCGGCGCCATCGTCGGGCGCACGCTGGCGGAGCGCTTCGGTTGGAAGATCGGCGATCGGATTCCGCTGACGTCGCCGATCTGGCCGCGGAAGAACGGGGGCGCCTGGGAATTCGATGTGGTGGGCATTTATGACGGGGCGAAGAAAGGCACGGACACGTCGGGGTTCTATTTCCGGTACGATTATTTCGACGAAGGTCGAGCGCGTGGCGAAGGGCTGGTGGGGTGGTACGGGGTGAAGATCGAGGACCCGGACCACGCGGCGGAAGTGGCGGCCGCCATCGACGCCGAGTTTGCCAACTCGCCTTATGAAACGAAGTCCGAGCCCGAGGGCGCGTTCATCCAGGGCTTCGCGCAGCAGATTGGAGACATTGGAACGATCCTGATCGCCATTCTCAGCGCGGTGTTCTTCACCATTCTGCTCGTGGCCGGAAACACCATGGCGCAATCCGTGCGCGAGCGAACGGAGGAGCTGGGCGTGCTGAAAGCGATGGGCTTCAGCAACGGACTCGTGCTGACCATCGTGCTGCTCGAGTCGTGTCTGTTGACGGCGTTGGGCGGATTGACGGGGCTGGGAGCGGCGTGGCTGATTGCGGCGCGAGGCAGCCCCGTGCCGAATATGCTGCCGGTCTTTTATCTGCCCCTGCAATACGTGGGCATCGGTGTCGGGCTGGTGCTGGCACTGGGACTTGTAGCGGGCATCGTTCCGGCGCTGCAGGCCATGCGCCTTCAGATCGCCGTCGCACTGCGGAGGAACGCATGATCCACTGGCTGTCACAGGTGTTTTCCATCGCCTCGTTCAACCTCCGGACCATCCCGGAGCGCAAAGGTGCCGTCCTCGCATCTGCGGTCGGCATCGCCGGCGTCGCTGCGGTGCTCGTCGGGTTCCTTTCCATCGCGGAAGGCTTCCGCGCGGCGATAATGTCTTCGGGCGCTGATGACATTGCGATTGTCCTGCGCAGCGGGGCCGACAACGAAATGACCAGCGGACTGACGCGCGAGGAAGCGCGCATGATCGGGGACGCAGCGGGGGTCGCGCGTACCGAGGATGGACCGCTGGTATCGGCGGAACTGTTCGTGATCATCAATCTGCCGAAGCGCTCGACGGGCACGGATGCCAATGTACCGTTTCGCGGGGTGGAAAAGCCCGCAACGGCAATTCGCGGAGACATCCGGATTATTGAGGGGCGGATGTTCGAACCCGGACGGAGCGAGGTCATCGCAGGTGCCGGCGCCGCGCGGGCGTTCAGCGGGCTCGAAGTGGGCAACACACTGCGGATCGGCCAGGCGGATTGGACGGTGGTCGGCATCTTCACCGGGGGCGGCGGATCGGCCGAATCGGAGATCTGGACGGACGCCGCGGTGTTGCAACCGGCGTATCATCGCGGGGATTCGTTCCAGTCGGTGCATGTGAAGCTCACGTCCGCGGAAACGTTCGAAGCGTTTACGAACGCGCTGGCGAACAACCCGCAACTCGAGGTCAAAGCGATGCGCCAACGCGATTTTCTGGCGGATCAATCCAGCCTGCTGACGGGTTTCATCCAGGGCATCGGTTTCTTCATTGCGGCGTTGATGGCTTTGGGCGCGTTGTTTGGAGCGTTGAACACGATGTACAGCGCGGTGGCGGCGCGCACGCGCGAGATCGCCACGCTGCGGGCCCTCGGTTTCGGCGCCAGCCCGGTCATTGTCTCCATTCTCATCGAATCGCTGATTCTGGCCCTTGCGGGCGGGATCGTGGGCGCCGCGGCGGCGTATTTCGCGTTCGACGGATTCCAGGCGGCGACGATCAACTGGCAGAGCTTCGGCCAGATTGCGTTTGCGTTTGCGGTGACGCCGCAGTTGCTGTTGAGCGCGATTGCGTGGGCGACGGTGATCGGCCTGCTGGGCGGGCTGTTCCCTGCGATCCGGGCGGCGCGGCTGCCCATCGCCGCGGGGTTGCGCGAGACCTGAGGGATTGCGATTTACGATTCACGATTGACGAGAGTGTTGCGCGAAGGCGGGGCGCGCGATGTGGTGAGTCGCAGCCGGTGCTTTTGGCTGTTCGGCTTCTGCTTCCTGCAATTGCTGATCCACCGGGCGAAACCGCGTTGCGGTTTATGATCCTCTTTTGATGTTTGCCCAAGGTAGCCCCGCGGTTGCGGGGCTACCTTGGGCTTTGAGACGGAATCCCTTCGGGATTTCGGTGTTCCATTCGCGCGATTGCGGAACTCGGAGATGCTGGCTTCGTCCACGCGCTGTGGCTGGTCCCGCGATGCGGGACACAGTCCGCGCTCCGGGCCGTTGTGCGTTGCGATTCAGGTCAGCATTCAGCGCACCGTGAATGTTGAGGGTTGAGTGTTCAATCAGTATTTCGCCCGGACGCCTGCGGAAGTCGCAGACTCCCGCTTCGTCCACGTGCTGCGCCTGAGGACAGGCGCGCTCCGGACTGCGGGACTGCGCATGGAAGAGTTCGTGCGCCCCGGATGTTGAATGTTGAGTTTCGGCGCGCGAGACGAGCCGCGGTTCGCTCGTCACCGGGCGTAGTCCGTACAAAATTCGAAGCCGAATAGAATGGCGCTTTGACCGTTCCGGGCGTAAAAGGGGCGCGTCACCGGCGGCTCCGCCGGTAAAGTGTGTCGACAATGAATGCGTGCCTTCGAGATGCCGGACTGTTGAACGATTACCTGGTGCAAACCCATTCGGTTGGCCGCTGCGCCAGGTGCTCCGGGCTGTGGCTGCCCGGGGCGGTCGTGAAAGCGATGCTGGGTCGGTTCGCAGTGCCGTCGGCCACGGCGACCGCAACGACACTTCAGTGTCCGGACGATCGTTCGCAGTTGCTGGCTGTGAAGTATCGCGGCGTTGAGATCGACGTCTGCAGCGGTTGCGGCGGAGTGTGGCTGGACAGGGGCGAGCTGGAACGGATCCTACGGCAGAGCGGCAAAGGCGGTGTCGCAGGCGGGCTGAAGGGCGGAGCCGGGGAGGTTGTCGGCGAGGTTCTCCTCCAGGGAGTGGGTGAACTCGTCGGTGAAGCGGCGAGCAGCGTGCTGGAATTCATTTTCGAGGCACTGTCGGGCTTCTGATTTTGTCCTTGCGACGCGGCGGACGATCGTTAGCGTCAGCGCGCAATGAAATTCTGGAAGTATCACGCGTTGGGAAACGATTACGTAGTGCTGGATCCGGCGGACCTGGGCAGATCGCTCACGGCGGCGGAGGTCAGGCGGATCTGTCACCGGAATTTTGGCATCGGTTCGGACGGAATTCTGCTGGGCCCGTTAAAGTCGGAGAAGGCTGCGGCGGGCGTGCGGATTTACAATCCGGACGGGAGTGAAGCGGAGAAGAGCGGCAACGGTCTGCGCATCTTTTCGCGATATCTCTGGGAGCGGAAGCTGGCGGGCGGCGAGGAGTTCTCTGTTGAAACGCCGGGTGGCATTGTGCGGTCCGCGGTGTTTGAGCAGGGCCGGATGGTGCGGGTTGAGATGGGGCGGGTGAGTTTCTGGAGCGACCAGATTCCGGTAACCGGCGGGCGGAGGGAGGTGCTGGATGAGGATTTGTCTGTCGGCGGGCGTGTGTTCAAGGTGTGCGCCGCGACGATTGGGAATCCCCACTGTGTGATTCCGTTGGAGGAAATCAGCGAGAGCATGGCCCGGGAGTTCGGCCCTTTGATCGAGACGCACCCGTGTTTCCCGAACCGGACGAATGTCCAGTTCATGAAGGTGCTGGACCGGGCGAATATTCAGATTGAAATCTGGGAACGTGGAGCGGGTTACACATTGGCCTCAGGCAGCAGCAGCAGCGCCTCGGCGGCGGTGGCGCGGAGGCTGGGGTTGTGCGACCGGGCGATCACCGTTCACATGCCGGGCGGCAGACTCCAGATCGAGGTCGGGGACGATTTCCAGATTCTTATGACGGGTCCCGTGACCAGGGTCGGGGAAGGCGTTCTTTTCGACGAACTGCTGGAAGGAGCCTGAGGAGAAGTCCGAAGGGCGAAATCGGAAGGCCGAACGAAATCCGAAGACCGAGGTCCGAATGCGCGGCAAGTGGGCGCGTGGGGGGGCGGTCCTGTGGCAGAACCGTGTCGGCTGCCACGGTTTCGGGCCGGCGGGAGCGATAACGAAGGTCAAGAACAGTGAAAAAGGAGCTCAATCCGGGGAACTGCGGATTTTTCGCTTCCCATTTAGCAATAGGGTCTTATCCTACCTGCCGTGACGGTAGATACTTTTAAGGACGAGATGGCGGCGGCGATGAAGGCCTACGAACAGTACGTCGTCTGCATCGGAAAGACCCCCGAGGAATTCCAGGCATCGATGGTTTCGCTGATGATCAAGGCCATCAAGGCTTTCGAGAACCGTGGACCGCACTTGCGGCACGGCATCGCGCTCGATCGCTATATCACCGTCATTCTCAGCCAGACGGACGGGCCGCGTCCGCTCTGCGGCATCTATTTCAATCTGCATTCGCCCTATCAGAGGCAGGTGGCTGCCCGCGCCCAGGCAAGCAGCGCGGTGAAGGAAGTTCGGCCGGCCTCCGAGGTCTGAGGCGGACCGGCTCACTTCCGTCGCTCTCGGGGCAACGGTTCTTACTCGAAGACGTCGTCTCCCTTGCGGGCTTCGCCGGCGACGATATCCGCGACGATGCTGTCTTCGCTTTGCGGGCCGGTTACCTTGAGTTCTCCCACGCGCAGTCCTCCGCGATAGACGAACAGGCGTTGTCCGATCTCAGCCATTTGGCCGACGGGGAAGGTGATGACGACGAACTGAAGCGAAGGGTTGGCGGAGCTGATTCGGCCGGTGAGTTTTTGGACCGGCGTGATGATGACCTGGCCGCCGGCGGTTTTGTTGGTAATGCTCCCTGAGATTCTGTTGGTGATGCTTCCCGAGAAATTCACCAGGGGAGCAAACTCGTAGCGCGTATCGCTCTGCGACGCGCATCCGGCAAGAATGCCGGCGAGCGCCATCAGCAGCCATGACCGATTTACCATGCTGCGGAGTTAACTGCGGGTTGAATCGAAGTCAACTCACTTCTCCGTCATGACGGTGTCTTCATGCTCGTAGGCCGGAGCGCAGCAACAGAGCAGGCGCAGCACTTCGTTTCCCGTGTTCCAGAGCTTGTGCTTCTTTCCCGGCGGGATGGCAATCGCATCGCCCGGCCGGACCGGCTGCGTTTCGCCTTCGATGCGGATCAGGCCCGTTCCGTGGGTGATGTAGTAGATCTCCTCGGTCCGGACGTGATAATGCTCGAGGGTGCTGCCGCCGACGGGAAGGCGCGCTTCGGCGAGGCTCTGGTTCCGGATGGCGGAGTTGCGATGAGCGAGCAGTTCGCGGATTTCGGATCCGTCCTTCGTGATGAAGGGTTGGATCGAGTCGAGTTGCTTGATTTCCATAGGATCTGTTCAGCCTGGATGTTGGGTTATTCGGGCGGTACGGCCGATCCGGGCATGAGCTGTTGCCATCTGGCCTGGCCCAGCAGGACGCCGGCGACCACCAGGACCATGGCCGCCCAGAACGTGGCGGTCATGGGTTCATCCAGCGTGTAGTGCGCCCACAACATGGTGCTGAGCGGAATGAGGTTGTTGAACAGGAGCACCTTGCTGGTCGGCCACCGCCGAAGCGCGTAGTTCCAGATGCCGAACGCAGCAACGCCGCCGGCCACGATGCAATAGACGTGAATCGCGACCAGGTCCGCTCGCCAATCGATGTCGGCGGGTCCGGCCACTTCAGCCATGCCGATGATCAGCAGGATCAGTCCTGCGCGCCACATGGTGTGGGCGGTGGTTTCCATAGCCGGCAGCGCGCTTCCCAGCACGCGGCACTGGCGCCCGTAATTGGTCCAGAGAACGCTGGAAGCGATGCCCAGCGCTTCGCCGCGCCAGTCGGCTTCCGTTCCGTGCAGCGACGGCCAGAAGAGCACGATGACGCCCGCCAGTGCGAGAAACGCCGCGCCGTAGCGATGGAGCGTTTCGAAGTTCCATCCGGGACGCCGTTCCCAGAGAACCGCCCAGACCGGCGCGGCGCCGAGATAGAGCGCCACATGCGACGCGGACGTCAGGCGGATGGCCCAGTTGAAGCAGATGATGTAGATGGCCAGGCTCAATCCGCCGCGCAGCCAGAGTTGCCGTTCGGTAGAAGGGGTCAACGGGGTGCGCGGTCCCAGGAGCGACGTCCAGCGCAACAGGGTGATCATAAGCAGGCCGGCGCAGAGAAAGCGCGTGCCGCCCGTCCAGATGGGCGGCCAGGCGGTCACGACGACACGCGTGCCGGCGTTGGTGCCGCCCCAGAGAAACACGGCAAACACCAGGCTGAGCGCGAGCGTCGCGTCGGATCGACTTCTGAACACGCGTCGAGTTAGACAAACGGCGGCGTTGATGCAACTGAAAACGGGGGTTGACCCGCGCGGGTTCGAAACTACTTTGAGCGCATGGAACACTCACCGGGATTTCTCAAGATCGTCAATGAGGCGCGGCCCTACGTGAGGGAGATCGACGTGGAGGAAGCGCGGCGCCGGCTGGATCGGAACCCGCGCGCCATTCTCATGGACGTGCGGGAGGATTCGGAATGGGAGAAGGGGCACGCGGCGCAGGCGATGCACCTGGGCAAAGGAGTGCTGGAGCGGGACATTGAACGGCTGGTGCCGGATCGCGACGCGGAGATCATCATGTATTGCGGCGGCGGGTACCGGTCGGTGCTCACGGCCGAGGTGGCGCAACGGATGGGCTATCGCAACGTGTATTCGCTGGCCGGCGGGTACAAGGCGCTCGTCCAGGCAAACTGGCCGATAAAGCCCGGCGGAGGGAACTGACCGGCAGCCGTTCGATCTACGCGGGCGCCGGCTGGAGCCCGTGACGCCGCACGACCCGCTGGATGGCATTCAACAGCGAGACGACCTTCTCCCGCGTGCACTCGCCCATGAGACAGATCTGGACCCAGTTCCGCTTCTGGAGGTATTCGCTGTTGTAGCTGATCAGGTATCCCGCTTCCTGCAACGATTTGGCCATCTGCGTTGAGCTGCCGTCCGGGGGAACGGCGATCGTGACGACGGCAGGAGAGGTGACGGCGTCGGAGCCGACCAGTTGGAAGCCGAGTTCGATGAGCCGTTGGCGCAGGAAGGCCGACAGATCGACGATGTCGCGGAAGCGTTTTTCCCAGTCCACGTGTTTCGTTGCGGCGTGCAAGGCGTGAAGCAGATTGGATGAGAATGTGAAGGGGACACCCTGCTGGCGGGCGTAATAGCCGAGATCGAGGTAACGCGGGAGCCGTTCCGGTTCCGGCGCGACGTCGTGGTGATGGAACACCATTGAAATGCCGGGATAGGACCGCAGGCCTTTGCCGCTGGAGCCGGATGCGAGGTAAACGCCGGTGAGGTCGAGGGGCATCGTGCCGATGGTGCTGATGCAATCGAGGCAAAGGCGCGTCTCGAACTCGGCGCAGAGCGCTTTCAACTGATCGAGGTCGTTGAGCACGCTCGTGGAGGTTTCGCAATGCGTGCACCAGAGCCAGCCCGGTTTCGGAGAGCGTTCCAGGGCCTTGCGGACTTCGGTGAGCGGGATCGGCTTGCCCCACGCCGCTTCGACGGTTTCGAATTCGAGCCGGAAGCGCCGGGCGTGATCGACGAGGCGGCTGCCGAATTCGCCGTTGTTCAGCACCACGCCGCGTTCGCCGAGCAGCGAGATCTGGCCGGCGATCACATCGTTGGCGAGCGTGCCGGAGCCGAGAAAGAGCTGCACGTGCCGGGCGCGCACCAGCTCGGTGAGCGTCTTCTGCGCGGCGGCGAAATCCTTCATGAACACATCGGCGCGATGCGACTCGGGGGCCTGCTCGAACGCGCGGCGCACTTCGCGCCGGACCGCTACCGGCCCGGGGAGGAAGTTGACCGCGCTGGGCTGGAACGAGCGCGAGGGCGACGATCGCAGAAACTCGCGCGCGGTGGTCTCGAACGTTTCCAGGGTGATGTACATCGGCTGGAACTGGGCTTCTCCCGTGCCGACCACCGGCCCGAACGGCACGAAGCCGAGGTGTTGGTACAGCTTGAACTGGCGCGTGGTGCCGGAGATGATCGCGAGGTCGTAGCCGCGTTCGATGCCGTGTTGCCAGAGCAGGGCGAGGATGCCTTGCAACACCTGCGCGCCGCGGAACTTCTTTTCGATGGCGAGCAGGCGGATTTCGCAGATCTTCCTTCCTGGCGGGAGGTACGAGTCCAGGTTTTCGAGTTTCTGGTCCAGCGAGAACGGGCGATTGCCGCGCACGGCGAGCATGCCGGCCAGCGTCCGTCCCGAAAGACAGATCAGGTAGGTGTTTTCCGCGTGGAACTTGTCCACGAGACGCTGCGTTGGCGAGCGTTCGTGCTGGGGAATTTCCTCGACGAACGTTTTGTAGTTCAGCCGGTGGATCTGTTCGAACTCCCAGTCTTCGGTGGCGAATTTGAAAACCAAAGGTTGCCGTGAACTCATAGGGGTGGTTGGTCCGGTTCAACTGCGTGTTCGCGGCGTTCAGCGAACAGTGAGAATTCGTCCATCAGGTTTTTGCGATGCGCCAGCAGGACGAGGCCCGCCCAGACCGAAAGGAGAATGACGCGCGCGGGAGCCTGATCCAGGAGCAGGCTGGCCAGAGGCACGCAGGCCAGAGCAAAGAGCCCCGGCAACACCGTGCGCCGCAGGCAGGCAAAAAGCGCCAGGAACAGCGCGGCAAACGCAACGGCCAATTGCGCGTCAAAGACCAGCAACGACCCGAGCGACGTCGCCATGCCCTTGCCGCCGTGGAACCGGAGTTGAACCGGCCAGACATGCCCGATGACCACGCCGATCATGGCAATGACAACCAGCCGATCATCCGCGGTGAATTGCCGGGCTGCCCAGACCGCCAGAATGCCCTTGGTCAGGTCGAAGGCTACCGTCGAGAGAAAACCTGTCTTTCCCAGGATCCGCCCCACGTTTCGAGCGCCCACGCTGCCGCTGCCGATCTCGCGGATGTCCCGTCCGGTCAGCCAGCGCACCAGGTAATAGCCGGAGGCGAAGCAGCCGAGGATGTAGGCGCAGAGGAAAATGCCACTCGCATGGTTCCAGTTGGCGGAACGGAAGTGTTCGATCCACGACATGGTTTTGTTTGGCTATCTCACCAACAATTCCTCTGCTGTAATGACTGGCGGAGTCTAGCCGGGTTTCAGGCAGGCTGTGAATCAAAAAATTCGGATTTCGCGGCGCCACGGAAGGGCGGGCTGCCGTCTGCCGCGCCTCCGGCGCTCGGTGTCGCTGGGTTCCACCTTCGCGGAGGAGCCGTCCCGTTGCCGAAATGCTTCCCGGGCCGATCCCGCTCCAGTTCCGAAAACTCGAGATGCCGGCGCTTCCGCGGTGCTCATGGCTTTGGAGTGCGGCGGCGGCCCGGCGATGGCTCCCGTGGAAGTCACACGTGATGCGTGACGCCATTCGGGCAGGTGAAACTTTCACCGATTCGCCGCAGCGCGATTCGCTCGCGCTCGGACTCCAGCGCCGCTTCGAACCGTTCGATCGGCTCGTTCATGGGCTCGTTGCTCAGTTTGAAGGTCTGATGATGCACCGGAACCAGGTAACGCGCGCCGGCCATGTCGGCGAGTTCGACGGCCTGCTCCGGCGTGCAATGATTCCAGATCCACGGATCATACGCGCCAATCGGCATGATGGCCGCCTCGAACGGGCCGTGCGACCGGATCTTCGAGAACAGCGGGGTGTGCGCGGTGTCGCCGGCAAACAGCAGGGCTTTGCCTTCGCGGCGGAGAATGTAACCGTTGTAGCCCCGCAGGCGTTTGCTCGGCCACCGCACGCCCCAGTGCTTCACCTCGAACGCCTGGATCTCGATATCGCCGGCCGCGCACTTCGCCTGCACCTTGTCGCCCCATCCGAGTTCCGTGATGCGATCCAGGCCAATACCGTCGATCACGTCCGTCGTGTCCTTCGCAGTGACGGTAAACACGTTCCGCGGCAGGGACGCGAGCGACGCGATGTCCATGTGATCCATGTGCGCATGGGACAGGAGCAGGACGTCGATCGGCGGCAGGTCGCGCGGGCGCAGCGCGGCGGCGACGTACCGTTTGGGACCGGCGATGCCGATGCCGAGGCGGAACCCGATGCGATCGCCGAACGCGGGGTCGGTCAGGATGCGCACGCCAAAGAAATTGATGAGCATCGTCGCGTGGCCGATCCAGCAAAGCGTGATGGCGTTGTCCGGCCACGCTTTCGGGTCCGGGCGAACGGGCGCCGGGAGAACGGCGCGCCGGGCATCCGCGAGCAGCACGCGCATCCAGCGCGCGGCGCGGCGGTTCGAGGTCTTGAGCCAATAGGCGGTTCCGGCGGTCAGGGCGCCCGCGCCGACGAGAGCGTATTTCATAAACTTGCGCCGACTGGCTTTCATTGCAGTGACATTCCATTGCTGCAGGAGCAAGGCAGTGTCAAGCGCCGGAGAGCGGAGCGCTGTCGGACGCGGCAAGAAATCGCTCGCGCACCACGGAGCGTCTCTTCATCTTTTTCGCCGTGCATCTGGCGCGACTACGTCTTCGTGATTTCCGCAACTACGCGCGGCTCGATGTGGCGTTTTCACCCGGATTTCATCTGTTGCTGGGGAACAACGCGCAGGGAAAGACCAATGTTCTGGAGTCGATTTACCTGCTTTCGACCCTGCGCTCGTTCCGCGGAGTGGGCGGCGCGCAGATGGTGCGGCACGGGCAGAAGGGATACTTCGTCGGCGCGACCGTCGTGGGGCAGGGAGAGCACGAGATCCGGATGTACTGGTCCGCGACCGAGCGCAGCCTGAGCCTGGACAATCGCCCGGTCCGGCGCCTCACGGATTACCTGGGGACGTTGCGGACGGTGGTGTTCTGCACGGAAGACCTGCAACTGGTGAAAGGAACGGCGCGGGCGCGGCGGCGGTTCATGGACCTGCTGTTGTCGCAGACGCAGCCGGGGTACCTGCCGTTGCTTCAGCGATACGCGAAAGCGCTGCGATCCCGCAATGCGCTGTTGAAACGGCCTGTGCCGGACGAGGCGGCGCTGGAGGGTTTTACCCGTGAACTCGTGGCGCTGGGCGAGGAGATTACACGGCGGAGGGCCGAACTCATTCCGCGGTTCTCGCCGCTGGTGCAGCTTGCGTACCGGCGCATCTCTCACGGCAGCGAGGAACTGCGGATGGAATACCAGCCAAGCGTGAAGAGGGATTTTGCAATCGAACTGGCCCAGACCCGGGCGCGCGAGCGCAGTTATCGGATGACGATGGTCGGGCCGCATCGCGACGACGTGCAGCTTCTGTTGAACGAGCGGTCCGCCGCGCAGTTTGGCAGCGAAGGCCAGAAACGGACGCTGTCGATCGCATTGAAGATGTCGCAGGCGGAGTATCTCACCGACGTTCACGGGTCGCCGCCGGTGTTGCTGATCGACGATGTGATGGGTGAGCTGGACGCGAAGCGGCGAAGCGGGTTGCTGCCGTTGCTGGAGCGGGCGCACCAGGCGCGCGGGCAGGTGTTCATGACCGCAACCGAAGAGAACTGGCCGTCGGAGCTGGGGCGGCAATTGCAGCGGTGGGAGGTCGTGAGCGGCATCTTGAAACGGGCCTGAAAGGAGAAGGGCGGCCTTCCTGGGAAAACCGCCCCCTTGCGAGCCGTCGCACGCTGTCAGATCCCGCCGGGCGAATTGGTGCGGCGTTCCAGTCCCGGAGGCAACTGGTCGCGATCTCGCAGGCCCGGCGGCAGTTCATCGCGGTTCTCAAGTCCCGGAGGCAGGTTCCGGTCCGGAGCGTTCGTTCGCGATGTCGGCGGAAGATTCGTTCCGGCGTTCCGGTTCGTGTTCGAGTACTGGCTGCTTTGCTGATTCGTTCGTGAGGTCGGGAAGAGTGCGTTCGTGCCGGAGGCGCCCGGTGCATTCGTGTTCGCCCCGATCTGGCTGTCGGAGGAGTCTGTCGAAGTCTGATCTGCGACGTCGATCCGGTTCACAACGCCCGTGACACCCGGAATGCGTTCCACCGTTGTCTGAATGCGTTGTCGTTCCTCCGCTGTGGGCGCCGAGCCAACGATTTGAACGACGCCGTTCTGGACAATGAAGTGGACCGGGGCGGACGGGCCCGCCGCGGTGGTGGTGGATGTGGTCCGGGACTTCATGGTGTTGCGGATAAGCGCGAGGATGCGCTGATCGCCCTGGGTAAGCGCGCTGTCCTGGCGCGGCATGCTGCTCGTGGCGTTGGTCGAGACGGGCTGACCTGAAGGAAGGTTCGTCCGGCTGCCGGGGCCGCCCTGGTTGGTGACGGTGCTGCCGGCGCGAGGCGGCGTGTTGGTGCCCGGATGGGGCGAGGTCACGTCGTTGGTGCGGCGCGCCAGGCCGGGCGGCAATTCGTCGCGATTCTGAAGGCCCGGCGGCAGTTCCTGGCGTTGTTCCAGACCGCGCGGGAGGTTCCGCTCGGTTGTTGAGTTTGTTCCGCCGCCGCCCGGCACCTGGGCCGGAACACTGAGAATGGAGAAGGCGCCTGCAAGGATGGCTACTGCGATGCTCTTCATTTGTCGATCCCCTGGCGCCGCGTTTGAGTTGCTGATCCGCTGTTTGTTCATGATGCGTTTAATCAATCACGCGAGGAGTTTTCCTCCATAGGGTTCATTGCCCAAAAAAGGCGCCGGCGGACTCGAATCCGCCGGCTCCGTTTTCGAAACGCTGCCTGGCTTTGTGTCGTCATCGCGGCGTGCCGCCCGGACCGGGCATCGGATCCGTCATACCACCTTCGGGCGCGCCTGACGGATTCCTGTCAACGTCCCCTGGCTGTGGTCTTCCGGTGGGCAGGAGGATGACGTTGCTGCCGGGCTGATTGGTGCTGAAGCCCATCATGTTGCTTCCGATCGGCAGGCCGAAACGATTCGTGCCCATGCCGAATTGATTCGTGTTGAACCCGCCAAACCTGTTTGTCTGCAGTCCGAACTGGTTGGTAGGGATTCCAGAGCGATTCGTGAAGCCGAATTGCGTCTGGGGGCGTTGTGGCGCGACGCCAACGCCCGGTTGCGGAGTGGTCCCGGGTGCGGTGCCGGGCGTCGTCCCCGCGGGATTTTGAGGCATTGTTCCAGCCGGATTTTGAGGCATTGTGCCGGCAGGATCCTGAGGAATCGTCCCGGGCGGATTCTGAGGAATCGTTCCAGGGTTCTGCTGAAGACCCGGGTTCGGTTGAGCTCCGGGGTTGGCCGGGGTGGCGCCGGGATCGCCAAGGGAGATCCTTGGATTGGTTGGTCTCGGCGGAGTTGTGCCGGTCCGGTCTTCCTGCGCCGGCGCGGCGAGCGCCGTTGTGAGTGCGGCGGCCATAATGAATAGATGGTTCGATTTCATTTGGTGTTTTTTCGAAATTGTTCAAGGAACGCTCCGATGGCCGATTGGTGGCCTCAATAGAGGCTTCACCCCACGAAAGGGCGAACACGCATCGGCAGGTTGAGACCCTACTTGGACCGGATGTGGAGCGGCGCTAGCGTGCGGAAAAAGGAAAGGTCCCGTTCATTATGAAAGCAAAACTGATTCAACGCGCGCAGCATCGTCTGTTGTGCCGCGGGCTGATGGCCCTGGCACTTGGGGTCGGCCTCGCCGCCAACGCCGGCGATTCAACAACAGGTGATCCAAACAAGCAGGGCGCGGGCGCGCAGCGGCTGATGGAAACCGAGGCTTCGGCGTCCACGACAGCGCGGCCGGGCGATCCCTCGTCGTTTGTGAAAGAGGCCGTCAAGGGAAACGAGGCGGAAGTGGCGTTGGGCGAATTGGCCGAGCGCAAAGCGCAGAACCAGCAGGTGAAGGATCTGGCGGCGATGCTGCGGAAAGAACACACGGAAGCCAATCAGCAGCTCCGATCGCTGGCGCAGCAGCACAAGGTGCCGTTGAACCAGCCGCTGGAGGCGAAACACAAGGAGGAAATGCAAAAGCTTCAGCGCCTCAGCGGCCCCGAGTTCGACAAGGAGTACGTCAAGGCAATGCTGAAGGATCACCAGAAGGACATTCAGGTGTATCAGCGGGCTGCGCAGAATCTCGACGACCCGGCCGCGAAGCAGTATGCCCAGACCACGTTGCCGAAGCTGCAGTCGCACCTGCAACACGCCAAAAGCGCGGCGCAAGCCATCGGCATCGATCAGGCCACCATCTCTTCCATTCTGAAAGAAAGCCCGGAAGCCATGGGCGGCACGGCGGACGACTCCGGGAAGAGTACGGGGCACGAATCCATGGACGACAGGAACACCCCTCGAGTTCCTCCGGACAGCCGTTAGGCCCATCCGACGCGTGACCTGATACAAGCAAACGCGGCCGAGCGCCGCCCTTGCTTGTTGAGCAACCCGAGCCCGCGCTGCTTTTCCATCGACAGGACGGATTCCCGTTCGGCGTCTCCGCCGGTGTCAAAAAAGGATGCGAAAAGCACAATCCGTGTGTTGTCGCCCGCGCGCGCTGACGGCACCTTCCTTTCAGCCTGGGCGGACTGGGGATTCGTTGGTGTGGACTCGTTGCTGGTGTCCGCTCAGGCATCATTTTATATGGCAATGAAGAGCGACCGCGCTGCGTGGCTGAAGGCCGGAACGGTTTGTTGTTCCATCCAGCCCAACGTCTCGAAACCCCGCCGCCTGGTCCTGCTCGGCGCACCGGGCGTCGGCAAAGGCACCCAGGCGGAGCTGCTCTCGCAACGATGGGGCGCGTGCCATCTCTCCACGGGTGATATCTTTCGGGCGGCGATGACCTTCGATGAGTGCGAGCGCACGCCGACGATGAGTCGCGCGCTGGAGCACATGCGGCGCGGAGAGCTCGTGCCGGATGAGATCGTGTTGGGCCTGGTCTCCGAGAGGGCGGGTTGCCTGCGTTGTCGGGGCGGTTTTCTGCTGGACGGTTTTCCGCGAACGGTGGCGCAGGCGGAGGCGCTCGAGAAGACGCTCGCCGACCAGGGCGTCGCGCTCGATGCCGTTCTGAGTTACGACATGCCGATCGAGAAGATCGTGTCACGATTGGCAGGGCGCCGTACCTGCAAGCTCTGCAAGGCGGTTTTCCACGTCGAATCGCGTCCGCCCCGCGTTGCGGACGTCTGCGACCACTGCGGCTCGGCGCTTTACCAGCGGGAGGATGATCGCCCCGAGTCAATTCGCGTGCGGATGGAGGCGTATACCCGAAGCACGGCGCCTTTGGTGGAGTTCTATCGCCAGAAAGGCCTGTTGATATCCATTTCGGCGGAAGGTTCGCCCGAGGAAATCTTCGAGAGAACACGGCAGGCTCTGGACGGGAGAGACTGAACATTCAACGCTCAATGGTTCGAATGTTCGGTGGGACGAGCGTCCTCGCGAGCCGTCGTCCGATGTGGGTGGTCTTTGGATGCTCCACCCCGGAGGTGCCGGTAATTCAACGCACCAGCGCGTCCTCTTTGCAAGCAACGTTGAATGTTCGGCGTTGAATGTTGAGTGCTGAAGGTTCTCCCTGAGAGTCCCGCTTCTTGGCTTGCCAGATTGTTCTCCGGCGCGTAGGAGGAGGCATGCAGCGCTCACTTGTCATGACCCTGATCGGGCAGGATCGTCCCGGGCTGGTTGAATCCGTCGCGAGCCTCGTGGCGGCGAACGGCGGCAACTGGCTCGAAAGCCGTATGTCCCGCCTCGGCGGCCAGTTCGCCGGCATCGTCCGCGTCCAGGTGCCTGCCTCGAACGAACAGTCGCTCACGACGGCGTTAAAAGAGCTTTCTTCCCGCGGCCTGCATGTGGTGGTGCACACGGACGCCACGGAAGCCGCCGCCTCCGCCGGCGCGATCAGCAATCTCGAAATCGTCGGCCAGGATCGCCCCGGCATTGTCCGGCAGATCGCTCAGGCGCTCGCGACGTTCGGCGTCAACGTCGAGGAACTCGAAACCGAATGCGAAAGCGCCGCCATGTCGGGTGAAACGCTGTTCAAAGCTCGCGCGCGCGTCAGCATTCCGCCGACTTGCAACGTTGGGGAACTGCGCCGGACGCTCGAAAGGATTGCTTCCGACCTGATCGTGGATATTTCACTGGAACCCGTCGCTGCGCAGACCTAGGCCTTCGGCGGAGGCGTCAGGTATCCTTGCGCGGGAACAACGGGACCGGCTGTGCCACGTTGTGTCCTTTGGGGAGGCCGCCCCAGGCCGCCGCTTCGAACCGGTCGGGCACGCCCGGGAGATTCAATTGCGCGTAGATTTTGGCGGACGTCTCGGGCAGGAACGGCCAGAGCAACACCGCCAGCACACGGCAGGTTTCGGCAAGGTTGTAGAGGACCGCGTCCAGTTGCTTTGCCTGCGCGGGATCTTTCGCCAGTTTGAACGGCTTGGTCTGCTCGACGTACACGTTGCCGCGATCGACCAGCGTCCAGATCTTCTGCAACGCCGCCTGCAAGCGGTTTTCTTCGAGCAGCGCGCGAGTCTCGGTGGCGACCTGTTGTGCTTCGGCGGAGAGCTCGCCCGACGGTTCGGGCACAATGCTCTGCCGGTATGCCCTGAGCATCGAGAGAGAGCGATTCAGGAGGTTGCCCAGCCCGTTCGCCAGCGCGGAAGTGTATCGATCCCGGAAGCTCGCGTCCGTCCAGTTCCCGTCCGGCCCGATATCGAGTTCGCGCAGGACATAAAACCGGAAGGCATCCACGCCCCATTCGTCGATCACGGCGACGGGATCCACGACGTTGCCGGTGGTCTTGCTCATTTTCTGTCCGTCCTTCTGCCACCAGCCGTGCACGAGCAATTGTCGCGGCAAGGGCAGGCCGAGCGCCTTGAGCATGATCGGCCAGTACACCGCGTGAAACTTCAGGATGTCCTTGCCGATGATATGGACATCCGCCGGCCAGAGCGCGGGCCCGTCGTTCGCTGCGCCTTCGAAGCCTCGCAGGGCGCGCAGTGCGGGATCACCGTGCGCGGCGGGGATGCTGATGTAATTCACGAGCGCATCGAACCAGACGTAGGTCACGTATTGATCGTCGAAGGGCAGGGGAATGCCCCAGCTCAAGCGCTCGCGCGGACGGCTGATGCACAGGTCTTCGAGCGTGTTGTTGCGAAGAAAGCCGAGCACTTCGTTGCGGCGATAATCCGGCTGGACGAAGGACGGGTTCGCTTCAATGTAATCGATCAGCCATTGCTGCTGGTCCTGGAGGCGAAAGAAGTAGTTCTCCTCCTCGAGTTCGATCACTTCGCCGTAAGCCGGATCGAACGTGCCGTCGGGTCGCCGGTCTTTTTCGGTGAGAAAGGTTTCTTCCTTGGTCGAATAGAACCCGCGATAGGTCTTGCGATAGACGTGGCCGTGGGCGTTGACATGCGCAAGGCAGGCCTGCACGCAGGCCTTGTGGCGCGCCTCGGTGGTGCGGACGAAATCGTCGTTCGTCAGGTTGAGTTTTCTGACGAACGCCTTCCAGTTTTCAGCGAGTTCGTCGCAGTAGGCCTGCGTGTCCTTCTGCTGGGAAGCGGCCGTCTGCTCCACTTTCTGCCCGTGCTCGTCGAGTCCTGTCAGGAAGAAGACTTCCTGCCCGAGGCTGCGCCGTGCGCGGGCGATCACATCCGCGAGGATCTTCTCATAGGCATGGCCGAGATGCGGCTGCCCGTTCACGTAATCGATCGCGGTGGTGACATACCATCGTTTGTTCATCCCGCGAAGTGTGGCGGATGGTACGCACAAAGGCAACAGGCGGGAGGGAGGTTGTCGTGACTCTTTGAGAATGTCCTCTTTCTGACTCGATGAAAATGTCCCCTTTGGGAGGCAGTTGCGGTAGCAACTGCCTCTGAATGGAGACGTTATTGATGAGTCAGAAGGAACGGAG
>Ga0116168_1001254_pt1 | contig 20190 bp, 17 predicted proteins | sample AD_UKC129_MetaG_FD_89795 | JGI IMG/M metagenome (GOLD analysis project Ga0116168, IMG submission 89795) | Active sludge microbial communities of municipal wastewater-treating anaerobic digesters from Canada - AD_UKC129_MetaG | ecosystem: Engineered > Bioreactor > Anaerobic > Digestate | place...
ACCGCTTTGCGCGTGCGCCGCGTGCTCAGGTTCAGTCCGAGGTCTTGTTGAGTCATGACGCCATTGTTCCTGCCGCACACCGCTCACGCCATTCGGGCTTGACCGGGGTTTTGAACACCATCCCTAAGCGCTGAAGCTCTTTCGTGGTTATTCCGATTTACCCTTCTCTGCGAACAGATGAAGCCTCGACGCATTGCTGACCAGAAACTTGTAGTCCGGTGGAAACTGGACCCTTGGTGATCGCTAAAACCGAAATGGCTTGATGAAGCGGAGGAGTAAGCGATATTCCGATATGCTGTACCTGTTACTGCGCGTTTTCATAGACGTTTGCCTTTCAGCCGCTCGCATTAAGTAATGATCAGGGACTTTGCTGTATCCGACAGAATCACCTTGATGTGTAGCAAGACATTGGGCTGCACTGAGGTTGACGCCCGTACGCTGCAATTGGGCCCGTCGATTGAACTCCTTGCATTTCGCCGAAGGAGTATTCCTCCAGGCGCCGAACTGAAGCTCATGGGACATGGCACACCGCTTTCGACAGCACTGAAGGCGATGCCCAGCGACACTGCATGGGCCTACCGCACTTCCGATTCGATAGGGGTGTTGCGGGTGCAAGCGGGCCACCCCTCGAACGTGGATGACATCGTGCAGCAACAGTTCTTGATGGATATTCGAAAGCGACTTGAGCAGGAAGGTGTTCCGAAATCATCGGCCCAAGCGTTGACGGGTGCTGCGGGTGAACTCATTGACAACATTGGCCAGCATGCTGGCACTCAATGTGAGGCGTTGGCGGCCTTCGACATCACTCCAGGGAATTTTTGGCTGGCAGTTGGTGATTCGGGAGTTGGTGCACTGGCGACATACAGTGCTATGCCGGAAGTGCAGTCGGCGCGCCAGGCATTGGACGCAGCAGTCGTTGAGCATCGTTCCTCTACTGGCGATCCGGCCCGCGGTCTTGGCTTTCGGCAGGTGCTTGGTGCATTGCGTTCCATGGATGCAGCGCTCAGGGTTCGAAGCGGTGACGCGAGCCTTGAAATCGAGGGCGTTGGTGGTTCAGGGAACTGGGTGTCACGGGAACAGCAACAGCTGTGCGGCTTCGTCGTCAGCGCTCATGTCCGATGGGGTGCCCAGCGGTCTTAGGTCTAGCGATCGCTGAGCTGGAATCGAGATCTCTGATCGACAGATGTGATATCGGCGCTGCGCAGCCATGGCCAGGCTTTTAAATAGTCCACCAATCGGGGCTGCCGCATCGCCCCCACGTGGCGCATACCTCAAGGGGCCCGCAGAATTTGGGACTGCGACATGGCGATGCATGGCTCGAAAATAGGGCGTCGCATCGAGCCAGATGACATGGTCAAACACGGCTTCAAGTCGCTTGGCGATTTGCATCGAACCACGCAGCACGAGTGTCAATGGCCGCTCAACCCGTTGGGCCAGTGTGGTGAGGCGATCAACATAGCGTTCGCTATCGTCGACAAGCTTCGCGCCAGTGAGGAATTCGAAGGCAATTGACGTGACTTCGGGATGATCGATGATGAACTGCGTCCATCGGTCGAAGTCGTGGCTTGTTCTGCCATTGACATGCAGTGCGGTGGGAAGCCCTGCCTCGTTCATCGTGTACCACATCCAAGCGATGCGCTTCATCGCATGGAGGTTGTCGTGCCGTGGAGCATCCGCGTACAGGCTGAAGTTGGGTGACGTGGCGAAGACGACGCCGGCCTCTCGCAAGCTCTTGAACACCTCACGATGCTTCGGGAGCCGCCAAGCGCGCTCTACGTAACGATCGTCCTCAATACCAGTGACGATCCAACCTTTTCGGGGTAGCACGCCGTGGTCGCGCACCAGTTCATCTCGCGTCTTCGCGCGTTGCTGGAGCCCCCGACCGGTAATGGCCCTGGACAGGGGGATGGCTGCGTAGTCGGGTAGTTCGATGGGTCGCCGGCGAGAGACGCGGCCCTCGATCAACGTGACGCAGCCTGCGGGCGCCGGTCGTGCATTAAAGTTCCTGCGCGGTATGTCATCGAGCTGAAACCCGCGGACTTCATGCACACGCCTTGCAAATCTGGTCGGCGCCTTCGGGCAGACCATGTCGCACGCGCTTGGGTCAGCGCAATGGCACAAGTCCATGCAGGTGAGCATGGCAGACCCGTTAGGCAGATGGAGTCCGCCGCACGCTTGGCGGTCCAGACATGAGCCGCAACCCAGGAGCGCCGTTGGTGAATCGATGTCTTTCAGAAGCCAGACGCCGCTATGTGCTTCCTGGGGCAGCATGGATCAGAGCTCCGCTTCAATGTCGACGATGCCGAGATCGGCAAAGCACTCATACACGCGACCTGCCAAGATGCCGTTGTGTGTGTCAAGAGCTCTCAACAGGTCACTGGCGGGACGGTCGATGCCGCCGACCAGGCTGACGTCCTGCGAGATGACGACGTTGCCGTCACTCAAGCGGCGGATGAGAACTTCACTTCCATTGCAAAGGTTTGCCGAACCTTGCAGAATGGACCGGAACACTCGATTTGGGCGCTTTGGCTCGTCGGCGAAGAGGTCATCTGTTTTCCGCAGCATCTGAAGGTTCCATGCCTTTTTGTGCGGCTGGCGCTTGTTGCGCAGAAAATCAACTCCCATACGCGAGACCCCCTATGACCGGTGAATAGAACTTGCGTTTGCCGGCTTTGCGCTCACGCAGCAGGCCCATCGATTGCAGCGTCACCAAGCGGTTGTTCCATGCGGTCACAACACCAGGTTCGTTCGAGAGTTGACTGACGGTCTGCGCATCTGCCTCGCCAGCTTGGATAACGAGTTGAAGGGTGCGGGCGACCTTGGGATCAAGCGGACCGCGCAGTTCGGTGTGAGAGAGTTCGTCGGCAGAGTACTTTGCGCTGATGTATGGGGTGCGTACGGCCTCCGCGACCAGATCTGCTTCTTCCTTATTTGCCTCGGATAGGTTGGCCAGCACGACTGCAGCACGCTCGCATTGGGGGTGACGGCGAATGCCCTGCAGGAGGTGTCGAAGGGCGCTACCTCCTAGAACTTCCACCGAATGAAAGTCAAGGACAACGGGCGTCTCTGGCGCGTGCTTCGCAAGCTCATCGGCAAGGCAGGTCAGGGCGCGTTCGCCACCGGATACACCGGTGAGGATTGGCCTTTCTACAAGCGTGCCGACATCTAGGGTTTTCATTTCATTCATTCATTTGAGTGAATGAAATATACATCATCGGCGAGGTATGTCAAGTGGCAGCATTGCTTGGCGAACTGAGGCGTAGCCGATGAGCGTGTGGGGCCACAAACCGGCAGAGGCATTTATTGCCGTAGATCGTTGACCAGCAGGGATGCCACAGCCTCCTCAGCGATGGACATTCCGTGCGACTGCATGGCCTCGGCCAATGCCTGGTCCCAAGACGCTGCAACTGCTGTTTCCTTAAGATCTCGTTCCTTGGGGGGTGCTGTTTCGAGTGCCTGTAAGTAGTGTTCGCTTCCAAAGCGCCAAGGGCTGCATCCGCAGAGCCTCATGACGTTGTTGGCGATGTGAATACCGGCCCAATCAAAGTCGCCGTGATACAGCAGCTTGGCTCCCGCGTCTGACAGCTGTTTCAACAGCACACGCTGCGCGGCCGCAGGCATGCCGTCGGTGCATACGAGCGGAGCACAGGCAGCACCCAAGCGGTCAGCAGCAATCGAGACGATGTTGGGGTTCTCGCAGACATAGATGATCTGATCCGCAACCTCCCAGTCAGGCGGTGTTCTCACGAGGCGGCGCAGGGAAAGGTAACTTGGTTCACCTGGTGCGGCCGGCGCGTTTGACGGAGTGCGGACTGGCAGATTCAGAAACAGGGCAGGGCGGGCCAACTCGTTGACGAGCACGCCCGATCGAGCCCAGATATCTCGCACCCGCTCGCTGGGCCGACGAACGCCATCTGCTTCATCTGTGGTTTCCTCAGAAGGGGATTGCTCCTGTTCACCGGTGCTGGCGCCATGTTGCAATGCGGCCAACACAACCGTAGCAACGGCTTGTCCATTGTCGAGGGCATGGGCATTGCCGAGCGCATCGGCGGCCAGTTGAGCGCGTGTCAAACCCTGGGCTGGCAGGCGCTGCAAGACCTCGTGCGCTTGCTGTAGCAGTAGGTGAGCCGTTTGGGCCTCCTGTTTGGACACCCGCTTGAGCAGGCCGACGGCTGATGATCCCTGCAACCATGCGCACAGCGAGGGGTGAAGCCCTTGACCGTCGGTGACGCTGGACCAGCGTGACTGCAGCTCGGCCTTGGCCTCTGCTCGGTTCACGATGGGGCCATCCAGCATTTGCAAGGCTTCATGAAGCGAGTTGGCTATGCCCGCATCCTGCAAGGCAGCGTCGAACCGGGCAATGTCGATTCGGACAGATTGGGTGGGTCGAGGAGGTAGACCGATGAGCAGAGCCAACGCCTCGTATTCAACGGCGCTCAGCTTGGTCAGGTGGAAGCCCGATTTTTCTGGATCGCGTCCATGGCGCTCGAAATGCCGCCTCATCCGCTGTCGCAATTCAGCAAGCTCTGAGCCCCCGAGCCTTCGGATCAGCCTTGGATCAATGCTGGGATCGTTCGCCATGTGGATCACTGAGTGGGAAAGCGGCGGTCCGGGTCGTCTTCCCGTCGCTTGGCGCGACCATCCCAGGCCCAACGAGAGACGAAGACCGCGTCCATGCCTTCGCGGCGTTGGAGCTGGCAGATCGATACGCCTGGAAGCTCTGCGTAGCAGGCCCACTCGCGCTCACTGGTGATCACGAAATCCAGATCGAACTCGCGTATCAGTCCCATGCAATGTGCTCGGGCCGCGTCGTCGATGCCTGCAAACGCCTCATCGAGCAGCATCAGGCGAGGTGCGTGTGGGCTGCCTCCTCGTCCGTAGAAGCTGGAAATGGCCGCAAACAAGGGAACAGTCAGACCGAGTGCGCGTTCTCCGCTGGAGGCTGGACCAGAGAGCTTGCGCCACTGACCATCCTGATGCCTTTGCACGCTGAACCGATGCCAGCGGCGATAGTCCAAAGCTTTTGCCAACTGCTCAACCAGGCTTGAACCTGTGGTGCCGGCGTCTGCTTGTGCGCGCTCCGCGGCGATTTGCTGCTGAAGCATGGCACCCACCACGCTGCGGTCTTCAGCCGACCACATGTCGGCACTTCGGTTGAGCAAGCGTTCGCGGGCGACTTCAAGACCGGTGGGCGCGCCCTGTTCAGGTGTTAGAGGGAGCCACTGCAAACGGTAGCGCACACCTGTGGATGTGGGGCGTTTGCGCAACTCTTCGTTGATAGCATCCACCTGCTTGTCGGCCGCGCGCATCAGGCGCTGAATCTCGGCAGCGATTTCCGCTTGCAAGTGGTTTTCCAGAACCTCTCGCTCTTTGGCGGTGAGCAGCTCGCTGCGTTGCGCGATCTCGTCGGCCAGCCGATTGGACAGGGCGTCGGGTCGCTCAGGCCTGTTCAGGTAGATGACATGAACAGAGAATCCCCAGTCATTGGGTTCCGAGGTCGCCTGATGGCCCAGCGAACTGAGTGATCGCTGCAACTCAGTCAGGTCTTCAGCGACCAGCCGTTGAATACGGCCCCATGCAGCTTCGTCGTCTGCGATGTGGGCGAGGGCCTGCTCAGCCCGGCGAGCGAGGGTCAGGGCTGGGTCAATGGTCCAAGGGATAGTCCCGTCCGGAACCGGAAAATCCGGTAGCGCAGAAGCCAGCAGGCTGCTCTCGGTGAAGCGCTGAAGGCGTTCTATCGCATGGGAACGGGTGGCTGTTCGCTCAGCCAGCACGGCATCAGCGCTGTCTGCTTGACTTGCAGCGACCGCACGCCTTTCGCTTGCCTCTGTCAAAACGGACCGGGCGGCCTCCCACGCTCCGTCAGCGATCGAGACCTCTGCGGACGCATCGCGTAGCTGTTGACGCAGTGTGTCAACCTTGGCGCCGATCATTCCTTTCAGGACCTCATAGCGCGCCGCAGACTCAGCTGCTCGCTCGCTGGCAGTGAGGAGCGACGCCGCACGTTCGCTCAAGGCCTCCATAGCCTCTTTCTCACGCTCCTGTTGCGTCTGGTACTCGGGCCAGGCGCTGCACCATTCCCGTCCTGCCAGGGCCAGTTGCTGATGAGCGTCGACGAATCGGTCCAATGCACCGTTGATGGGCGTCAAGTCAGCAAGCTCTGAGGGCAATTGAAGGTCAGCGGCGTCGCGCTCCAATGCCTCTCGGGCGACCTGGAGTTCCGCTTCAGCGGCTCGGCATTGGGCATCCGCAGCGTCAAGACGCTGTCGAGCCTGGAGAACCTCCCGCTCCGCACTGGCTGCAGCGAGCATCGCCGCGCGCAGCAGTTGGTCGGAAGGCGCGCTCTTCCATTCGCGCTCCGCCTCTTGTCCATCCCGCACGAGGCGCTGGAATTTTTTCTGCAACTCTTCCAGCAGGATGTCGATCTCGCCCAGGCGGTCGGCAATTTCGCTGAGGCGGCGTTGTCGTGCATTCGCGCGGGCTGTGTGACCAATGTAGACGGCCTGTGGCTTCTGCCAGGCGCCGGCGAGGGCGCCCAAGCGGTAACCACCTTGCTCGCTGACCCACGACTCGCTCTGGCCGTGATCTTCCGACCCATACGCTACGGCGGCAAGTAAGGACGCAACCAGTGCAGAGGTCACTGCGCTGTCGTCAGGGACATCGGGGTGCAGCGCGTTCGCGAGGTTGCGGCCCAAGACCGGCGGGCGACGTGCCCATGCGCTGTCAAGCAACTGAACACCATTGGCGTCGGTCAGTGAGCCGTCGGGCGATAGCCAGGCGTCCAGCAAGCCCGAGGCTTCAAGCGCGGCCTCCAACCCCGCACGCTGCTTCGCGTCGAGCTCAGACTGAAAGTCCACCAGCCGCCACAACGGAGCCCCTGGGCGCCCGTCGCGGATCCCCGCGGCCCGCATGGCTGGAGGTGTGGGAACCGCATCGTGGCCTGCGAGCAGCCGATCCCTTTCCGTGCTAAGCGTCTCCTGTTCCGACTGAAGGGTGTTCTGTTGAGTGGTCAACGCGGAGTGCAGACTGGCATGGCGTTGGGTCGATTGGCGATATGCCTCGGTCAAGGCCACATGAATGGGGTTGTCACCTTCTGGACGTGCACCCCAGTCGACAAGTTGTTCCAGTGGTGAAACTTGGTCTATGTGCAAGTGGGCCAGGTTGGAACAGTGGGCGTGCCAGGCGTCGATCAGTTCGTTGCCAGCAGTTTCGGTCCCCAGGTCGGCCTCGGCCCGTCGCTCAGCCGCTTCTTCCAGCTCTGCCTGGCGATCACGTTGTGAGGTCTGCTGATTCACCAGAGCCTGTTGCTTGACATTCACCGCCGTATGTCGCGACTCCAGGTGACGAATGTCCTCCCGGCGTTTGCTGGTGGCATCGCGCAGCAAAGTAGCCGCTCGCGCGATTTCTGAAGGTGCCAATTGGGGCAGTTCTTCCGGCGCGGCGGTGACCAGCAGGTTGTCCGACAGTGCGGAGCCTGTTCCCGCCGTTTCTCCCGCTTCGGCGCAGTGAGCTCGTGCTGTCAGGAGTTCGCTTTTGGCCGCTGTTGAGCGCTGGTTTGATTGGCGGCTGCGCTCTTCCTCACGGTTCAGGTTTTTCTGCGCCTGATTGCGGAGCGCTTCGGCGGCTTCGGCTTCGACCTTCCGTTCCTTGGCATCGGTTTCTGCCTGACTCAGTCGGTTGGCATCTTGATTGGCCGGATCGCTTTGAAGCGTTTGCAGGCGGGTCCTGGCGGCGGCCAGGAGCTGTTTGGTCTCCGCGTGATCGGTTTTGGCCAGGTCCTCTGCTTCCTGGGCATCCTTCAAATCCGCATGGGCCTTGTTGCGTCCTTCGCTCGCCTTGTCGAACCCCGTCTGGGCCTGTCTGAGTTCCCGCGTTTGACGTCGCGTCACCGTGCCTGCATACGTGCGGTAGCGCTGTTCGAAGTGTTGGATGGCCCGTTCCAGTGAACGGATGTCCTCCAACTGGATACGATCCTCCTCCAATTGGTTGAGGGCTTCTGCCACGTCACTGAGCAACTCTATCGGCATGGGCGGTAGCGCCTCGGTCAATGCATGCGACAACCCTGCTTCGTCCGGCTTTTTCGACAGCTGAGGTTGGCGCAACTGGATCAAGGTGTCCATCAGCGCTTCATAGCGCTTGGTCCCTATCTGGAATAAGCGTTCATCGACTGCGCGGCGGTAGCTGTGGGCGTTCTCGAAAAGCTTGCCCCGACCTTGTCCTTCAACCGCTTCGCGCAAGCGCTCCCGGGTAAGGACCATCTTCTGCTCATTGGTGAGCCAGATATCTTGGCCAATGCGGGCATCTGCGCCGTTGGGCCCACCTTCAAGGATGAAGAACCAACTGTCCACCTGTGTTTTTCCCACCGCAGCCGACAGGCCGGCGCCAAGGGTGATGTAGTGCGAAACACCATCTGTGGTCCGACGACCAAATTCGATCCAGGTGTAGCCGATCCGTCGTTGATAGGAACTCATCAGCAGGTTCCAGGCCATCTTCTTCCCGTTGTCGCCATCGGGCTCAATGCGCGATGGCCGCAACTGGGCATCGAACAAAAATGGCAAGGTCAGCGAAAGCACCTTGGATTTGCCTGTTCCGTTGTTGCCTCGCAGCAGCAGATGGCCGTCCCTGAACCAGAATTCCTCGCTGTCGTAGTGAAAGAGTTCGACCAGACCCAGCCTCAGCGGCTGCCAGCGCTCCCGCTGAGGTTCGGGAAGGGTCGGGCGACGCGGCGGTGGTGGGGTGAAGAGGGCGTCGGTCATTCGTCAAACAGCGTATCTGGGCGGCCGGGGCGGGATGTGGGCGGGCGCACCTGGGTTTCTCCGAGCGCAAATCTTGCGATGGCTGGGCGCGGATGAATCCAACCTTCCTCGCGATGGACCAGTTGGAGCTTGTAGAGCCTGTCCAGCGCGATGTCGGCCAGTTCCCGTTCCGCGCCGGGCTCCCGTACCGACTTGCGCCAATAGCGGCCATACCGCTCGACGGAGCCACGCAAAAAAGCCGCGACTGCTTCGTACGTGGTTCCTGCGGATCCGGAATCGAAACGCAGACGCTGAGCAAGGTGTTCGGCCACCAGCAGCGTGGCATGCGCTTCGGTGCCTTCTGCAGGCATCGAGACATCGGTCAACTGACCGGACTCGTCGGTCAGCGCAAGTCCTTCGGCGCGTTGCTCAGCGGTCAAGGCGGCGGCTTCGCACAGACGGCTGGCCATGGTGCCTCGCTGGTTGATGAAATAAGCTTGAGCATCCGGATCGAGCGACGCGGTGTAAATCACGGGATCGTCCAGCAGCCGTCTAGCAAGGTGGTGGCGCAACGCATCACGTCGCCCCTGTTCGCTCTCGACCTGGTGTTCGACGACCAGAGACCGCTGGCGGTCCTCGAACCCAATGGGAGCATCCTCGGCGCGCCAGGTAGAGGGACCGCGCACAGCCGCCAGCATGCCCGCCAGCATTCGCCGTTGCACGTCATACAGCGCGTCGTGCTGGGCTCCATTGCCATCGTGAATAAAGCCTTCTTCTTCGCCTGCAACGCGTTGCAGGACTCCGTACTCCAGCAAGGTTCTGCAGACAGCGACCAGGTCGCGTCGATCTGCGGCAGTACGGAGCGTGAACTCAAAGTCTCGCGATTGCAGCGTGGCTTCTGATGCCCACTGCATCACGCGTTCGCCCAGCAGTTGAAGGGTGATCTGCGGATCGGCGCGCTCAAGCACCGCGCAGGCCAGGCAGAGCAACACATAGCGGCGCTTGTCGTACGAGGGAATTCCTCTTGTGTCGTCGCTGAGGTTGGCGGGGCGCTTGAACAGCCGCGCTCCCTCGCGGTCCACGTGCAAGGGCCAGCCGGTTTCCCGGGCGAACCACTCTCTCAAGCGTTCGGCCTGGCGCCGCACGGCAGAAAAGTCCTCGTGTCCTGCTGCCATCAAAGGGCGCATCAACAGCGCACGCAAGCCTCTGCTGAATTCGTCCTGCTGCTGCGCCTTTTGGAGATCACCAATGCGCTGGTTATCTTGTCTTGGCGCAATGCGAATGTTCACATCGACTCCTGGGTCAGGGAGATCGTGAGCAGGTGATCGCGACCCGAGAACACACCGCTGGAGGTGGAGATGCGGGCACGACTGTCCGCTTCCAGTGGCTCCATCCGTATGTGAAGGAGTCCGTCACCTGTCTGGCGTTCAACAATCTGATCCGGGTGTGCCTGCTCGGCCAGTGCCTCGCCGAGCAGGCTGAGGAACAAGCCAAATGCGTGCGTGTCCAGATCGCCCAGTTCAGAGAGCTTGATCGGCTGACCGGTGGCCAGGCGCTGCCGTGCCGCCTCCACTTGGCGTGATTCTTCCGAGAGCTGTTGCGCCATTAACGCCCGTTCTGCGCTGCGGTCACGCACCCGTGCCAACGGGCCACGGGGAGCTGCTTCGCCGTATTCACGCAAACGCGGACTGATCTGCAAAGGTGGCGCATCCATCCAGGAGGTGCTCGCGGGAATGTCGTCTTCAGACTGCGGGTTCAGCGAAAAATGTCGGGCGGGCTGGAGTGCAAAAGCTGCACGCGCGAGACGATGTGCTTCGCTTTCGGACTCGCAGGCTGCAAACCACTGGGCAAGCATCCGAAAGTCTGCAGAACGGTCGCTGCGCCCGCTGCGTCGTTCGTTCATGGCCGCTATGGCACCCAGCAGCTGGGGGATCGCGGCCCGTGCCCGGGCGCGCAGCAGTTCCGCTTGAGGAGGTTCTGCTCCCGTCGAAAGGAACCAACCTTGAAGTCCTTTCCATCGCTCTCGCCAGCCTTGCCAGCGACGCATTTTTTCGTCGATCTGGTCCTGGGCATCACCCGGTGCTGCGTCGGTGGCCTCGCGCTCGGCAATCTGCAGAAAGATGTGATCGATGCGGGAGGAGAGGTATTGAATGAGCTGGGCAATGGCCTCTGAACGTCGGACCAGATCGCCCATGAACCGTTCAAGGTAGTCGATCAGGCGCCGCTTGTAGGTGATGACCGCATTCGCATCCGCTTGCTGCAGCTCCAGGCTGCGGGCCACGCCGGCCATGAAGGCTTGTGCGTTTTCGGCCAGGTCCTCAAAAACGCGAACCAGATCGCGCAACACCTCATGCATCTTGGCAACGTCAGGGCCATCGGGTGACGTGGTGTCGTCAACCAGTTGCCGCAACGCCAGAAGGCGGCTGGTGATGTCTTCCAGGGCGACGGTCTGCAACTCTGCGCGACGGTACAAGGTCTGGAAGAAGACCGTCAGACCCGCTTCCACCGCCTCGCCTCCGTGGGACAGACGATAGAGAAAGCGGGCACGGTAGAAGTCGTTCAGCGACGATACGCGCGCGGTGTCGGGCTGGGATTCGAGGTTGCCCCAATCGGCCAGTTGGGCCAAGGCGGTGCTCACTTCTTCAAGGCGCGGGGGGGAACCGGACCAGTTGGCTTCAGCGAGGACCTCATCCGGCCGCAACTGGAGGCGGTACTGCCGCTTGGCCGCGGCGAAAACGTCCATGATGCTTCGGTAGAGCGCGGCTTTCTCCGCGCTCAGGTGCCGAAACAGTTCTGCTGCCGTGTTTGTTGCAAGCACTTGATGTGCTCCTCCTTTGTTCCCCTTGCTCGGCAAATAGTAACCGGAGTAACGGGATGTCAGGCAGGAGCGGGCCGACCACGTGCTGTCACGGGGTGCAGGGCACGAAGAGATCGGTCCATTCTGGGGGCTGCGTTGCGCGCGACTGGGTCGAGGTGGAGTGCCGCTCAATCAGGGGCTCCATCGCAACCAGCGAAGGATGCACAGCGTCGGGTGGCTTGGTGCTGATCTCTTGCTTGGTTGTCGATGGGTGGATTGTTGATTTTGAAAATGTGCTGTTGTCGTAGTCAGGCTGCGATTCAAAATCACATTTCATGTTGACTGAAGTTTGAATAAAGTGTTTGAATCGCAGTATGGCTACGATTAGAACGAGCAAGCTAAATGCGCTCTATACCCGCCTGCCGCCGGGGATGCCGCTGACCTCGGACGACCTGGCGGCGCTGGGCATCTCTGCGGATCTGGCCGTGCACTATGTGCGCGCGGGCTGGCTCGCGCGCTTGTCGCGCGGGGTCTTCTGCCGACCCAACGACACCCTAGCGCTGCATCCGAGCCTGATCCTGCTGCAGCGTCGCCTCAAAGGCTTGCACGTCGGCGGCAAGTCGGCACTGGACTGGTACGGCGTGCGCCAGTATGTGGCGCAGCAGCCGGTGCTGCAGCTTTACGGCTGGGCGGCCGGGCGCCTGCCCGAATGGTTCACCGAGCGCTTTCCGGCCGAGTATCACCGCAAGCGGCTCTTCGATGAGCAGCCTGGCGCCTTGCTGCACGCCGGGCCGTTCGAGAAGCGTAGCGGAGCGCCGCAGGTATCGGCGCCGGAGCGCGCACTGCTGGAGTTGCTGAGCGACGTAGGCGTCCGCCAGCCGTTGCAGGAGGCGCGCGAGCTCGTGGAAAGCGCCTACAGCCTTCGCGTCGACGTGCTGCGCGAACTGCTGCAGCGCTGCACGAGCGTGAAAACCGTGAGGCTGTGCCTGCAGCTCGGCCGCGAGGCATCGTTGCCCTGGGCAGCCAAGCTTGATCCGGCCACGCTACCGACGGGTAGCGACCGGCCCTGGGTGTCCCGATCGGCCGACGGCCTGCTGGTGCTTAAACGATGAATCAGACCTATCTTGATACCGCGCGCCTGCTGACGCAGGTTGCACCACTGGTATTCGTGGACGACACGTTCGCGCTGAAGGGTGGAACCGCGATCAACCTCTTCGTGCGCGACATGCCGCGCCTGTCGGTGGATCTTGATCTGGTCTTTCCCGACCACACACTGCCACGTGACGAGGCGCTGGCGCGCATCAATGAGGCCGTCCGGCAAGCGGCCGAGCGCTTGAAGAAGCGAGGCTTGCAGGTGCACGCGCCGGCGGCAGCAGCGGGGGAGACCAAGCTGCTGGTGCGGCGCGGTCCCGTACAGGTCAAGATCGAGGTGAACTTCGTGATGCGGGGCACCGTGCGGCCGGTGCGCCAAGCCTCGCTCACGCCGACCGCGCGTGATGTGCTGATGGCCGACCTCGTGATCCCGGTGGTGTCGCTGGAGGACGTGTATGGCGGCAAGCTGGTGGCGGCATTGGACCGACAGCATCCGCGCGACCTGTTCGATGTGATGCAGCTCTTTGCGCACGAAGGCATCACGCCCGGAATCCGGCGTGCCTTCGTGGTCTACCTGGCCAGCAGCAACCGGCCGGTGCACGAGGTGCTGTTCCCGCCGCTGCGCGACATCAGGCACGACTTTGTGCACAACTTCCAGGGCATGACGGCCGAGCCGGTGCCGTTGGACGCATTGCTCGCGGCACGCGAGCGCCTCGTGCGCGAGATCCAGCAGGGGCTCGATGATGACGAGCGCCGCTTCCTGTTGTCACTCGTCGCCGGCGCACCCGAGTGGGCGCTGTTGGGCATCGACCAGCTGGAGCATCTGCCGGGCGTGCGATGGAAGCTGCATAACCTGACGCAGTTGCAGAAGATGAATGCCAAGAAGTTTGCCGAGCAGGGAGCCCTGTTGGCCGCCCAGCTGAACGGCTAGGAAATGCGCTAGCGCGTTCGATCAAAAGGAGGAGACATGCACCCAATCCAAATGCAGGAAGGCGACCGTGGGATCGGCATGGGCTACACCGCCTTCATCAATAGGTTCGAGGCGATCTGCCAAGAACATCTGCATGAAGGGCGAGCCAGGGCCTTTGCTTTCGTCTTCTACGACATGACCAATGGCGTCGTGCGTCGCGCCCTGAGTGACGCCCAAGGCTTCCGGCTTCTGCATGAGAAGACTGGCAAAGACATCACGCTCTTCTATCTGCATGACCGTGCGATCGAAGCCCACTGGGGTAGCTTCAACAAAACGTTCATGGAGGCGCTGGGGGTTGAGGATCAAGCGGTGCCGCCCTGCATGGTGTTCTTTCGCGTGCATGGGGAGGACATCGAGGACGTTTCGATCTACCGCATCGACGAGCAGACCACAGACCCCGTTCTTGTCGTCGCCGAGCTTGAACTGTATGTAGGCGACGCCATCAGGCGCCTGAACGCCGAAGGCAATGTTTCCGCGTTGTCTGCACTAGGCAACCTGATCGCCCCGATCGGCGCTCTGGCAAAGCTGGGCGAATTCCTTTTCAAGCTCAAGGGGGCTGCCTAGATGCCGAATATTCGATCGCTGGACATAAAGTTTCTCGACGACTTGTTCGAGATGAACGGCGGTTACGTCCTCGACTTCTCCGACAACAGCATGGCCCGGTTCTTCGCAGAAGAACTGAACGTCGACATCTACGACGATACCTACCGAGAACATGGCACCTCGAAGGCCAAACGACTTCGGTGCTACTTGAACAAGGTCGACGTGCCCACTTCGGTCAAGACGCTGCAGACCTTGTGGGACTACCGCGAGGGGATTCGGAAGCATCGCGAGCGCGAGGAGTGGGTCCCGAACGCGGAGGGGCGATTCTTCTCGCTTTTGAATCGCATGCAGGGCAAGCCCGATGCGGCTCCCGCTGGCGAGCCGCCCAAGGCCGCCTTCGACCTGCCGAAGATTCTCGCGTTGAAGCAACGGCTGATTGATCTCTCCTCGATGGAGCCGCACCCGCGAGGCTATGCGTTCGAGGTCTGGCTGCGCGACGCCTTCAACTTCTATGGGTTGGAGGCCCGCGAACCGTTTAGGAACAAGGGCGAGCAGATCGACGGCAGCTTCGTCTTGCAGGGCGAGACCTATCTGCTCGAAGCGAAGTGGGAATCGGCGAAGACCAGCGCTGCCGACCTTCATGCATTCCAAGGAAAGCTGGAGCAGAAGGCCGCGTGGGCACGAGGCCTGTTCGTCAGCAACAGCGGCTTTACCGAAGACGGCTTGATCGCCTTCGGACGCGGCAAGCGCGTCGTCTGCATGGACGGTCTCGATCTCTTCGACGCGCTTGACCGAGAACTGCCGCTCAACCTCGCGATCGACCGGAAGGTTCGACGTGCGGCGGAAACCGGCCTTCCATTCGAGAGGATTCGCGACCTCTTCTCGCGTTGACGTGGCGTCCCTCGCTATGCGACTGCGGATTCGCGAAGCTGGGAGCGGGCATGCTCGCATTCGCGGTGGAGCGTCCTGCGCGGTCTTCCACCACCGGATGCGCGCCCGCTTGCGCGGGCTTCTGTTGCTTAACTGCTACGCACTGCGTAGCGGATCGATGTTTTTGGCGTCCGACTGGCGTCTGTCGTCGTAAGTAGTTGATTCTCTTTGTATTAATTCGATCTTGTAGCCGTCCGGGTCAGTGACAAAGGCGATCACGGTGCTGCCGCCCTTGACCGGGCCGGCCTCGCGCGTCACGTTGCCGCCGGCGGCCTTGATCTTGTCGCACGCGGCGTACGCGTCGGGCACGCCGATGGCGATGTGGCCGTAGGCGTTGCCCATGTCGTATTCGGTGGTGCCCCAGTTGTAGGTCAGCTCGATCTCGGCCTGGCCGGGGTTGCCGCCGTCAAAGCCCAGAAAGGCGAGCGAGTATTTGTACTCGGGGTTCTCGGACCGGCGCAGCAGCTGCATGCCGAGCACCTGGGTGTAGAAGTCGATCGAGCGCTGGAGGTCGCCCACGCGCAGCATGGTGTGCAGGATTCTCATGCGGCCATTATGGCCTGCCGCCGCCGCCCGCTTGATGACAGCCGGCGCTTGCCATCGTGGCGCACATGAACTATATTGCAGATTAACAATAAGCGAACGCGTTAACGATGGTTGGTTGACGGTGCGGCTAGGGGAACATCCCCAAGCGGCGCCGGCGCCGGCTTGATTAGACTCAAGCAGGCGGTACCGGCTGATCGACTTTCGCGTCCCGCCCCACCCGAGGAGAGCACCGCTGCCATGACAGCCGACCACCGAATGCGCAGCGACCCGATTGGCCGCCTGCTGCACGTGCTGTGCGACGTTTGCGCCGTCATCGGCGGCGCGGTGCTGATCGCCATGGCGGCGATGACGGTGGTCAGCGTCATCGGCCGCACCTTCTTTGATTCGCCGATCCTGGGCGATGTCGAGCTGGTGCAGCTCGGCCTGGCGGTGTGCGTGGCCACCTTTCTGCCCTACACGCAGTTTCGCAGCGCCAACATCATCGTGGACTTCTTCACCACCCGGGCTTCGCTGCGCACGCAAAGCTGGATGGACGGCCTGGGCTGCCTGCTGTACGCCGGCATGACGGCGCTGATCGCCTGGCGCGTGTATGCCGGCGGCCTGATGGCGCGCGACAACCAGGAAGCATCGATGCTGATGAACCTGCCGCTGTGGATTCCGTACATGCTGATGGTGCCGGGCCTGCTGCTGTGCACCGTGGTCGGGCTGTACCAGGCCTACAAGTACTGGACCACGCCCGCGCCTGCAGCGGTGGCACCCGACGCCACGCAAGAGGTCGCCCCATGAGCACCTTGACCATCGGCGTGCTGCTGTTCATCTTCATGCTGGTGCTGATGGCGATTCGCGTGCCGATCGCGGTGGCCATGTTCGTGCCGGGCGTGGTCGGCTACGTCGCGCTTTCCGGCTGGGATCCGCTGCTGGCGCACCTGCGCGGCGCCGTGTACGGGCGCGTGTCGGTGTACGACCTGTCGGTGATTCCGCTGTTCATGCTGATGGGCGGCTTTGCCGTCAACGGCGGCTTGTCGAAGGCGCTGTTCGACTTTGCCAACTCGCTGCTCGGCCGCTTCAAGGGCGGCATGGCGATGGCGGGCATCCTGGCCTGTGCGGCCTTTGGCGCCATTTCAGGCTCGACCGTGGCCACCACCGCCACCATCGCGCAAGTGGCTTATCCCGAGATGCGCCGCATCGCCTATTCGGGCCGGCTGGCCACCGCGGCGCTGGCCACCGGCGGCACCATGGGCGTGCTGCTGCCGCCCTCGGTCACGCTGATGGTGTACGCCATCCTGACCGAGCAGAACATCACCAAGACCTTTCTGGCCGCCTACGTGCCGGCCATTCTGGCGGCGCTGGGCTACCTGGTGGTGATTGCCATTTACGTGCGCCTGCACCCCGGCCACGCGCCCGAAGCGCGTGCCGCCAGCGGCGCCGAAGTGGCGCAGGCGGCTGCCGGCGTGTGGCCCATTGCACTGATCTTCGTGGCGGTGTTTGGCGGCATCTACGGCGGCATCTTCACGCCAACCGAAGGCGCGGCCATCGGCGCCACGCTCACTTTCATCATCACGCTGCTGCAGCGCAAGCTGACGCTGCAAAAGGCGGTGGAATCGATCCGCACCACGGCGGTCACCAGCGGCATGATCTTCATGATCTTCATCGGCGCCGACATGATGAACGCCGCGCTGGCGCTGTCGCAGCTGCCCAACCAGCTGGCCGACTTGATCGCCCACGCCGCCATTCCGCCCGTGGTGGTGATGGCCGTCATCATGCTGTTCTACGTGGTGCTGGGCTGCGTGATGGACGAGATGTCGATGATCCTGCTCACCGTGCCGGTGATTTTTCCGGTCATCATGGGGCTCGACTTTTTTGGTCTGGAGGCGTCCGACAAGGCGCTGTGGTTCGGCATCCTGATCCTCACCGTGTGCGCCATCGGCATGATCTTTCCGCCCGTCGGCTTGAACGTCTATGTCATGAACGGCCTGGCCAAGGACGTGCCGATGATCGAGACCTACAAGGGCGTCATGATCTTCCTGGCCTGGGATTTCATCCGCCTGGCGCTGCTCATCCTGTTCCCCGGCATCACGCTGTGGCTGGTGCATTTGTTGACCTGAAAGCTGTTTCAAACAAGGAGACTCACTCACATGGCCTCGTTCTCATTCAAATCCGCCGCCGCTGCCGCGGCGCTGACCCTGGCCGCCGGTGGCGCGGCGCAGGCCGAAACCATCCTCAAGGTGCACCACTTTTTGCCCTCGGGCTCCAGCTCGCACCAGAAGATCATTGCGCCCTGGTGCGCCAAGGTCGAGAAGGAATCGGGCGGCGAGCTCAAGTGCCAGATCTACCCCGCCATGCAACTGGGCGGCACGCCGCCGCAACTGCTCGACCAGGTGCGCGACGGCGTGGCCGACATCGTGTGGTCGGTGCCCACCTATTCGGCCGGCCGCTACACCAAGACGGAGGTGTTCGAGCTGCCCTTCATGGCCGTCAACGCCAAGCAGGGCTCGCAGGCACTGTGGGAATACACGCAGAAGAATTCGCTCGACGAATTCAAGGGCATCAAGCCGCTGTTCATGCACACCACCGAAGGCTACGTGCTGCACTCCAACAAGCCCATCACCAAGCTGGAGGACATGAAGGGCAAGAAAATCCGCACCGCCACCCGCATCAGCGCCCGCATGATGTCGGCCATGGGCGGCACGCCGGTGCAAATGCCGCTGCCGCAGGTGGCCGATGCGCTGTCGAAGGGCGTGGTCGATGGCGTGCTGGTGCCGTGGGAAGCCATCCCCGCCACCAAGCTGCACGAGATCGTCAAATACCACCTGGATGCGCCGCTCGGCTCGCCGCGCTTTGCCAACACCATCTTCATCTTCGGCATGAACCAGGCCAAGTACGACAGCCTGTCGCCGAAGTTGAAGAAAGTGATCGACGACAACTCGGGCCTGGCCGCCTCGGCCTGGGCGGGTGAAGAAGGCTTCGACAAGATCGTCGAGCCCTATTCCAAGCTGGCGCGCGACCGCGGCAACACCATTGCCATCATCAGCAAGGACGAGTTGGCACGCTGGGAAAAAGCCACCGCGGGCGTCGACGAGATCTGGCTGAAGGACGTGGCGGCCAAGGGCGGCGACGGCAAGAAGCTGATCGACGAAGCCAAGGCGCTGCTGCAAAAATACGCGCCCAAGTGATCGGCTGGCCGAACGGCTGAACAACAAAAGCCGCTGCGGGTACAGCGGCTTTTTTCATGGCTGTTTAGGCCTCCAGCGCTTGTCTGACAAGCGCGAGTAGCTATCAAAATAGTATTGCGCCGCGCTCAGGTGGTCGGCAAATCAAACACCAGGCAGGTCGTGGTGGCATGCGCGTACAGCGTGCCGTCCGGCCCCACCAGCCGCGCCTCGGCCGTCGCCAGCTGGCGCCCGCAGTGAATCACCTTGCCCTCGGCGCGCACGCGCTGCACTTTGGGCGTGATGGCCTTCACCAGGTTCACGCCCAGCTCAGCCGTGGTGTAGCTGCGCCCCGGCGGCATCATGGTGTGCACGGCGCAGCCCAGCGCCGAATCGAGCAGCGTGGCAAACCAGCCGCCGTGCACCGTGCCCAGCGGGTTCAGCAACTGCGGGCCTGGCGTGCCCTGGAAGGTGGCGTGCCCTTTGCTGACGCTCACCAGCACGAAGTCCAGCGTCTTGGCGATGGCGGCGTAGGGCAGCTCGGCGTTCAGCATCGCCTGCATCAGTTCAAGGCCCGTCAGCCCCACCACCTGATCCAGCCGCGCGACACCGGGCCCGGGGCCGCTGGCCAGGCGCTATTGCACCACTTGTTCGTCGGCGAGCCATTGGTCAAGGTGGTTGTGGGTCATGAGCTTGTGTGGTGGGGGTTGAAAAAGCCAGATTGTGGCCAAGCTTCAGGCGCCGCGCAGTCGTCCGCGCAACTCGGTCTTCAGCACCTTGCCGTAGTTGTTCTTGGGCAGCTCGCTCACGAAGATGTAGCGCTTGGGGCGCTTGAAGCGGGCGATGTGAGCCAGGCAGTGGGCGTCGAGCGCGGCTTCGGTCAACGCCGCGCCGGCTTGCGCGACGACGAAGGCGACGACGTTTTCGCCCCATTCGGCGTCGGCCTCGCCCACCACGGCGACTTCGGCGACGCCGTCGGCGGTGAGCAGGGCTTCTTCCACCTCGCGCGGGTAGATGTTGCTGCCGCCGCTGATGATGAGGTCTTTGCTGCGGTCTTTCAGCGTGAGGTAGCCGTCGGCATCCAGCGCGCCCATGTCGCCGGTGAACAGCCAGCCGTTTTTGATGGCGGCTGCGGTGGCGTCGGGGTTGGCCCAGTAGCCGGCCATGACGCTGTCACCCTGTACGACGATTTCGCCGATGTCACCCAGCGGCAGGTCGACGCCTTGCGCATCGGTCACGCGCACGCGCACCGGCGTTTGCGCGACGCCGACGCTGGCGATGCGGTCGAGATGGCGCGGGTGCGACGTGTCTGCCAGATCGGCGCGGCAGAGCACGGTGCCGACCATCGGCGTTTCGCCCTGACCGTAGATTTGTACGAAGCGCGGGCCCATGAGGGCCAGCGCGCGCTGGATGTCGGCCACGTACATC
>Ga0116168_1001258_pt1 | contig 20139 bp, 15 predicted proteins | sample AD_UKC129_MetaG_FD_89795 | JGI IMG/M metagenome (GOLD analysis project Ga0116168, IMG submission 89795) | Active sludge microbial communities of municipal wastewater-treating anaerobic digesters from Canada - AD_UKC129_MetaG | ecosystem: Engineered > Bioreactor > Anaerobic > Digestate | place...
ACTGGATAATTTCTTTCATAAGTTCCTGTTTCTTATCTTCTGGTAATTTTAAGTAAGCCGTTTTGAAAAACAAAGTGCGGGACATACCCTCATAAGCATCCGGGTATAAATCACAGTATTTGATAGCATTGTTCAATGATTTTTCTGCCTCGTCTAATATCGTTTCAAGGGGTTGTGTCAAGGGTTTTCTTTCTATTTGTGAGCGATATACCCAATTCAAACAGCACTGGGCACGGCTGGTCCATAATTCGGGATTATACGAGTCGTAGTAAATCGCTTTATCAAAATATTCGAGTGCCTTCTCAAAATTATTCTGCGTCATATAAATTCGAGCGGTAATTTCCGAGAAACGGGGATCAAAATATTTAATACGGGTTCCCATCTCTGCGCTTTCTAAGGCTCTTTCAAGTGTCATCTCACGAGAGTTCAATTTCTGTTGATTTGCAAATATCTGAGCCCAATACATCCCGCCACGGGCTCTTTGTAACTGAACATCCGCATAGTAATAGCGAGCCTGTAATATGACAAGCAAAATAGAAATACAAAAAGCAACGACATACAACCACTTTATCTTTTTAACTTTCAGCGTTACATCGCTAATATTTACCTGAGATAGACCTAAATATAAAAAGAAAAAGGCACTGGAAACAGGCACATGCATATTAAAACCAAAACAGGCATCTATCGCAAATGCAAGAAAAACAGAAGCAATACTAATTCTTAAAACCTGTTCCTGGAAAGGCTTGTCCCTTTTCACAAGAGTTAAACCGCCAATAAAACCTAAAAAAATAAGTCCGAAATAGAAAAGCCCGCCAGGTATCCCGGAATCCGTCATCGCCTCCAGAGGGTCGCAATGTACATGAAAGTTTCTCTTTTTTGCTATGTTAAACCATAATTTTTCATATCTCGTCCAATAAGGAATATTTTCAAATCGATAATTCCCGGGACCATACCCTAAAATAGGTCTGTTTCGTATCATTTGCGAGGCACCAAAATAACTATTAACCCGCAGGTTTAAGGAATTATCCAGAGGTAAAGAACCTTCAGGGTAGCCCTTTGCTAATAAGGCAAATATCACAATAATGCCTATAACCGCAAGAGTAATAAAAACACCTCCTAATACGACAATAGATTTTACACCCCATTTTTTGCCTATCCATAAATAAAAGATAAAAAATGGAATTGCAACAATGAGAGCAATACGGACACTTCGCATTCTTGTCAGATAAAGATGTGTAAAGGTAAGAAGGAAGCATATAACAAACAGAGATACTTTGAGAAGAATTAAGATAAAAGTTTTTTGAGTTCCTTCTTCACGATATTTTTTTATTTCGTCCCACAGAATAAGAAGAAACCCTACTCCTGTAATCACAGCAAAAAGTAAAGCATGCCCCGCAAAATTAGGATTAGCATACGAAGAGGGAAGTCCCCGATATTCTTCTACATTTCTTGTTGACCATGGAAACGGGTCAATACCCCAAAGTTGGAAAAAGCCATAGACACTGGAAAGAGCCGTGGCTATCATAACCCAACTCAATACCCAACGCATTTCTTTCTCATCGGTAACAAGGATATGGACAAAAAAAGCTATTCCGCAGAGCATTAGCCATATAGCAAGTTCACTAATAGCAAAACCTTTATTCCTCGCAAATAATGTGGCGAGTAACATAAACAATAGAAAACCACTAAGCATAAAAACAAGGGATTTTTTCAATTGCGGCTGAAAATTTCCGAACCATACCATTCCCAGTGTAATAGCGGAAAGAAGCATGACAAAGACACTGATGATTAGATATTTTATAGGTGCGGCCGGGTCTCCCGTAAAAGGACTTAATGTCAAGACTACGGCTAATAACCAGAATGGGATAATGACATACACAGCCGTTTTACGCAAAAAAGAAGAAACTGTATCGTTTACTATGGTCTGGTGAGTATTTCTTTCCCGATTTCTTCTACCCATTGTTCAATTGTTCCTTTCGGATATTTAGTTTCATTATCATAAAAAGAAATCCAATAACCACTTTGCGTTAAAGCATTTGCTGAAGAAGTCTTTTTAAGAACAATCACAGGATTTGGGTCTGCAGTCCCAAAAAATTCCGAATACCATCCTTGTTGAGGAGACTGACTTCCTGCAATAATTTCTATCATTTCATTTTGAATAGGATAAAGCAGAACTTTTATTTTATCACACTGCAAGAAAACAAAGGAATTATTAATTTTTACTTCTGCAGAAGGATAAAGATGTAACAAATTATGAAGTGTTTTTTGTTGATGTGTCTTTACCCAATCCCAGCATAAGAACCCTTCCTGAGGAAGTATAAATAAAGCACGATAGTGTATCGTCCCATTGAAATACTGGTATTTTCCCCCAAACAATTGTCCTCTGTTATACGGTTTCCATAATGCCCATAGTAGTTTTCCCCTCCGTGCCACACGAAAGGTGCTCCAATATTCTAACTGCTCTTCTCCTTCTATATATACAGTATTATGTGCCCGTGTGCTGCGTTGAAAGGAACGGAAAGGACTACCTCCATAGCCATGCATTCCCGAATCTACAATGACCCGCTGGTTATTCATAAGAAATTCATAACTGAGTTGGTCACAATGAGCATGGGCTAATTGAAAAGAAGGACCGGCTGCTCCTGCCCTTATCACTATTTCAAATCGTGGATTAGAATTATTTTTATAGATATAGTACCCGGACGAAGGAAACGACAAAGCTCCGCTATGTAGCGTTTTCTGTTTTTTTGTAGGGATATATTTTTCGGCTACACGGAGAACTTTTTCGGAAGAGGGTAAATGACCATGAACAGTATCACCAAAAAGTGGGGTATCCCCATCGGATAGCGTCACCTTCTCTAAAAAATCAACCATTTTAGAAAGTGCTTCTTTCAAAAATTCAGGAGGCTCTCTTAATATCGCCAGCACCATGAGTAAATCTAAAAATACATGGATGTGATACATTGGAGAACGCTCATAATGTCCTCCATCATCAAGAATTTGCTCCTGCAATTCTATTTCTAATTGTCGTAGCAAATCGGGCAATTCAGATGGATACAGGGTTGCAGAACTAACAATCAAGCCGCAGAGGTTCTGTATAAGGTGGTTGGCTTTTAAATGATATTCCAGCGATTTGGAAAGGTATTTTGTTTGAACAGCCAGAGAATTGAGGATTTCTTTATCGTTCCACTGCCAGAGGTGTAACGCTAATATCCAATAACGAATACGATAAGATATCGGATAGGGGTCCCATGCTATCGCTGCACCCGGAGGATATTTTTTTATCCATTGCTGAACACATTCCTTTGCAAAAACAGAATAGCGATTATCCGGATATTGAATATGGGCTAAAGAAAGTATCCAAAGAAATTCAAAACTATGCAATCCATACATTGCCAGCGGAGATAAATTTTTGCTCTTCTCCTCGGATAAAATGTCTAACGGGATTTTTTCCCCGGCATATTCCCATGTCCCTGTTACTATACCCCTTGCTTTTGAAGTAAGATTTCCTTCAATAGAAGCCCAATTCTGGGCATACTTTGCATACTTTGTAAGTTGTTTCTTATCTATTTGCAGGTCAGGCAAATGTCTTTTTTGAAACCATAGACATACAGGTAAAATCTTTCGTGTCCGATAAAAAGCAAAACCGTATAATTGTTTCGCTTGGAGATATCGGATTGTGTGTATAATTTTTATCAATGATGAAATATTCACAATTATAAAAATTACCTGCTTATTCCAAACAATATTTTTTATATTATAGTGTTTTTTTATATCTAAAACGATTTCTGAATTTTAAAAGTTATTATTGATATTAAAAAAGTTTGTAATTATCTTTGGTATTATAGGTGCTTCATACAGATTATATCTCCAAAAAACTTCGCATCTGATTTCCCATATCGTATTTCATTTGTTTATTTTCATATGTAAAGAATATTCATTTATAATACATTTGTTTTTATGGTATTCATTTAACTTTATTTAATTGATATTAAGGAAAGTTTTGTTCTGATGAATATTTGGGTTATTATGGGAACTCGTCCCGAAGCGATAAAGATGGCGCCAGTGGTTCGTGCCTTACAAGAAGTATCAAAGGATGTTCAAGTTACCGTTTGTTTAACAGCCCAACATCGAGAGTTGCTCGACCAGGTAATTCGTTCCTTCAATCTGCCTGTAGATTACGATTTAAATATAATGACACCAGGGCAAACACTTGTTAAGATTACCTCGCGTGTTCTGGAACGCTTATCGGAGTTATTTGCGGAAAAGAAACCTGATGCCATTTTAGTGCATGGAGATACCACTACAACATTATCCGCAGGGCTTGCCGGTTATTATCAACAAATACCCATAGGACATGTAGAAGCAGGTTTGAGAACCTATGATAAATACCACCCGTTCCCGGAGGAAATGAACCGTCGCCTTGTAGATGCCATGAGCGATTTTCTCTACGCTCCGACAAAACAAGCCAAACAAAATCTTCTTTCAGAGCATATTGAAGAACATAAAATTGTAGTTACAGGCAACACGGGAATAGATGCCCTGCTATATATTGCGGAGAAGCCTTACCGGTTTCAGGACGATTTGTTAGAGCAATTGGGAAAGGAACGGCGCCTTATTGTTTTAACGGCTCATCGCAGGGAAAGTTTTGGGCAACCTATGGATGAAATATTCCATGCTGTTTCGGATTTGATAGATAGAAACGATGATATAGAAGTATTGTTCCCTGTCCATCCCAATCCCAATGTTATGGCGTCAGTGAGAAAATACCTACAGAGAAAAAAACGGATTCATCTTATTTCCCCGCTGGAATATGTTCCTTTTGTGCATGTACTTAAAAAATGTTATTTAATTCTGACAGATTCAGGGGGCATTCAGGAAGAAGCCCCTTCATTAGGAAAGCCTGTATTGGTTTTGCGAGATGTTACAGAACGACCGGAAGCCGTGCAAGCAGGAACGGCATTACTTGTGGGTCCTCATTACGAACGGATTCTGGAAACTGCCCAGAAATTGCTGGATAATAAAGAAATGTATCAAAATATGGCCAACAAGATAAATCCGTATGGTGACGGAAAAGCAGGTAAGCGAATTGCAGAACATTTAACCAAAAGTTTATCCGTATAAGGAGTAATTATGAAAACAGTTTGTATTCTCGGTTTGGGTTATATTGGGCTACCTACTGCCAGTATGCTTGCAACCTGCGGCTATCAGGTAGTAGGTGTAGATATTTCGGAACGGGTTGTAAAAACCATAAATAAAGGCGAAATTCATATTGAAGAACCCGGTCTTCAAACTATGGTACAGGCAGGAATTGCTTCCGGTCGACTTCGGGCTCAAATGGAACCTGCACACGCAGATGTGTTTATTATTGCTGTGCCAACTCCGATTACAGAACAAAAAAAAGCAGGCATGGAATTTGTAAAATCTGCCGCAGTGAGTATCGTCCCTTACCTCAAAAAAGGGAATTTGGTTATTTTAGAATCTACATCACCCCCGGGAACATGCCGAGATTTGTTAACACCTATCCTTGAAGAATCCGGTTTGAAAGTAGGCACAGATATACATTTAGCCCATTGTCCAGAACGCGTTCTGCCCGGGAAAATTTTACATGAGTTAATCCATAATGACCGTATCATTGGAGGAATTACCCCCCGATGTGCAGAGGTAGCAAAGGAAATATACAGTTCCTTTGTAGAAGGGAATATTTTTCTGACGGACGCAACTACCGCAGAAATGGTTAAACTAATCGAAAACACCTACCGCGATGTAAATATAGCGTTAGCCAATGAAACGGCAATTTTATGCGAACAATTGGGCATCAATTTCTGGGAGGTTGCTCAATTAGCCAACCGACATCCCCGTGTGCATCTGCATAGTGCCGGTCCGGGTGTAGGGGGACATTGTATATCGGTAGACCCCTGGTTCCTTGTGGAAAAATTCCCTGAGGACGCAAAGATAATCCGTATGGCTCGTGAACGCAACGATTCTATGCCCGCATTTGTCGTTCAGAAAATTGAAAACCTTGTAAAAGGCATTGATAAACCTAAAATTGCCCTGTTGGGTCTTGCATATAAAGGAAATGTAGATGATATACGCGAAAGCCCTTCTTTGCATGTATACAGCTTGCTTCAATTGAAAAACTATAATATCTCTCTTCACGACCCGCATGTAAAACTTTCCCCTGTTCCCTTGTTATCTCAAGAGGAAGCCTTACAAGATGCCGATTGCCTCGTTATCCTTACTGCTCATGACGAATTTAAGAACATCGAGCCTGAAAAAATTAAAAATTTAATGCGAAACAAAATCGTTCTGGATACACATAACATCCTATCCTATGAATTATGGTCAAGCAAAGGATTTTCAATCATCACATTAGGAAAAGGGAAAAAAACTTAATGGAGACAATATCATGAGTAAACAATGGGGTGGTAGATTTGAAGAAAAAACCGACCCGATAGTAGAAACATTTTCCGCCTCGGTTCATTATGATTCGCGTTTGGCAATATTTGACATTCAGGCAAGTATTGCCCATGCCCAAATGTTAGGAAAACAAAATATTATTCCTCCAAAAGATGCTCAGAAAATTGTTCAGGGATTAGAAAGTATTCTCAAAGAGATAGAGCAGGGGAAATTTGTATGGAACCCATCGCTGGAAGATGTGCATACAAATATCGAACATGCTCTGATACAGAAAATTGGCGATTGTGGTAAAAAATTACATACGGCACGCAGTCGAAACGACCAGGTTGTTACAGATGTCCGTCTTTGGACACGGGCACAAATTGATACCATCATTCATTTGATAATTCAACTTCAAAGTGCCTTGATTGAGTTTGCAGAATTTCATTCCAATGTTATTATTCCCGGTTTTACACATTTACAACCAGCACAACCTATTCTCTTATCTCACCACATTTTAGCCTATTTTGAAATGTTTCAACGGGACAAGCAACGCTTTCGGGAACTTCGTCCTCGTGTTAATACATTGCCTTTAGGAGCGGCCGCTCTTGCGGGAACACCTCATCCGATAGACCCTCAATTCGTAGCAAAAAAACTTGGTTTTGAACAACTATGTGCCAATAGCATGGACGCCGTTTCTGACCGTGATTTCTTAATAGAGTTTTGCAGTTATTCTGCTTTACTGATGATGCATCTTTCCCGTTGGTGCGAAGAGCTAATTATCTGGTCCTCACCTCTATTCGGCTTTATCGAAATTGGCGATGCCTTCACAACAGGTTCCAGTATTATGCCTCAGAAGAAAAATCCAGATGTGGCTGAGTTGGTACGCGGAAAATCCGGCCGAGTTTACGGTCATTTATTTGCCTTGTTGACATTAATGAAAAGTTTACCGCTTACCTACAACCGTGATATGCAGGAAGACAAAGAAGCGGTTTTTGATACCGCCGACACAGTAGAGAATTCTTTAATCGTATGCACAAAGATGGTCAAATCTATTAAGGTAAACATAGAAAATATTCAAAAAGCCCTTGACTTAGGTTATATGGAAGCCACAGACCTTGCTGATTATCTGGTGGAAAGGGGCATTAGTTTCCGTGATGCACATTCTATTATTGGTAAAATTGTTCTCTACGCCATTAAAAATAAAAAGCCCCTCCGTGAATTAACTATGGATGAATACAAATCTTTCTCATCCTTGTTCGAACAGGATGTTTATACAATCCTGCAACCTACAACTATTGTAAAACGACGCAATTCTCCCGGGGGAACCAGTCCTGCATGCGTCAGAAAAGCCCTCCAAAAAGCAAGGAAACAACTGAAATAAGTCAGACCTGTTAAGACAACCATCATTCAGGAATAAACTCCAAACTTGCCGAATTGATACAATAACGAAGTCGTGTTGGTGGAGGTCCATCAGGAAAAACATGCCCCAAATGCCCTTTACAATTCGAACAGTGGACCTCTGTTCGTATCATTCCATGACTTGTATCTATACTCTCTTCAATAACCCCTCCCATTATTGGAGACCAATAACTTGGCCAGCCCGTTCCCGAATCAAATTTATGCTCAGAGGAGAAAAGTTTTTGTCCACATCCAGCACAAACATAAACCCCTTTTTCCTTATGATTCCAGTACTTTCCACTAAACGCTGGCTCTGTCCCATGACACCGCAACACATAATAAGCCTCTCTACTCAGTTCCCTATCTTCTTTCTGATTATTCTCCATAACAAATTCCTTTCATAATAATAAAACAAAGTGATTGTGAAAATATTCCACTTGATATAGAATTAAATCAAGAGGAGTATTAAAATGAAGTTAAGAAAACCTATGAAAATTATTTCTTCGGAAGTGAAACTCGAAGAATTAATACGAATAAAAGTGTTTTAAGACCTTTTCAATCTTGTCCTTATTCTGAAAGGAATTCCATAGGAAGGGTTAAAAAAACTTTCTGAAGTGCTACAAATTTAAAAAAAATCGAGTATAAGAAAAGATAGTATTCTGGAGAAGATAAATATTTCCTTCCGTTACTTGGTATAATCAAGCGAAAGGGGAGTGTGAAGTTGGAAGTAGTGACAAATGTTAAAGCAGATACCCTGTTAAAGGAAACAGAAAAAAGGTAAGGATGGGTGGTATTATTTATACAAATCAGTATAAAGCGTATAATGCACTGGTAATGCTTCGGGACTATTTTAAGCATTTACAGATAGATAAAAGTCAGCGATTTGCGAATGGTCGAGTGTATATTAAAGGTATCGGAGGTTTTTGGAGTTATGCGAAGGAGCGGATAATAAAGATTCATGGAGTAGGTTTTCGCTATTTTGAATATTACCTGAAAAAGTTAGAATTTCGATATAATCAACATAATGAAGATTTATATACACTAATTTTAACCTCCATCCTCTAATAAAAGACAGAATAGAAGGAAAAGTGGTGAACTCAGAAGAAAAACAAAAACTAAAAGAGAAATTTAGAACTCAGCTTTTGGAATATGTTGATCAATTTAATTCTGCCGTTTCAACAAAAGATGGTAATTGGGTTGTAAAAGGATTTATAGATATTACAAAAAATATCTATACAATTTCAGTTGACACGAAAGTGGTATCGAAAATTATGGAACTACTTTTATTTCCTAAAATATGTCAATTTGCGGCGAAAAATAAGTATAAAATGGTATTATGTAAAGAACAAAATTTTTATCCTGATATAACATTCATTGATAAAATGGATAACAAATTTGCCGTAGATTTGAAAAGCACATATAGAAAAAATATAAAAGAAGTAAATGGAATGACTTTAGGTGCATTCACAGGATATTTTAGAGATAGAAAAAGCAAGAAAAATATAACATTCCCGTATGATGAATATATAGGTCATTTTGTATTAGGTATTATCTATTCGAGAGCTGATAAACACTTTGATGAAAGAAAAGTATATCGCCTTAAAGATCTTCAAATTATTACATCTGTAGTAAAAGATTTTGTCTTTTTTGTTCAAGAAAAATATAAAATTGCCACCGATAGGGCAGGAAGTGGGAATACAAAAAATATCGGTTCTGTAGTAAAGATAGATGAACTAATAAATGGGAACGGTCCGTTTGCTAAACTTGGAGAAGATATTTTTGATGACTATTGGATGTTTTATCTTACTAAAGATATGGCAAAAGCGGCAGAACTTAAAGATGCACCTTATAGAAATCTGAAACAATATATGCAATACAAAAAAATCAAAAAATGAGGATGAAATAAATGTCACAATTTGTTAAAAAACAATTGACTTTATTTGAAAATCCTCCAGCATTTCCTTCAACACGATTTCAAGGGAGTAAACTCAAAATAGTAGATTGGATATGGGAAGAAATAAGAGAGTTGAAATTTCACACTGCTCTTGACGCTTTTGGAGGGACTGGAAGTGTTGCTTATATGTTGAAGGAGAAAGGTAAGAAAGTAACATATAACGACATACTAAAATTTAACTACTATATAGGGCTTGCTTTGATAGAAAACAAAGAAGTAACACTGACAGATGAAGATGTTAGTTTTCTTCTTACAAGACATAATGGGATTTCCTATCCCACTTTTATTGCTGACACATTTAAAGATATCTATTACACTGATGATGAAAATAGATGGATTGATATAATAGTAACGAACATTAAATTACTGAATGATAAATATAAACAAGCAATGGCTTTTTTTGCACTATTTCAAGCATCTCTTATCAAACGACCCTTCAACCTATTCCATAGAAAGAACCTATATTTAAGATTTGCCGATGTAAAAAGAGATTTTGGGAATAAAGTAACTTGGGATACTTCTTTTGATAAACATTTTAGAAAATTTGTTGATGAAGCTAATAACGCAGTTTTCTGCAATGGTCAAGAGAATAAAGCGTTAAATCTTGATGTTTTTGATATTGAGGAAGAATTTGATCTTGTTTACATAGATACACCTTATATTTCAAAAAAAGGAACTGGAGTAGATTATCTTAACTATTATCATTTCCTTGAGGGGCTTGTTAATTATGACAAGTGGGCTAATCTAATCGATTACAGAACTAAAAATCGGAAGTTGAAAGCAAAACCATCTGTATGGATTGACAAAAATAAAATATACTCTGCTTTTGACAGGCTATTTAAAAAATTTCAAGGTAGTATTCTTGTTGTTTCATATCGTTCGGATGGTATTCCTTCTATAGATGAACTTGTAAATATACTTAAAAAATACAAAAAGACCATCCATCAAATAAAAAGGAAAGACTACAAATACGCATTAAGCATAAATGAGTTAGAGGAAGTAATTTTAGTAGGAGAATAACATTAGCCACTGATCTACAATTTTAAGGAAGGGATAATCTCTATGCAGGCAAGTTCATAGACAGTGTATTTTTCTATCTGTATGTATTCAGCCACTTGTTTAAAAGTCATTATTTCCTTTTTTTTTCATACAGGCAATCCTTTTCTTAAAATACAATTTTTCATAAAGTTAGATTAAATTATGGTATATGAACATATTTATCATTGCTGGAAATAATTTATTACATTGAAACATTTATATAATAAGAGTTAAAATATTACACAAAATATTTTGATTTTTTGTAATTTTATATTCTTTATTGAATTCATGTTTTAAAAAGGAAGTGTATTTGAAATATCTCATTCTTGTAGGAGATGGAATGGCGGATTTTCCTATTCCGGAACTGGACGGAAAGACGCCATTAGAGGTTGCTAAAACCCCAGCAATGGATGAAGTTGCTCAACGGGGTATCGTTGGGCTTTTTTGTCCCATTCCAGAAGGAATGCCTCCGGGTAGCGATATAGGAAATCTTTCACTTTTCGGATTTAATCCTCGAACCTGCTTTACAGGTCGTGCACCGCTGGAAGCCGCACGACAGGGAATTCGACTTACATCCTCGCAGGTCGCCTTCCGTTGCAATATCGTCTCTTTACAGGACGGGAAAATGCATGACTTCACCTCAGGGCATATCCCAACAGAGGATGCTTCTTTATTAATAAAGGATATTGGTAAAGAATTAGAGAAAGAGTATCCTGTTCGTTTCTATCCGGGCGTTAGTTATCGTCATCTGGCAGTGATAAATGCAAACAGCACTTATTCGGTGGAAGATTTAGAACAAACAAACTGCACCCCTCCTCATGATATTACAGGTCAAGCATGGGAAAATTACATGCCTTGCGGTGCCGCAGAAAAGTTAATCCGCTCTATAATGTTGTCCTCACAAAAACTGCTTCCCCAACATACCGTTGCTAAGGAACGAGTTAAACAAGGAAAACCTGAACCCAATTCGTTCTGGCTATGGGGGCAGGGAAGAACACCTCAAATACAATCCTATCAGGAAAAATTTAATCTTAATGGTGTGGTTATCTCTGCAGTTGACCTTGTAAAAGGGATTGGCATTTCCGCAGGATTGGAGTCTATTGATGTGCCGGGAGCAACAGGCTGGATTGATACAAATTATCAAGGGAAAATCGAAACAGCTTTATCTGCCCTGACTCGTGTAGATTTCGCTCTTGTGCATGTAGAAGCACCGGATGAATCGGCTCATCAAGGCGATTTAAAATTGAAAATCAAAGCCATTGAAGATTTCGATGAGAAAATTGTTCGTCCTGCTTTAGAGTTTATTAAACAGTCTAACGAAAGTATCCGTTTATTTGTTGCCCCGGACCATGTTACCGCTCTTTCCACACGAACCCATGCTCAGGGTGCAGTCCCGTTTGCGATGTGTGGTGCCGATATTGAAGTTTCTGGTATTACGGAATACCATGAATCATCTGCAAAAAAAACGGGTATCTATTATCCGGAGGCTCATGAACTCATTCGCCATTTTCTTATGGGGGAACCCTTCTACATAGGAAGCTAATTTATTTTACTCCCCGGAACAAAGAATCCTTACCTTATCTATTTCATATATAATATATAAACTTTAATTTATTGGAGATGAAACATGAACAGTCCCACACAAAAAGAAAAAGTTGAAATCTATGATACAACTTTACGGGATGGTGCTCAGGGACCCGGTATAAAATTTTCTACGGATGACCAGATTCGTGTCATCCTCGCATTAGATGATTTAGGCGTGCATTACATTGAGGCAGGTCAACCGGCTTCCAATCCGAAAGCGGAACAGATTTTTAATAAAGCAAAAAGTTTAAATTTAAAACATACAAAAATAGTGGCTTTCGGAAGTACCCGACATCCTAAATCGCATATTTCAGAAGACCCCAACATCAACGCATTGCTTCGGGCAGAAACAGAAATTACAACTATCTTTACTAAAACCTCTGCCCTTCATGCGACAGAAGTTTTAGGCGTTTCTTTAGAAGAAAATCTAAAACTTATCGAGGAATCTGTTTCTTATCTTAAAAAGCACGGTAGAAAAGTCTTTCTTGATGCGGAACATTTCTTTGATGGATACGATTTAAATCCTGAATATGCAATACAAACATTGCAGGTGGCTATAGATAATGGCGTCGATTTATTAGTTCTATGCGATACCAACGGTGGACATCTACCCCAACAGGTAGAAATAATTACCCGAAAGGTCGTGGAAAAATTTCCCGATACACCTATAGGAATTCATACCCACAATGATACCGGCTGTGCTGTTGCCAATAGTCTTGCAGCGGTCTATGCAGGAGCAAGACATGTTCAGGGGACCATTAATGGTTATGGAGAAAGAACAGGGAACGCTAATCTTTGCACATTAATCCCTAATCTGCAATTTAAGATGGGATTTGATGTGATTAACGAAGAGCAGATGAAAAAATTGACCTATACCTCACATTTCATAGCCGAACTTGCCAATGTTACACCTAAAGATTCAGACCCTTATGTCGGTAGAGATGCCTTTACCCATAAAGCGGGAATGCATGCAGACGCTGTTCGAAAAACGAAATCCAGTTATGAACATATTAATCCTGAATGGATAGGGAATCTGACCCATATTGCCGTGAGCGAACTTTCCGGTCGGGCAAACCTTATTCAAAAAGCCCAGGAATTGGGAATTCATCTTGATAAGGATAGCCCTCAGCTTCGTAAATTGCTACAACGCATTAAGGCATTAGAAACAGAAGGATACAAATTTGAAGGGGCTGATGCTTCCTTTGAATTGGAATTATTAAAGGCGATGGGATTGTATCAGCCTTCCTTTGAGGTGTTAAGCTTTCATACACGGGTGAATCAATGGGCCATGGACCGACATGCTGAGTCAGAAGCCACAGTAAAAATCCAACTCCCGGATAATTCCGTGGCACATACAGTTGCTAATGGAGATGGTCCTGTAGATGCCTTAAACAATGCTATTCGTAAAGCATTAGAACCTTACTTCCCTGAACTTAAAAATGTGCATCTCGAAGATTACAAGGTGCGCATACTCAACGGTCAAAAGGCTACAAAATCAAAAACCCGTGTGTTAATCGAATCCAGTGATGAAAAACAACAATGGGGCACTGTCGGTGTTTCGGAAAATATCATCACGGCATCTTTCACCGCCCTGATTGATAGTATATACTATAAACTATATAAATCTAACAAGGAAAACAACGGCCGCAAAACAACAAATCATCAATAAGATGAATTGGATAAGGATGGACCATGGATGAAGATGTCTATATAAATTATTTTTCAGTCCTAGGACTGGATGAAGAATGTAAAACGGGAGATGTGCGTAAAAACTACAAAAAGATGATGAAGGATTTAATTTTAGAAATTCATAGCACGGAGGTTACTCCCGACCGATTAGACCAGTATTTACTAACTATGGCAAAATTAAATGCGGCTTTCTATATTCTCCGAGATGAAGAACGACGAAATGCGTATGTAGAACATCGGAAGAAGGTAATTCAACTTGAAAAGCAATGGAGTGAGAAAGGAGAAAAAGACCCTTCCTCACCAGAGGCAGACCAACTCCGCCGTGAATATGACCGCATTCTACGCGATTTCCTGACAAAATACATGGAGGAATTAGTTCTGGAGGCAGGTCGCGATAAAGAATGCGTTGAAACCAGCAATTGGGATGCCCACCATGAGCGACATGCCAGCAGAGTCCTACGACATTATCGTCAAAAACTTTATTCACAAATTCATGAACGACTCCCTTATTATGATGTGACCAAACCCAATATTGATTGGTCCGAACGAACACAAACCGCAGAAAAAATCTTACAAGGAGGTAAAATATAGTTATGGCTTCTAAAAACCTCCCCTCAGAAAAAGTTGTTGAACAAGAAATTATTGATTTAGCCTTAGCTAAAGCAATCACCGATGGAGATATTGTAAATTTCCGTTTCTTATTCCTGCCTTATTCACCACTTCGCGAAGATTCTACAGAAGATATAGAATCCATTAAATACTCCTATCTATTACCCACAGAAGAGGAAGAACAAAACCCATTATTTAAAAAGGCTCTGGAATTAGTCTCTCGTAAAGATATTCGCGAGCATGTTCAAAAAGAACTGCATAAAAAAGGACCCGCACAATTACCCTCAGATTTGTTATTAGAATTAGCGGATAACGCGGTCTGTCATGAAAAATTTACTTCTGCATCACAAGCCTACGAACTATTGCGAATTCGACATCGCATGCAGGATTTATTTTTCGAACAGGGCGAAAAAGAACTGGCAAAGAAAAATATCCCACTGGCAGTCCGTTCCTATCGTATTGCTTCCGCTCTGGAATACGATTACAGTGCCTTTCCCGAACCCTTGCCGGCTGTCCCTCGGTATCACGACCAGGCACTCATACTACATGCCGAATACAAAAACAAATGGAATGAATGCATCGGGAATTTGCCTCTGGAAAGTTTCCTGAAAATAGGATTTAATTACTTATTCCTGCTACCGGAACATGCAGGCAAAATTACAGTAAAACCACTGGAAATACAAATCCCTTTCCTTGTGGAACTCATTCGCCAAACAGACCCAGAATGGGAAAAGTTTATCCAACGCATAAAACAAGTAATACCTCTCATGGAAGAATTATACCACGAGATAAAAACACGCATAGAACATATAGCCGATGGACAAATATGGGAAGATGAATGGGATGAAGGATTGAATACAGAAAAATACCTTGCGATTTCAGAGCAACTTTTAGGGCGAAAACTCAATCAGAAAGACTGGTGGGCTTACCTTCGTGAATTAAGTTACAAACATCCACCCTCCGCCTTATTTATAGCCCGACAAATGATTGGCAAAGAACAAGAAATCATCATCCCCCGCTACAACCCAGAAAACCCCATTATCCAAAAACTTTCTTTACCTATATTACCACATATAAACATCGGCTAATAAACATTTTATAAGTTGCCAAAAGAGAATTGCTGTGCATCTTTGATCTGCCAGATAAAATTGAATTAAGAAACTGTCGTTTAACAGTTTGCTTATATTTATTATAAGATAAAGATACTCAATTCTAATCCTAACATCGTAAAATGGGTATTTATCTATCTTATATCTTGGGATTCTATGAAGGAAGAAGGATAATTTTCCAATCTATACTCGGTTGAAGATATAATCTTTTAAATGCTTCTAATTATGTTATAGGAGAAATAGTATGAAAAAACCTTGGTCAATCTCGACAACAGTAAGAAACCCTGAAAGATTACGGGATTTTTTAAGAGTGTTAAAAAATATAGAAGGACAATATTTTAATAAAGATAACCAAGTAAAATATCAAGTTTTATTAATACAAAATCGATTATACAAGCCTCTTTATGTTCCCCAAAAATTTAGAAAGTATTACGAAGAAGCAGAGACAAAAATTTCATATAAAGAAGCGGAAGAAATTTTTTATTCTCAAAAATACGAAGATCCACCTATGAGGGGAAGACAATCTGTAAATCCATTAAATAAACTTGGCTTTTCAATAGCAAGAGAAGGTTTTGGTCCAATAATAATTACTGAATTGGGAAATAAGTTCTTAGAAGGAAATTATGATATAGGTTATATATTCTTCAAGAGTTTACTTAAACTACAATTCCCAAACCCCTGGAGTGAAGATTTTTCAGAAAAAGAAGGTTTTAACATAATGCCATTTGTTTCAGTGATACATCTGATTGACAAACTCAATAGAAGATCTACAAAGGGAGGCTTAAATAAAACTGAGTTTAGTATTTTTGTCCCAACTCTAATAAATTTCGAACAAGTAGATGAATATGTCGAAAAAATTTTGGAATACAGAGAAAAGAAAAATAAAAAAGATAAAGATAGATATATTCTAAATTTCGCAAAGAAATTTTATGAAACAAAAAAGATGCCAGACAAAAAGATAAATAATCTGTTTGATTATGGGGATAACATAATGAGATATTTTAGACTTACAAGATATTTTAAGGTTTCGATGGATCCTTTAGGATATTATTGGAATATCGATATAGAACCTTCAAGAAAAGTTGAAATAGAACAACTTTTAGAGATGTATAATGGAGAAGCTTTTAAATTCAAATCTTTAGCGGATTACTTGAGTCATCTATCTGATATTACAAAGCCGACCTTGCCATGGGAAAAGAAAAAGAATTTAGAAAAAATAGCTAAGTCACTTACAGATATGATTATGGGAATGATAAAGAAAGAAAATTTACAGATTACTCAAAACGAACGAAAAGTTTTGCTTACAGATGTTCAAATATTAAATAAAAATCAACTGGAAAATCATATTTCTTGTTTAAGGGCTTTTAATCTGGAGTTAAAGGAACGATTAAGGAAGATAAAATTATTGGGCGACGTAAACAGAATTAAAGAAATAATAGTAACCTTGAGAGATTCTAAAAAGTTAAAGAAGTATGAACCCGAACAATTTGAGAAATTAATAACAGAGACATTAAAAATAATCAACGACGAGATTGCAATTAAGCCAAACTACCCAGTAGATGACGATGGAGAACCTGTTTCCCACTCTCCTGGAAACAAACCAGACATAGAATGTTACTATACAACATTCCAAGCAATTTGTAAAGTAACATTAAATACATCAAAATTACAATGGGTGCAAGAAGGGCAACCAATAATGAGACATTTAAGAGATTTCGAAGTTCAACATCAAAGTAATGATATATTTTGTATTTTTATTACACCACAAATTCATACTGATACATATTCTCAATTCTGGATCGCTGTAAAATATGAATATAATGGATTACCACAAAAAATAGTACCAATGACAACAGAGCAATTTGCAGTTCTCTTAGAAACATTGTTAAATCTTGTAAAACAAGATAAAAGATTTTCACATAAAGATTTATACAAGTTATATTCTATGATAATTAACGAAACAAAAAATTTGTCTAGTTTTTCTAATTGGGCTAATTTTATAAATGAAGGTATAATACGATGGCAGAATGAGGTGATAAAATTATATGAAAGTTAACCATATATATTTAGGTGACTGTATACAAATAATGGAGAATATAATTCCCAAAGATAGTATAAATTTAGTATATGCGGATCCTCCTTATAATTTATCAGGACAGAGATTAACTTTAGTCAATAACAAAACAGGCGGTCCATTTTATAAAATGAATGAAGATTGGGATACATGGAACTATGAAGATTATCTTGTTTTTACTGAGAATTGGATTAGCAAAGTTTATAATATTTTAAAATCTACTGGTAGTTTATATGTTTCTTGTAATTATCATAACATAGCAGAAGTAATATTTATAGCAAAAAAAATTGGGTTCAAATTAAACAACATAATAACCTGGTATAAGTCAAATGCTATGCCCAATATAACAAAAAGAACATTTACTCATTCTACTGAATATGTTTGTTGGTTTGTTAAAGCTAGTAATTGGAAATTCAATTATGAGAAAGTTAAAGAGTTTAATCCTTATAAAACAAAAGATGGAAAATCAAAACAGTTAAGAGATTTTGTAGATTTTATTGAATTACCCATTGTTCAAGGAAAAGAAAGAATAAAAGGAACAAATAATAGGGCAATACATCCTACTCAAAAACCTGAAAAGTTGCTTGAATTAATTATATTAGCTTCATCAGATGAAGGTGATATAGTTCTTGATCCATTTTTTGGGACTGGAACAACAGGATATGTTGCCTCTAAATTTAAAAGAAAGTGGATTGGTATAGAAATAAATGAAAAATATTATAAAATTGCTTACGATAGAATATATGGAAAAGAGGTGATTAAAAATGTCTGATATTAGTTTATTAAAGGGAGATGCATTTGAAATACTCAAGCAACTGGAAGCAAAGAGTGTAAATTTAATCTTTGCAGATCCTCCTTATAATCTATCAGGAGAAAATCATCTGACTTGCAAGAGCGGGAGAATAGCTAAATGCGATAAAGGTACATGGGATAAAATAGAAGATATCCATAAATTTAATAGAAAATGGATTAAAGAATGTATAAGAGTTTTAAAAGATGATGGAACAATATGGATTTCGGGGACTTTGCACAACCATCCATCTATTGGTGTAGTTTTGAAGCAATTAAATCTTTGGATAATAAATGATATTATCTGGTTTAAACCTAATGCACCACCGTTAATGCAAAAAAACCGTTTTGTACCATCTACTGAATTGATATGGGTTGCTAGCAAATCAAAGAGATACTATTTTAATTATGAAATGGCAGTAAAATTTAGTAATGGAAAACAAATGCGAAACTTGTGGGAAATACCTGCAGAAAGACATAAAACACCTCACCCTACTGAGAAATCAGAAAAATTATTAGAAAGAATAATCTTAATTGGAAGTAAAGAAGGAGATACTATTCTTGATCCATTTATGGGTTCTGGTACAACGGGTGTTATTGCTAAACGCTTTAATAGAAATTTTATAGGAATTGAAATTGATGAAAATTACTTTAACATTGCTCAAAAAAGGATTGATTCCGAATGTAGTTTATTTAGTTTCGTGGAAAAAGATTAATAACCCCTATTTTTCCGACATCTACTTAAATAAAAATTGTAGGCAAAACTTATTTTATTGATCCTGAAATCCCAAAAGGAATGAAGGGAAGTAGATCTCTCTATTGAAAATAATGAAAAGAAAAAGTTGGATTATATTTCCGAATTGGAGGGATTGGAGGGAAATAAATAAGATCTCTATGGTGAAATAGAGATTAACCAATCTTACGAAACTGAGCCAAAATCTAATGAAACTTATTAATTATTAAACTGAGATCTTAGAATAGGGGGAATTTTATTTTGTAATAGGGTAGAGAATTTTATACCTTTTTTGGGTGGATAGAAAAGTATGAAAAAGAGAAAATCTTTGGTGATTATCTATTTGAATCCACTAATAGGATGGAGGTTAAAATTAATGTATATAAATCTTCACTCCGATGATTATACCGAAATTCTAACTCTTTCAGGTAATACTCAAAATATCGAACACTTACCCCATGAAACTTCATCAAGCGCTCCTTCGCATAACTCCAAAAACCTTCTATTCCATTTATATACACCCGACCATTGGAAAACCGCTGTCCCTTATCTATCCGTAAGTGCTTAAAATAGTCCCGATGCATTACTAAAGTATCATACGCTTTATATGGATCCGTATAAATAATACTCCCTCTCCTTACCTTCTTCTCTATCTCCTTCAATAAAGTCTCCGCCTTAACATCCGGCACTACCTCCACCTTTACTTTCCCTTCTCGCTCGATTATCCCAAACACCGGTATCTTGCCCTCCGCACCTCTAC
>Ga0116168_1001259_pt1 | contig 20136 bp, 35 predicted proteins | sample AD_UKC129_MetaG_FD_89795 | JGI IMG/M metagenome (GOLD analysis project Ga0116168, IMG submission 89795) | Active sludge microbial communities of municipal wastewater-treating anaerobic digesters from Canada - AD_UKC129_MetaG | ecosystem: Engineered > Bioreactor > Anaerobic > Digestate | place...
AGACAATGCCACCTTCGAGGTAAAGCTCATCGTTCCCATAGCCCTCGAGGAAGGTCTGAGGTTTGCAGTCAGAGAAGGCGGTCACACCGTAGGTGCTGGTGTGGTAACGAAGATATTGGATTAGCGGAGTGACGTAGATGGCCAAAACGATCCGCATTAAACTCAAAGCCTTCGATCACCGAGTGTTGGATAGCTCAGCTCTGCAAATTGCCGAGACCGCTATCAGGAGCGGTGCGCGCGTGTCTGGTCCCATTCCGCTTCCGACTGAGGTAAACAGGTTCACTGTGCTCAAGTCGCCACACAAGGACAAAAACGCGCGGGAGCAGTTCGAGATGCGCATCCATAAGCGTCTCATCGATATCGTAGATCCCACCCAGAAGACGATGGAAGCGCTGATGCAGTTGAATCTTCCCTCCGGGGTTGATATCCAGATAAAGCTTTAGAGGGCTTTGAGGTCGAAAGGAGTTGGCGGTTATGAAGGGCATCTTGGGTCGCAAGGTCGGAATGACCCAGATCTTCGATTCGGAAGGTAAAGTGATCCCGGTGACATTGGTTGAAGCTGGGCCATGTATAGTTACGGCTCTGCGCACACCGGAAAAGGATGGCTATTCTGCCGTAGTCCTGGGCTATGGAGACGTGAAACCCCACAAGGTCAATCGTCCAATGAGGGCTTCTTTTAAAAAGGCCGGGGTAGAGCCCAAGAGATGGCTCAGAGAGTTCCGGATAAACGAACCGGTTGACGTTCAGGTGGGCAGTGAGGTCACCGTGGGGTCCTTCCAGGAAGGGGAAGTAGTGGACGTAACCGGCGTCAGCAAAGGAAAGGGCTTCGCCGGCGTTATGAAACGCTACGGTTTTGGCGGGGGGCCGGCCAGTCACGGATCGTCGAAGTTTCATCGACAGCCGGGTTCCTCTGGAGCCAATTCGTCACCTAGTCACGTTTTTAAGGGCAAGAGGATGCCCGGTCGCATGGGTGGAAAGCGAGTGACCGTGAAAAACATCTCCGTAGCGGCTGTAGATGAGGAGAACAACCTCCTGATCCTTAAGGGCGCTGTTCCAGGATCGAGGAATGGCCTGCTTTTGATCCATAAAAAGTCATGAGGCGCCAAGAGGGAGGGGCAAAGTCGATGCCTGTTGTAAAGCAAGTTAATTTCAAAGACGATTCAGTCGGCGACTTCGTTCTCGCCGATGCGGTATTCGGCGCCGTAGTGCATGTTCCGGCCATGCATCAGGTGGTTACGGCCCAACTCGCCAATCTTAGGCAGGGGACGCACTCTACGAAGTCGCGCGGCGAGGTGCGCGGCGGTGGTCGAAAGCCGTGGCGCCAGAAGCATACGGGCCGTGCTCGTCAGGGGAGCATAAGGTCTCCAATCTGGGTTGGGGGAGGCGTGGCTCATGGTCCGAAGCCGCGCTCTTATAGGCAAAAAGTCAACAAGAAGGTGCGCAGTCTTGCGATGAGGAGTGCCTTGACGGTTAAGGCGCAAGAGGGACATCTGTTGATCGTGACCGATCTGGAATTGGAGCGCCCCATGACCAAGGCCATGCTCGCCTTTTTGCGGAAGGTGGACGCAGTGGAGAAGCCCTTGATCGTCGTGCACCAGAGCATGCCGGCAGTGAGCAAATCTGTGTCCAATCTATCCGGTGCCAAGGTTTTGCACGTAGACAGCATAAACGTTTATGACATCTTGGATCACCGCAATCTTCTGCTCACGCCGGAGGCTGCAAAAAGGATTGAGGGGGTGTATGGCAATTGAACTTATTGCCTCACGATATAATCGTCAGGCCGATCATCACGGAGAAGAGCAACCGCCAGATGGAGCACAATAAATATACTTTCGAGGTTCATCCCGATGCCAACAAGGGTGAGATAAAGAAAGCCGTGGAGAAGACATTCAAAGTGAAAGTCACAAAGGTTCACACCATCAAGGTGAATCCTAAACCCAAGCGTCTTGGCGTGCACGTAGGGCGCTCTCGATCGTGGAAAAAGGCCGTTGTCACGCTGGCTCCAGGAGAGCGCATCGAGTTCTTCGAGGGCGCTAGCATAAGATAAGGAGAGATTTGGCGATGGAGATTAAAAGATACAAGCCATACACGCCTGGACGCCGCTTTATGGCCACGCCGGACTTTTCCGAGGTTACGAAAAAAGCCCCCGAACGCACTTTGGTTAAGCCGTTGAACTCAAAGGCGGGGCGCAATAGTCTCGGTCGAGTGACCATACGCAGGCGCGGCGGAGGACACAAGCGCTTATACAGGATTATTGACTTCAAACGAGACAAAATCGGTGTGCCTGGAAAGGTGGCGGCCATCGAATACGATCCGAACCGTTCCGCCCGAATAGCTCTCATCCATTACGTGGATGGAGAGAAACGTTACATTTTGGCTCCGGCCGGGCTTGCAGTAGGGGATATGATAATGACTGGTTCAGGTGCGGACATAAAACCTGGCAACGCACTGAAGTTGAAGGATATCCCCGTTGGGACTTTTATCCACAACGTTGAGCTGCAACCGGGTCGCGGAGGAGTGCTTGTGCGCGCCGCAGGCGTCTCGGCTCAGCTGATGGCCAAAGAAGGCAAATATGCCCTCTTGCGCATGCCGAGCGGCGAATTGCGAAAGGTGTTGCTGGAGTGTATGGCTACAGTGGGCCAGGTGGGGAACGAAACCCATGAGAACATGATCCATGGAAAGGCCGGTCGCAGGCGCTGGTTGGGAAGGCGGCCCAGAGTCCGAGCCGTGGTAATGAACGCCGTCGACCATCCTATGGGAGGCGGCGAGGGGCGAAGCAAATCCAATAAGCATCCGGTTTCTCCATGGGGCACCCCTGCCAAAGGCTATAGAACCCGCAAGGATAAAGCTTCGGACAAGATGATCGTGCGCCGTAGATACGAGAAATAGGAGGATTGACGATGGCTCGTTCCAGGAAAAAGGGGCCCTACGTGGACCCGAAGCTTTTGCGCAAGGTAGAAGAGATGAACGAAAGCGGCAAGAAGAGGGTTATAAAGACCTGGTCGAGGCGGTCTACCATAGTGCCTAGCATGATAGGACACACCATAGCCGTCCACAACGGAAAAACTCACTTGCCGATATACATAACCGAGCATATGGTAGGGCACAAACTGGGCGAGTTTGCTCCTACTCGCCGCTTCGGCGGCCATGCCGGCCAAGAACGCGCTACTCGGGTGAGATAAAAAGGGGAGGATCTTATGGAGGCAAAAGCAGTAGCTAAGGGAGTTCGGGTTTCCCCCTTTAAAGTGAGGCAGACGCTTACGTTGATCAGAGGCAAGGATGTGGGAGAAGCCATGACGGCTTTGCGCTACACCCCCAAGAAGACAGCGCGCATCGTAGAGAAGGTTCTGCGCAGCGCCGTGGCGAATGCGGAGTACAATCACGGCCTCGACGTGGACAAGCTCGTAGTTAAAAAGGCTTTTGCAGATCAGGGGAGTAGCATGCGCCGATGGCGTGCGGTTTCTATGGGAAGAGCTCACCCATATCGCCATAGAACCAGTCATATCACTATAGTGGTGTCTGAACGCTAAAGGGAGGTGTGAAGGTGGGCCAGAAGGTACATCCTGTTGCTTATAGGGTAGGCGTAGTGCGCGATTGGGAGTCGCGCTGGTATAGCGAAGGAAAGTCTTATGCCAAAAACCTCCACAGCGACATCAAGTTGCGGGAGTGGATTAGAAACAGGTGGTCTCGTGCTGGGATTTCCAGGGTGGAAATAGAGCGTATAGGCAACGTCATTAGGTTCACGGTTTGGACGGCTCGTCCTGGGATCGTCATCGGCAAAGGCGGCACGGAGATCCAGAACGTCAGAGAAGAGTTGCACGGCATGACGAACTGCAGGGTGATGATAAACATTCAGGAGATAAAATCCCCTGACATGGAAGCCCAGATCGTGGCTGAGGGAGTGGCCTCGGCAATAGAAAGAAGGGTCTCCTTCCGTCGCGCCATGAAGCAGGCAATATTCAGGGCAATGAAGGCAGGTGCCAAGGGCATAAAGATTCAGTGCTCTGGTCGTTTGGGTGGCGCTGAAATAGCTCGTAAAGAGTGGTATCTCGAGGGGCAACTTCCCCTATCTACGATAAGGGCCGATATCGACTATGGCTTAGCGACAGCTCGCACAATAGCCGGTGCCATTGGCATCAAGGTATGGATATACAAGGGCGACGTCAGCCTTGAAAGGGCGAGCCTCGTCGGTTCTCAGGAGGGTGATAAGACAGATGCTCATGCCCAAGCGAGTTAAATATAGAAAACCGCACCGTCCTCCTCTCAGGGGCATGGCCAGTAGGGGGACTAATGTGGCCTTTGGAGACTATGGCCTTCAGGCCTTGGAGAATGCTTGGCTTACTGCTCGCCAGATAGAGGCGGCCAGGATTGCTATCACTCGTAGGTTGCGCAAGGGCGGAAGGATGTGGATTCGCGTCTTCCCCGACGTGGCCTATACCAAAAAACCTCTTGAAACGCGCATGGGTAAAGGTAAGGGCGCGCCCGAACTGTGGGTTGCCCCTGTAAAAAGAGGTCGTGTCCTCTTTGAGGTGGCTGGGATCTCGAAGGAGCTTGTAGAAGAGGCCTTTCGTGCGGCCTCTTGTAAGCTTCCCATAAAGGTTCGGGTCGTCTGTCGAGAGGGAATGGGTGGTGAGTGAGGATGAAGGCGGGTGAGCTTCGTGATCTAACGCTGGACGAACTCAGAGAAAAGCATCTTCAATATAAAGAAGAGCTCTTCAATTTGCGCTTCCAGAATGCCATTGGCCAGTTAGGCAATACTGGGAGGATTAAAGAGGTAAAGCGAACTATAGCGAGAATTTTGACGGTCGTGAGGGAAAAAGAATTATCCTCGGATCGCTCGACGGTGAGGAGGTAGCAACGATGGAGGAACATCTGCCCCGCCGTAAGACGCGGGTGGGAGTGGTAGTGAGCGACAAGATGGATAAAACTGTCGTCGTCCGCGTTACGCGCACTGCCGAGCATCCGCTTTACGGCAAACGAGTGGTCAGGCACAAGAGGTATATGGCCCATAACGAAGGGAACAGCTGCCGCGTCGGCGACACAGTGCAGATAGAGGAAACCAGGCCTCTCTCCCGCCGCAAAAGGTGGAGAGTAGTTACGGTATTGGCCAAAGCTCAACTTTTGGAAGGCGAAGCCTCCAACGAGGGAGGTAGGAGCGATGATTCAGCTTCGAACGATGCTTAATGTCGCAGACAACTCCGGTGCCAAGAGGATAATGTGTATACAAGTGCTGGGCGGCAGCAGGCGGCGCTGGGGGACAATCGGAGATACGATAGTCGCCTCTGTCAAAGAGGCTGCCCCTAACAGCGACATTTCAAAGGGTGACGTGGTAAAGGCAGTAATAGTTCGTACTAAAAAAGAAGTGCGAAGAAGGGATGGTTCATACGTTCGCTTCGACGACAACGCGGCGGTCTTGATAGACAATCAGGGAAATCCACGGGGGACCCGCATATTTGGCCCGGTGGCGAGGGAGCTCAGGGAAAAGAAGTTCATGCGAATCGTCTCGTTGGCTCCTGAAGTGATATGAGGTGGATTTTGAGATGAGCAAGATGCGGATTAAAAAAGGCGATATGGTGCGCGTAATATCCGGGAAGGATAAGGGCAAGGAAGGAAAGGTCCTTCGCAACATCCCAAGCCGCGGCATGGCGATTGTGGAAGGCGTAAACATGGTCACAAAACATATGCGCCCGAGCAAGAAGAACCCTCAGGGCGGAATCATCAAGCAAGAATCTCCCATATATGCATGTAAGCTCATGTTCGTTTGTCCGGCCTGTGGCAAGCCGACGCGGGTTAGCAGGGCTTTCATGCAGGATGGCCGTAAAGTCCGCCTGTGCAAGCAGTGTGGGGAGATCGTGGACAAGGTATAGAGGAGGCGTCGATATGGTTTCTCGTTTTTTGCAGAAATATCGCGATGCTGTGCCTCGTGTCATGCAAACGTTCGGCTACAAAAATGTCATGGAAGTGCCTCGCATTGAAAAGGTGGTCATCAACGTCGGCGTGGGGGAGGCAAAGCAGGACATAAAATACCTGGATGCGGCCATGGAAGAGGTTGCCCTCATAACGGGGCAACGCCCTGTCCTTAAGCGCGCGAAGAGATCTGTGGCCAACTTCAAGGTGCGTGCCGGTATGCCAGTAGGGTGCATGGTCACGTTGCACGGAGCGCGAATGTGGGAGTTTTTGGATCGCCTCGTCACCGTCGCTTTGCCGCGCATAAAGGACTTTCGCGGCGTTTCGAGGCGTAGTTTCGACGGCAGGGGCAATTATAATTTGGGTTTACGAGAGCAACTCGTTTTCCCGGAGATCGATTATGACAAGGTGTTAAAGGTACGGGGTATGAACATTACGATCGTTACCACCGCTAAAAAAGACGAGGAAGCTCAGGCTCTCCTTGCTGAGCTGGGCTTTCCTTTCAGCCGCTGAGGAAGGTGATGTATAGGTGTCTACAAAGGCGCTCATGGTAAAGGCAACCAGGGAGCCCAAATTTCCGGTGCGGAAGTATAATAGATGCCCAATCTGTGGGAGGCCGCGCTCATTTTTGCGCAAGTTCCAGATGTGCCGTTGCTGTTTCAGAAAGTTGGCGCGTGAGGGTAAGGTCCCTGGCGTGATCAAGGCGAGCTGGTAGCCGAAATTGGGAGGATGGGACGATGTACGTCAATGACCCAATAGCAGATATGCTGACGCGCATCAGGAATGGTAACATTGCGCGTCATGAATGGGTTGACATTCCATTGAGCAAAATAAAGCTCGAAATTGTCAAGCTCATAAGGCAAGAGGGGTATATACGTAACTTCAAAGTTGTAAACGATCCGCAGAAACCCTACGCTACCATTAGGGTATATCTGAATTACGGCCCTAACAAGGAGCGCGTGATTCAAGGTGTAAAGCGGGCGAGCAAGCCCGGAAGGCGTTTTTACGTCAATAAGAAGGAGCTGCCCAAGGTAATGGGAGGGCTTGGAATTGCGATCATATCCACACCGAGTGGGCTAATGACCGATGCCGAGGCTAGGCGCAAAGGCTTGGGTGGGGAGGTCGTCTGCTATGTATGGTGAGGAGGAAAGGCTATGTCGCGCATAGGGAGAAAACCCATTCCCATCCCTAAGGGCGTGAACGCCGTTGTGGAGGGCAAAAGGGTAAAAATGAAGGGGCCCAAGGGCGAGCTCTCTCTCGAACTGTGGCCGGACATCGAAGCGCAGGTAAAAGACGGCCAGATCTATGTTCACAGGCACAGCGATGATAAAGAAGCGAGGGCCCTCCACGGTCTCGCGAGGGCGCTTTTATCCAACATGGCAACAGGCGTGGCTCAAGGATTTGAGAGGCAGCTCGAGATAGTGGGCATAGGATATCGCGCTCAAGTCCAGGGCAGCAAACTCGTATTGAACTTGGGATATTCGAAGCCGGTTGAATTTGAGGCCCCAAAAGGCGTGGAGCTGGCTACTGACGGCCCGGCTAAGATCATAGTGCGAGGCATTGACAAGCAACAAGTTGGCCAAGTAGCAGCTGTAATCAGAGGTTTTCGCCCTCCAGAGCCATATAAGGGCAAGGGCATTCGTTATGCGGGCGAGCAAGTGGTTCGCAAGGCTGGGAAGACCAGCGCTGCGAAGTGAGGGGGTAGGGACCATTGACCAGCAAGGAGAGCCGCAACATAGGGCGGCAGCTACGACATCGTCGCCTGAGAAAGAAAGTTTCGGGCACCGCGGAGCGTCCGCGATTGGCGGTATTCCGGAGCCTCCATTATATTTATGCCCAGTTGATAGACGACGAACAGGGACATACAATTGCAGCCGCCTCTACGCTCGAGAAGGCATTGAGGGAGAGCATGGCTTCCAAGAAAGACACAGAGTCTGCTAAGGCTGTTGGTAGACTTATCGCTGAGCGCGCGTCTGCAAAAGGGATAAGCGCAGTAGTCTTCGACCGTGGTGGTCACACTTATCACGGCAGGATAAAAGCGCTGGCCGATGCAGCTCGTGACGCCGGATTAAAGTTTTAGGAGGAGGATGGCCTTCGTGGTGACAAAGCGGGATGTAATGGAAAAAGAGACGATGAAGGAACGAGTCGTGGCCATCAGCCGCGTCAGCAAGGTGGTCAAGGGAGGCAAAAGATTCAAGTTCAGCGTCCTCGTCGTCGTCGGGGATGAGGAGCGATATGTGGGCGTCGGCTTGGGCAAGGCTCGGGAAATACCAGAGGCAGTGCGAAAGGGCATAGAAAAGGCCAAGAAAGACCTTGTGGAATTGAAACAAGTCGGCACCACTATACCTCATCCCATAGTTGGCAATTTTGGTGCCGCTTCGGTTTTGCTGAGGCCGGCAGCGCCAGGAACGGGCGTCATCGCCAGCGCTGTGGTAAGGGCGATCATGGAACTCGGAGGGGTTAAAGATGTCCTTACCAAGGTTATAGGCAGGACGTCCAACCCCATCAATGTGGCATACGCTACATTAGAGGCCTTAAAGTCTCTCCGATCCCCAGAAGAGTTGTTGAAGCTCAGGGGCAAGGAGAGGGAACACGCTAAGTGAGGAGGGCGCGGGACGATGGGAAAGCTTCGCATCACCTGGAAACGCAGCGCCATAGGTTATCCGGAGCGCCAAGCCAGGACCATAAGGGCATTGGGCTTGCGGCGCCTCAATCACACGGTAGAGCATGATGACACGCCTCAGGTGCGCGGCATGATTAAGGCGGTAGAACACCTCGTGGAGTGGTCGGCGGTTCAAGAAGGGAGGAAATAGCTGATGCATATTGGTGATTTGAAACCAGCCCCTGGTTCCAAGCGAAAACCCAAACGCCTGGGGTGCGGCATCGGCAGCGGGCACGGAAAGACCTGTGGGAAGGGCCACAAGGGTGAAAACGCAAGGGCCGGCACTGGCAAGTTGCCGGTTGGCTTTGAAGGTGGACAAATGCCCTTGCACAGGCGGATCCCTAAGAGGGGCTTTAACAACGCGCGCTTTGCTAAGGTGTATCAGGTCGTAAACGTCGGGAGGCTCGATGAGCGTTTCGAGGACGGGGGCGTTGTCGGACCGGCGGAGCTATTCGCTGCCGGCCTCATTAAAGATCTTTCCACGCCAGTAAAGATCTTAGGGGACGGAGAGCTTACGAAACCCCTGGTCGTGCGCGCCAACCTTTTCAGCACGAAGGCGAAGGAGAGAATTGAAGCCGCGGGTGGGAAGGCCGAGGTGATTTAGAGGATGCTCGATTCCTTTAGGGATGCCTTTAAGCTGCCCGACTTGAAGAGAAGGATCCTTTTTACAATAGGAGTGCTCTTCGTCTTCAGGTTGGGTGCCCATATCCCAACTCCCGGCATTGACGCTGCGGCCATGGCCGGCCTCTTTCAAGAGGGAGGCATACTGAGTTTTTTTGATCTCTTCGCAGGCGGTGCCTTGCGCCGCTTCAGCGTATTTGCCTTAGGTGTAGCGCCGTACATAAATGCGAGCATCGTCATACAGCTTTTGACCGTGGTGATACCTGCCCTGGAGCGCTTACAGAAGGAGGGCGAAGAGGGGCGGCGTAAGATCACCCAGTACACCAGGGTGAGCACGATCTTTTTTGCGGCTGTTCAGGCAGCGGGTATGGCTTTCTGGTTACGTGGCCTCGGCGTTTTTCCGAGCGGCGCGCTCAACATGGGGGTAGTGGTTATTACCCTCGTAACCGGTTGTATGACCGTCATGTGGCTGGGCGAGATGATATCGGATCATGGCATCGGCAATGGCATCTCTCTGCTGATATTCGCAGGGATAGTTGCCCGTTTGCCCGAGGCCGTCATCAGGACTTGGTCGATGCTGAGGGCGGGAGAAATGAACGCTTTGACTTTGTTAGTGGCCCTGGTGATCATCATCCTCGTCGTGGCAGGCTGTATAGTCCTTCAAGAGGGACAGCGCCGTTTGCCGGTACAGTATGCCAAGCGCGTGGTAGGGAATCGCGTCTATGGAGGTCAGAGCACGTTTATACCGCTACGGGTTAACCAGGCAGGCGTAATACCTATAATATTCGCCTCCTCGGTTCTGCTCTTTCCTTCCACTATCGCCCGATTCTTCTCGGGCGACGCCGCCATGTTTATACAAAGGCTACTCTCTCCGAACAGCGTCCTTTACATGGTCCTTTATGTAGCCCTGATCGTATTCTTCACGTACTTCTACACGGCAGTCGTATTTAATCCTGCGGATGTGGCGAACAACATGAAAAAATATGGCGGTTTCATTTTGGGGATTCGGCCTGGTCGGCCTACGGCCGAATACATCGAGAAAGTCCTCTCCAGGATAACATTGGGAGGAGCGATATTTTTGGCTGCCATAGCGCTCATTCCTACGTTAATGACGAGCCTTATGGGGATAACGACGTTTTACTTCGGCGGCACCGCCGTGCTCATCGTTGTAGGCGTGGCTCTCGATACGGTTCACCAGATCGAAGCTCAGCTTTTAATCCGCCATTACGAGGGCATACTAAAGCGCAGGGAGCGCACTGGCGGTTTACTGCGTCTGTAGTGCTGTAAAAAACACCGTAGCGGCGTAAATAGAACGAGGTGTAAAATGCATCTGATATTCTTAGGTCCCCCAGGGGCCGGCAAGGGTACAATAGCGGCCAAGATCAAAGAGGCATATGGAATAGCTCATATCTCGACGGGTGATATTTTAAGGGAGAACGTAAAGCAAGGGACGCCGTTGGGCAAACTGGCTGAGCGTTATATGCAAGCCGGCGACCTTGTTCCGGATGATATCATCGTGGAGATGGTAGAAAATCGCCTGCAAGAACCGGACTGTAGCGAAGGTTTTATACTCGACGGTTTCCCGAGGACGTTGCCTCAGGCTGAGGCGCTGGATCGCATTCTGGAAAAGTTAAAGACAAAGGTGGATGCCGTCATTCTCCTGGAAGTGGATGACGAGACTATAGTAAAAAGGCTCTCTGGCCGGCGCGTATGCCCTAAGTGCGGCGCCATCTACAATGTTTCGTTCAATCCTCCGAAGGCAGATTCGTTGTGTGACCATTGCGGAGAGAGGGTAATACAACGAAACGACGACAAAGAAGAAGTGGTGAGACAGCGGCTGGCGGTCTACAGGGAACGAACGGCTCCGCTCATTGACTATTATTTGCGAAAAGGGATCCTTAAAAAAGTGGAAGCCGCCCGTGGAAGCGATGAAGTAGTAGCCGCGATCGAGGAAAGTTTGGCTGGAGGTTGTCATGGTCACGCTTAAGAAGGATTGGGAGATAGAGATAATGCGCCAGGCCGGGCGAATTGTAGCCTCGGTTTTGGAGTTGTTGAGAGAGCGCATACAGCCTGGAATCGATACGGCAAGCCTGGATGAGGCGGCGAGTGAGCTCATTGAGCGCAGCGGAGGCGTTCCGGCCTTTAAGGGTTACACGATGCCCGGTTGTCCAATTCCTTTTCCGGGCGCTTTATGCATCTCTATAAATGAGGAAGTTGTTCACGGCATCCCCTCGCACGAGCGCTTGCTGAGAGAGGGCGATATCGTAAGCGTCGACGTGGGCGTCCTGTATAAAGGGTATTATGGCGATGCGGCCTGTACATATCCCGTAGGGAAGATTTCGCCGAGGAAAGAGGCATTGCTTAAGGTTACCTTGGAGTCACTGCATAGAGCCATTGCGGCCGCTCAAGAGGGCAAGACATTGGGCGACGTCGGTCATGCTATCGAATCGTATGTGATCTCTCAAGGGTTTTCCCTCGTTCGTAACTATTGCGGGCATGGCATAGGTCGCAAGCTCCACGAGCCGCCTCAGGTGCCGAACTACGGCCGTCCTGGGAACGGCGTGACGTTGAAAAAAGGCATGACGATAGCTATAGAGCCCATGGTACTTTCAGGGGGCGAAGACGTCGTCACGTTATCCGATCGTTGGACCGTGGTGACGGCCGATGAGGCCGATGCCGCCCATTTTGAGCACACTGTGTTGGTGACCGATGGCGAAGCGGAAATCCTTACCCCTTGGGAGTGATCCACCCTATCCGTTTGAAGTGGGACAAATAGTATACTCTATCAAGGGCAAAGATGCAGGCGCCTGGTATCTCGTGGCCGGTTACCTGAGCGAGGAGGGACGACTGATCCTTCTCGGAGTTCATAGAGGTGACTTGGTCTTCAAAAAGAAGAACCCCAAGCACATTCAGTGGACTCACTCGGTCGTTTCAGAGGTGGCTAGTAGGTTGAAGGGAGGCAGCATTATCGATCCTGGGTGGTTGATAGAGCGCGTGTCTGCTGCCGGATACGAAATTGAAGGAGGATCAAGGAGGATGAAGCAGCCGCATGACCAAAGATGAGGTGATAGAAGTGCGCGGCAAGGTATTAGAGCCGTTGCCCAACGCGATGTTCCGTGTAGAATTGCAAAATGGCCATCGCATATTGGCGCATGTCTCCGGTAAGATGCGCATGCACTTCATTCGCATATTGCCAGGGGATGAGGTGTTGGTGCAGCTCTCACCTTACGATTTGAGCAGGGGTCGCATCGTGTACAGGTATAAATAAAAAATAAACACCTCGAGGTCATAGCTGCTTAAAAGTTTTTCAGAAGGGAAGTGAACGTGATGAAGGTCAGACCTTCCGTAAAGCCGATATGTGAATATTGTCGTATCATTAAACGTCACGGGGTTGTGCGGGTTATCTGCAGCAAGAACCCGCGCCACAAACAGCGTCAAGGTGCGAGGAGGTAAAAAGATATGGCACGCATTGCAGGTGTGGATTTGCCCCGCGAAAAGCGGATAGAGATTGCTCTTACATATATTTACGGTATAGGATTACCCTCTGCCCGCAAGATACTTGCAAACACAGGAGTGAGCCCCGACACGCGCGTAAAGGATCTCACGGAAGACGAGATCCAGAAGTTGCAATCGGAGATAGAACGCAATTACCGCGTGGAGGGCGATCTGAGGCGCGAGGTGGCTAGCAACATCAAGCGCCTCATGGATATAGGCTGCTACAGAGGGACCAGGCACAAGTTGGGACTTCCCGTGCGAGGGCAGAGAACGCGGACGAATGCCAGGACCCGCAAGGGGCCGGGTCGTACTGTGGCCGGCAAGAAGAAGGCCACCGCTAAGAAATAAGCGAATCGAACTTGCAGGAGGTTGAGCCGAGTTGGCGAAAAGCAAACAACGCAGGGGGAAAAGAAAAGAAAAGAAGAACGTGAGTTACGGTATAGCTCACATTTACTCCACGTTCAATAACACTATAGTCACTATAACCGATAAGGGAGGAAACGTCCTGGCGTGGGCATCTGGCGGCAACGTCGGCTTCAAGGGCACTCGAAAGTCTACGCCCTATGCCGCTCAATTGGCCGCTCAGCAGGCGGCCAAACAAGCCCAGGGCCACGGCGTTCAGCAGGTCGATGTGCTCGTTAAGGGACCTGGACCCGGGCGCGAGTCGGCCATTCGCAGCCTTCAGACCATCGGCCTTGAGGTTAATACGATCAGGGACGTCACGCCCGTTCCTCACAATGGTTGCCGCCCGCCAAAGCGGCGCCGCGTTTAACGTTACCTACAAAGGAGGTAGTGAAGCAGAATGAGCAGATATACGGGTCCCCTTTGTAGGCTTTGCCGTGCCGAAGGGACCAAGTTATTCCTAAAGGGCGATCGTTGCTATAGCGAAAAGTGCGCCGTAGGCCGCAGGAACCGTCGTCCTGGCCAGCATGGCTCCCGTAGGTCAAAGGAGACCGAATATGGGGTGCGCCTGAGAGAGAAACAGAAGATGCGCCGTATATATGGGATGCACGAGGCCGCCTTCCGTCGCTTTTATGCGATGGCCACCAGGATGCCTGGACAGACTGGACACGCCTTATTCCAGCTTCTGGAGAGAAGGTTGGACAATGTGGTCTTTCGGTTGGGTTTCGCCTCGAGCAGGAGTCAGGCGCGTCAGCTCGTTCGTCACGGCCACATTACCCTGAACGGCAGAAGGGCGAATATACCGAGCGCCTTAGTCAGGTCGGGCGACATCGCGGCCATCGCTGAGAAAAGCCGCGATATTGCATGGGTGCGCGACAACTTGGAGGTTGCGCGCACGAGGGGTGTGCCGGCTTGGCTTGAACTCAACGCCGATAGGGCGGAAGGCAGGGTCTTAAGCCTTCCCACGAGAGAGCAAATAGACGTGCTTGTGAACGAGCAACTGGTCGTGGAGTTTTACGCCAGATAGGAGGTATGGGGTTGGAGCATATTCAGCCCGAGATTCGCGCTGTGGATCTCGCCGAGCGGTATGGGAAGATAGTTGTAGAGCCTCTGATGCGCGGCTATGGGACCACTTTGGGCAATGCCCTGCGCCGTGTGCTTCTTTCCTCTATAGAGGGAGCGGCAATCATGGCGGTGCGCATTGAGGGGGTTGTTCATGAATTTTCGGTAATTCCTGGGGTAAGAGAGGATATGATTGAGCTTTCGCTCAATCTCAAACGTGTGCCCCTTAAAAGCCATAGCGCCGAAGTGCGCCAATTGCGACTGGAAGTCGAAGGGCCCGAGCGCGTCACGGCTGCCCACATCTTTCCAGATAGCGAGGTAGAGTTTGTAGATCCAGATGCGTATATTTGCACTTTGGCGGAGGGGGCATCGCTCGCGATGGACCTTTATGTGGGGCGGGGGGTAGGGTATGTCACCTCTGACCGTCCGCGCCCCCAATATTTGCCGGCCGATGCCCTTTTGATCGATGCCATCTTCTCTCCAATTTTGCGCGTAAGTTACGAGGTGCAAGATGCGAGGGTGGGGCAGAGGACCGACTACGATAGACTTGTGTTGGAAGTGTGGACGAACGGGGCAGTCCAGCCTGACAATGCTATTGTGGAAGCAGCCAAGATTTTGCAGGGCTATTTTGCTAAGTTTTCAGACCGATTGAGCAAGACGATAGAAGAGCGCACTTTGCAGCATGAAGAAAGTAAGGTCGAATCCAAGGCGCTCGCACCTTCTTATGGGACTGAACTGCTCTCTCGCCCTATAAAAGACATCGGGCTTTCGACGCGAAGCGAGAATTGCCTGCTACGGGGCAACATTCGAACGATCGGCGAGTTGCTCAACTGCACGAAGAGCGATTTGCTCAAGATACGCAACTTGGGCAAAATGGCCCTGAAGGAGATAGAAGAGCAACTGGCCAAGCATGGATTGGCGTTACGAGATGAAGGCAACGTGGACAATGAGAAAAAGGGGGATTAATTAGCCATGAGACATAGAGTTGACGCGCGCAAGCTCGGGCGCCCAGGGGGCCACAGGCGTTCCATGATGAAAAATCTTGCCATAAGCCTCGTGATGGAGGAACGCATCGTCACTACAGTGACCAGAGCTAAGGAACTGCGCCGTCTCGTTGAAAGGCTGATCACTCGAGCCAAGAGAGGGGGCTTGCATGATCGCCGCATCGTAGCAGCGCGCCTTAATAATAAAGAGGCTACGAAGAAACTCTTCGATGAGCTTGCGCCGAGATATGCCACCAGACCGGGCGGTTATACCAGGATTGTCAAGGCCGGCAATAGACCAAGTGATGGGGCTCCAACTGCAGTGATAGAGCTCGTCCAATAACCTAACATCATGGCAAAAGAGGCAATATGCGCCTTAAAGGGAGTGTCTTTTGCCTACCCCGGCACATCCCATTTCGCTCTATCGAACATCGACCTGGAGATATACAGGGGAGAACGGGTGGCGATAGTAGGGGAAAACGGATCGGGCAAATCCTCCTTAGCCAAGCATCTAAACGCCCTGCTTCAGCCGACGCAGGGCGTTTGTCTTATATGCGGCTGGGATACACGAGACCCTGAGCGTCTCTTCGACATACGGCGAACGGTGGCCATGGTTTTTCAAAACCCGGATAATCAGATAGTAGCCGCTGTGGTGGAAGAGGATGTAGCATTCGGGCCGGAAAACTTGGGGTTGCCTCCTGAGGAGATAAGCGAGAGGGTGGATTGGGCTCTCGATGTGACAGGATTGAGCGAATTGCGTCGACGTCCCACTTATGCCCTTTCAGGCGGGCAAAAGCAACGCTTAGCCGTAGCCGGCGCGCTGGCCATGAATCCCGAGGTCTTGGTTTTGGATGAAGCTACCTCCATGCTCGATCCCTCTGGCAGAGAAGAACTCTTGGCCCTCTTTTCTACTCTTCATAATCGAGGGATGACGCTGGTGCAGATAACTCACAGGACGGAGGAGATCTTGGATTGCGACAGGGTTTTGATATTGAGAGGAGGATGCCTGGTTTGGAGTGGGGTCCCCATTGAGCTATTTATGGAGCCTGATCGTCTCTTCGAATGGGGTTTAGACGTGCCCGATGTGGTGCTCTTTTGGTATAAGTTGAGAGTGCGCGGGTTGATAGAGCGCACTGTGCCGCCATCCCCCCTTGAGGTGGTGGAATCCCTTTGTCGATAGCGGTCGAGAGCGTTAAATACGTCTATCACAGCGGCACACCCGTCGAAACCGTGGCCCTGGACGGGGTCAGTCTCTCCGTGGACAGAGGAGAATGGGTTGCGGTCGTCGGACATACGGGCAGCGGCAAATCTACGCTGGCGCAGCACCTCAATGCGCTGCTTTTGCCTACGAAGGGAAGCGTATTTGTCGACGACATACCTGCCGTTTCAAAGGGTGCGCAGCTTAAGGCTATCCGCCGCCGCGTTGGACTCGTGTTTCAATATCCCGAACAGCAGCTTTTTGCCGAGAGCGTCTTCGATGAAGTAGCTTTTGCGCCGCGCAATTTTGGGGTGCCGGAAGAAGAACTTGACAAAGTGGTGCGCAGTTCCCTGCGGCTTGTAGGCTTGGACGAAGGCATGGTTTCTCGCAGCCCCTTTAGTCTTTCAGGAGGGGAACAGAGGCGGTTGGCTATCGCTTCTGTTTTGGCGGCGCGTCCGTCTTATATCGTCCTCGACGAACCTACGGCCGGCTTGGATGCGCGCGGAAAGAAGGAGCTCGTTTCGCTCCTGAGATCCTTTAAAGAAGAAGGGTTTGGCATAGTGCATATCACGCACGATCTCGATATCGCGCTCAAATTGTGCGATAGCGTCTTAGTTTTGGAAGACGGAAAGAGCAGATTTTGGGGTGCACCGAGCGTCTTCGTTGAGCAACTCATTGAACACCCCCCTAAGGGATTGGTCTTGCCGCCCTTGGTAGAATTGGCCTGGAAGTTACGCCAACGGGGCATGGATGTGCCTGTGACGTGGGATGTGGAAAGGCTCTTTTCGGCAGTGACCAAGGAGGTTTCGTCGTGCGTTTCCTCGAGCACCTCACATTAGGTCAGTATATCCCGGCCGATTCTCTCATTCATCGCCTCGATCCGCGCTGCAAGATACTTTCGACAGTGATTATCCTGATCGGGGTGTTTACGGCGTTCCATCCCTTGGTTTTTCCCCTCTGGGGAGCGTTTTTGGTCTTTTCTGTCCTTCTTTCTCGCTTATCGCTTAAGGTTCTGGTCCGCTCCGCGCGGCCTGTATTGATCCTCGTGGCCTTTACGGCCATCGTGCATCTTTTCTTTACCGGAGGAGATGCCCTCTTCAAGTTGGGGTTTTTGACCATAACCAGCCAAGGCGCAAACCTTGCCGTGAGGATGGGCCTCAGGCTTATCTTTCTCGTGCTTTTCGCGAACCTCCTGACGCTCACTACCAGCCCGATGGAGCTGGCCGACGGATTGGAGCGCTTGTTTTCGCCTTTGAAGCCCTTGGGATTTCCGGCCCATGAGTTGGCCATGATGATGACCATAGCGTTGCGCTTTATTCCTACATTACTGAATGAGACAGATCGCATCATGAAGGCGCAGCTTGCGAGAGGTGCGGAATTGGATCAAGGCGGGATCATAAAGAGGCTGCGTGCCTTCATACCCGTCTTGGTGCCCCTTTTCGTCATCGTCTTCAAGCGGGCTGACGAACTCGCTGTCGCCATGGAGGCGCGCGGGTATAGGGGCGGAGTCGGAAGAAGCAGAATGCACCCCTTGTGTTGGTCTTTGTCGGATACGCTTGCTCTGATCTTTGTAGTCATTGTCACTTTAGTCTTTATCTACGTGGACAGGTGGGCTTAAACGCTATGGTTGCATATGCTGCCGAGATCAGCTATGACGGCGGTGCGTTTTTCGGCTTCCAGAGACAAAAGGGGCTGCCGACGGTTCAAGAGGCTCTCGAAAATGCCCTTTCTCGCTTGGAAGGGGGCGAAGGAGTGAACGTGGCAGCGGCTGGAAGGACGGATGCGGGAGTTCACGCCAGGCGCCAAGTCATATCCTTTTCTCTGATGAAGGAATGGCAGGCGGAAAGGCTGCGGTTGGCCCTTCAAGGAAATCTCCCTTCGGACGTGGCGGTGGTGCGGGTGGCGCGGGCGTCCGAAGGGTTCCATGCCCGCTTTAGCGCTTGTTGGCGGGAATACGTATATTTTACATGGCAGGCGCCCTATTGCTACCCGCAGTTGCGCCGTTATGTCTGGTGGAGGAGAAAGCCATGGGACGAAGAGAAAGTGAAGAGGGCATGTGCTCTGCTTTTGGGGCGGCATAACTTTGCGGCCTTTTGCGAGGCCTCCGAGTGTCCACAAGATGCCACCCGCACCCTTCACGTTGCCAAGTTCAGACGGCATGGAGCGTTGTGCTGGTTGCGCTTTCGCGGGGATGCTTTTCTTACCCACATGGTTCGCATTATAGTAGGCACCGTCGACCTCTTGGGCTGTGACAAGATCAGCCTTGAGGCCTTTGAGAGGTTGCTTTTGGATGGGTCGCGCCTCGAGGCCGGGCCGACTGCACCTCCACAGGGGCTTTTCTTATGGCGTGTGGGATATTGCCCATCGCCATGGGATGTGTGAGGCATGATGTTTATAATTTCAGTTGCAAGGTCGTTTTTTACGGCGAAGAGAGCGAGGAGGTTTCCGACGTGTGGAGCATGGATATAGGTATCGATCTGGGGACTGCCACTGTCCTCGTATTTGTAAAGAGCAAAGGCGTGGTGCTTCACGAGCCGTCTGTTGTGGCGATTGACCAGAACACAAATAAGATCCTGGCGGTTGGGGCGGAAGCGAAGCGCATGCTCGGGCGGACCCCTGGGCATGTGGTAGCCGTGCGTCCGCTGCGTGATGGTGTGATAGCTGATTATACAATCACGGAAGCGATGTTACGATATTTTGTGAAAAAGATAACGCCAGGTTTGAGCCGGCTCTTTCGACACCGCGTAATGATCTCAGTACCGTCTGGCGCAACCGGAGTGGAGCGGCTGGCCGTCTTGGAGGCGGCTATCGAGATAGGAGCAAAGGAAGCCTATCTCATTGAGGAATCTATGGCATCCGCGATTGGAGCAGGCTTGGACGTGGGTGAACCGAGGGGCAACATGGTGGTCGATATCGGCGGTGGCACGACCGACATCGCGGTAATCTCCTTGGGAGGTATCGTAGTGGCTGAGGCACTGCGCATAGCGGGAGACGAATTCGATGAAGATATCGTCAGGATGGTGCGCAAGAAGTTCAACTTAGAAATAGGGGCGCAGACCGCAGAGACCATAAAAACCACGATAGGCACGTGCTATAGAAGCGGCGAAGTCATGCGGATGAGCGTGAAGGGAAGAGATATAGTTCAAGGTCTACCCAAGCAGGTTGAGGTGACGAGCGACGACGTGATGGAGGCAATTGAGGACTCCGTGCTCTCCATAATCAGGGGGATTCGGCACGTGTTAGAGCTAACCCCTGCGGAGCTATCTGCCGATATTATTGACAGAGGGATCGTTTTGGCCGGCGGAGGGTCGTTGCTCAGAGGACTGCCGGAGCTGATATTTGAGCATACTCATATTCCCACATACGTGGCAGAACATCCCATCGAATGTGTTGCCCTGGGGACCGGCAAAGCCTTAGAGGAGTTGGATAACCTCAAGAGATCAGGGGCCGTGATGTCGACCTTCAAAAGGGGAACCAGGCGCGGTTGAGGGGGAATTTTTTGTGTACAGAGGCATATATGCCGGCGCATCCGCAATGTTGGTTCAGGAGAAGGCGCTGGATGTGGTGGCTAACAATTTGGCTAATGCGGATAGCGCGGGCTTCAGGGGACGTATAAATGTCAACAAATCCTTCCCTCAACTTCTGGTGAGCCGTATTGAGAGTGCGCAAAATATCCCAGATCTTTCGACGCCCAAGGTTGCGCCGCTGGGCGATGCAGCTTTAAATGTCGTTTTGTCTGAGACGGCCATGATGACCAGGCGCGGTCCGATTCAGGTGACTGACAATCCACTGGATGTGGCGATAGA
>Ga0116168_1001260_pt1 | contig 20130 bp, 19 predicted proteins | sample AD_UKC129_MetaG_FD_89795 | JGI IMG/M metagenome (GOLD analysis project Ga0116168, IMG submission 89795) | Active sludge microbial communities of municipal wastewater-treating anaerobic digesters from Canada - AD_UKC129_MetaG | ecosystem: Engineered > Bioreactor > Anaerobic > Digestate | place...
CCGGATATTCATGTCAGTATGGATATTGCCCGATATGTTGTTTGATTTGATAAATTATCCCCGATGTTATATATCCGGCAGTCGCGCACGCCATCCTTCCGGCTGCCTTTATAAACGGCGCCCTCTTTCCGGTTCATGGTGCCGTGTCCGTCGAACATGCCGTTGGCAAAACTCCCGGTATAACTAATACGTCCATATTCATCATTTTCGGGGAAATAGCATGTACCACGGCCAATTAACACGTTTTCAATTATATCACCTTCCTTATCGTAAAGCCTGCCGTAACCGTTCTTTTTTCCGGCAGACCAGTATCCGTCATAAGTTTTATTCCCGTTGTGGCAATAACTGGTGTCTGCCGTCGGGAAGGCCTTCTGAGAGCCCGCCTTCATAGCCGAGGGCGCCGTTCTTCCGGTGGCCCTTGCCGTTACCGTGCCGTAGTCCGTTTTTCCAGGTACCTTCATATTCAAGCGTGCCGTCGGCGTAAAAAGACCGGCCGCTTCCGTTGAGCAGATCATTTTCGGACTTGCCTTCAATCAAACGGGTCCCGTCAGCCCTGCAGACCCTGCCTTGACCATGCCACCTGCTGCGTTGAGCATGCTGTCAAAACTGACCTTGTGGAAAGATCTGACGGCATACTGCCTGTCCTGCAGGCTTTCCATTATGTTATTGCTTCGAAGGCTGTAATAAAATGCGGAACCAATCATAAATAAATTATAGACAAGTGTGACGGCACAGATGATAATCACCGCTTTGCTCAAAAATTTGCCTTTTAGAAGCTCCCTGATGCTGGCTCGTCCCATATTGCACCACCGCAATAAGTCTGGAAGTCACGAAAGGATTGTATCGGCTCCGGACATATTGTATTATATAATACAGGAATGAGTGTTAAAAATAACCGTCAAATGTAATAAATTGATTTCATTTTACTAAATTTTAGATTATTAAAGAGGAATTTGGGTTTTAATGTAGAATTTTTCTATATAATATTAAAATATAATATGGTATGCAATAGGGGGTTAATATCATGGATGTCTTAAAAATCTCAGCAAAGTCAAATCCAAACTCCGTAGCAGGTGCACTGGCAGGCGTTATCAGAGAAAAAGGCGTGGCAGAAATGCAGGCTATCGGTGCCGGTGCTTTGAACCAGGCAGTCAAGGCAGTGGCGATCGCCCGCGGGTTCGTGGCACCGTCCGGAATCGAACTGATCTGTATCCCGGCTTTCACTGATATCATTATCGATGGTGAGGAGAGGACAGCCATAAAACTTATTGTAGAGCCAAGAAAATGAAAATCAACTTCTTGATGCTGCCGGTCATATCAGGACTGGCAGCATTTTTTATCGGCATCCTTCTGCCATGGTCCGAACCCGTATTGAGAATGGATATCGGATATGATAATATGTGAATGTGGCAGAGCGGAGGGACGTATATTGAAAGAATACGCGAAGATTGGAAAAGGAACGGTCCTTGTCACCGACGGGCCTCTGAAGTATATAGAATTCGAGAGTCTGAACAGATACAGGGATCTACTGATCCATTTCATGAGCACAAGACACGGCGGTGTCAGTTCCGGAGAGTGCAGCACGCTCAATCTCGGGCTCGGCAGAAACGATGACAGGAGCAATGTAATTGAAAATTTCAGGATAATATGCAACGCAACTTCGGTCAATATGGAAAGCCTCGTCCTGACAAACCAGGTACATGGGACAAAAGTGTGCCGGGTCTATGAAAGCGACATGGGAAAAGGGCTGCTGAGGGAAAGCGACCTTAAGGGGACGGACGGATTCATCACGACTGCGCCCGGCGTCACGATGGTCACATTCCATGCTGACTGTGCGCCTGTTTTCCTTTTCGAGCCTTCGGCAAAAGCAGCGGCGCTGCTTCATTCAGGGTGGAAGGGAACGCTTGCGGACATAGTGACGAAAGCGATGGACGAAATGAAAAAGATACCCGGCTTTGATGCAGGAAGGGTCGAAGCCGTGATAGGGCCTTCGATCGGATTTTGCTGCTTTGAGGTGGATGAGGACGTTTACAGGCAGTTCAGGGGAAAATACGATAACGGTTCGTTCTACAGCCATATATCCGGCACGAAGTGGAAGATAGATCTGAAGGCAATAATAAGGGCAAGGCTGGCTGAAGCCGGCGTGGATATCAGGAACATTCACGACTGCGGCATATGCACGAAATGCTGCAAAGACCTGTTCTTTTCCTACAGGGGCGACAGGGGAAGGACAGGGAGCATGGCCGCATTCATGCAGATAAGGCAATAAGGAGATATCGATGAGAAGGATCTGCATATTCATTTTTATCATAATTTTTTCCATATTCTTGACTGCGTGCCAGACAGGCCGGGAGCTTGAACAGCTCCAGAGGCTCCATGAACGGTATGAATCGGAATTGAGCGGAGGCCAATACTTCAGCGACGATGACATACTGGACAAGGGCCCGGAAAGAGGAGGCACGCTGAAGCTTTTTACGACGAAACCGGACACACTCAACCCAATACTTACTTCCAACTCATATACGGCAGATTTTCTTGGCTTCATATATGAAGGTCTTACGCGGCTTGACAAAGATCAGCGGGCCGTACCTTTACTGTCCGACAGATGGACGGTTTCCGAAGACGGGCTGATATGGGAATTCCATATGCGGGACGGCGTATACTGGCATGACGGTGAGCCGTTTACTGCCTACGATGTTGAATTTACGATACAGACGATACTCAATCCGTCTGTAAAATCTCCATACAAATCCTTGCTTGCCAACGTATCCCAGTGTATAGCGACAGACTCGTCAACAGTCAGGATAGCATTAAAAAAGCCCAATTCATTCACGCCTGAAATGATGACTTTCCCTGTGATACCCAAGCACCAGTTCGCTACGGTGGACGTACTTACGGCATCGAAGGACCTGAACCCGGTCGGGACAGGGCCGTACAGGTTCGTCACATATGATGAGGGCAGCGGCATAAAACTTGCTCTGAATGAAGATTGGTGGCACAAGGACGTCGATGGGACCCTGGCCTCAGAAGGGATGTATATTGAAAATATCCAGGTAAGCATATTCAAAAAGGCAGAAGACGCCATGGGCGCACTCCAGTCGGGGGAAGTGGACGTGGCAGGTCTTAACTTCAATGAGTACCTCAAGTACATGGACAGGACCGATCTCACAATAAAAAGCTATGCCTCAAGGAATTTTGAGTACGTTGCACTTAATCTCAACGATCCGGTATTATCGGATATTTATGCAAGGCGCGCGATATACCTTGCCATCGACAGGGAGGAAATCATAAAGGAAGCACTGCGCGGAGCAGGAGAAAAAGCAGATTTGCCGGTAATCCCGGGCTGCTGGTTCGAGGATGCTGAGGTAAGCACCGGATGGAAGCCAGACATCCGTCCGGGCGGAGCAACAGAGCAGCCTGACGAAACAGAGGCCGATATCAGTGCAGCGGCAACGCCCGAGGAAGTGCTGGCAGCAGGAGGATGGAAGAAAAACGAACAGGGGTATTACAAGGTCATAAAAGGTAGCCGGAGATATCTCAGCCTGGAACTCCTGGTAAATTCAAACAACAGTACGCGAGTCAAAGCTGCGGAGATAATCTGCAGGCAGCTTGAAAAGGCAGGCATAAAGGTCAGCCTTGTGCAGCTCCAGTGGAAGGATGTGCTCAGCAGGATAAATTCGGGCAAATTCAAAATGGCCTTGCTGGGATGCAGGGTGCCGCAGATCCCGGACATATCCTTCATGTATTCCGGCGGATACCTGCCATATGCATCATCATCGGGCTATTCCGAAGCTTACAATGTATCAGGATATGTAAACACGTCCGTTGACGAGTATATTTCGCAAATTTTCGGAAAAAACGATGCGGAAGACAGGAAAGCAGCTTACAGGGCGATGAAGGAACAGGTCCTGAATGACTGCCCTTATATAGGCCTATACTTCCTGAAGGATGCGATGGTTTACGGGAAGAATGTTAAAGGGCCGATGAGTCCGTACACGTGGAACAAGTTCAATGATTTCAGCCGCTGGTATAAACCAGTGCCATGATGATATACCGGATCCTGTTGGCAAAATATCAGAAGATGCGGAAGGAGTTACTGGAATGCTCTGGGTTATCATAGCGATACTGGTGGTCGCCATCGACCAGATAACGAAGTACATAGTTGTAAGCAATATCGGACCTTCGGAAATGATACCGGTAATAGACAGGTTTTTTTACCTGACGCTCCACAGGAACCCCGGCGGTGCATGGGGGATATTCCAGAACAGCAGCGTGGTTTTCCTTGTCCTGGTACCTGTGATCGCGGTATTCCTGCTCGTTGCCATTTTAAAGAGCGATGACAGGTTCCTGCGGGCTGTACTGGGACTGATACTCGGCGGCGCTGTAGGAAATTATATAGACAGGCTGGCCGGAGGGAAAGTGATCGATTTCCTGCTGTTCTATATCGGTTCATATCCTTTTCCCGTTTTCAATGCCGCCGATATCGCCGTGACATGCGGCACTATACTTCTTGCCGTCTATGTTCTGTTCATATATAAAGAACCAAAAAAAACTGATCAGGAAGAGGAAAGAAATGAGGAATGAGACCTTTGCCATAACAACCGGGGATGCCGGAAAACGTCTTGATGTCTGGCTGACAAACACTCTTGGAGATTATTCAAGGTCATATGTGGAAAGGCTCATAGAGCAGGGAAATGTGACAGTAGGCGGGAAAACGGTGAAAGCAGGCTATAAGCTCAAGGATGGCGACACGGTACAGGTCGGCATCCCTGAGCCGAAGCCGCTGGAAGTGACAGCAGAGGATATCCCGCTGGATATAATATATGAAGATGAAGACATAATCGTAATTAACAAGCCCAGGGGAATGGTTGTTCACCCTGCGGCAGGCAATTACAGCGGCACTCTCGTCAATGCGCTGCTGAAGCACTGCAGCGGTTCTCTTTCGGACATAAATGGCGTGATCAGGCCCGGTATAGTTCACAGGATAGACAAGGATACTTCGGGAGTGCTGGTCATCGCCAAAAACAACAGCGCCCATGCGATATTATCCGGCAAGCTCAAAGAACACGATGTCAACAGGATCTATATAGCTGTTGCGGAGGGCAACGTCCCTGCCGACCGCGGGAAGGTCGACGCACCGATCGGAAGGCATCCGGTGGACAGGAAGAAGATGGCGGTCAACATGAAGAACGGAAGAAGGGCAGTTACCCACTTCAGGGTACTGGAGCGATTCAAATCCTCCACTTTGCTTGAGTTAAAGCTGGAAACCGGCAGGACGCACCAGATCAGGGTACACATGGCTTATATCGGTCACCCGCTTGTCGGGGATACCGTATACGGGAGAAAAAAGCAGAAATACGGGTTTGAAGGCCAGGCACTCCATGCTGCAGTACTCGGGTTCACACATCCGCGCACAGGCGAATACGTGGAATTTTCGGCTGACCCACCGCAGGAGTTCAGGGAACTGGTCGAGAAGCTTCGGCAGGAGAAATAAACCGGCCAGTAGCTGTTCACGAAGCAACCACAATGCATTATCGGTCTACCCTGGATAGAATCCGGGATGAAAAACTGCGCTGTTTCTCTTTCGGCGAAAAAAATACACAATACTTTTCAAAAAGATATGGACAATTTGCGACCTGGTATGTTAATATAAACTGGAATTTGAAAAAACCTTTTAATTAGTCCTGTGAGGCTGGAAGGGTATCATATAGGTATTGTGTTTTGCAGGCTTTGCCTGTGATATTATGCTTCCTGCCGCGGACAGGAAGCTTTTTTAGTATATATCTGTACTCATTCTGAGATTATCATGACAAACGGGAGATGGCCGCATAATGATCGACAAGGCTGAAATCATGGATGAAAATGCCATGAAAAGGGCAGTAACAAGGATAGCTCACGAGATAATCGAAAGGAACAAAGGCGTTGACGATGTGCGCCTGATAGGTATCCAGAGGCGCGGAGTGCCGCTGGCCAGGATGATCGCGTCCAAGATCCGTGAAGTTGAGGGAAAGGATGTGCCGGTAGGCATACTTGACATCACTTTCTACAGGGACGATCTGAGCATGCTGGCGGAGCACCCGGTGGTCAACGGAACGGAAATCGATTTTCCTGTGACGGACAAGATCATAGTGCTTGTTGATGACGTGCTCTATACCGGCAGGACGGCGCGTGCGGCCATAGACGCGGTAATGGACATAGGAAGACCGAAGATCATCCAGCTTGCCATACTCATCGACAGAGGACACAGGGAACTGCCCATACGTGCCGATTACGTGGGCAAAAATGTTCCCACGTCAAGGTCGGAGATGGTAAATGTCAAAGTTCTTGAATTCGACGGTGTCAACAAAGTGACGCTGAGCGATATCGAGCCTGGGAAAAATCACTGAGCAGGGTCTGTTCCTTGCTCTTTTTTTAAAATATGCAGGCACGCACAGGCTATCATTCGGTTGGTCAATTCTGCAAAAAGGCGGTATATCATATGATTCTGAAATCCAAAGATCTGCTTGGACTTAAGGACATGTCTGCTGAAGAAATCGAATACATCCTGGATACTGCAAAAACGATGAAATATGTTCTGACCTCAAACATCAAAAGGACGCCTCATCTCCAGGGCAAGTCCATAGTTACGCTTTTTTATGAGAACAGTACCAGGACGAGGCTTTCATTCGAGCTCGCATCAAAGTATATGAGCGCAAGCTCGGCAAATATCAACTCTTCCGGCAGCAGTGTGGCAAAGGGAGAATCTCTCATAGACACGGGTAAAACCATCGATATGATGGGAACCGACGTCATAGTCATAAGGCATCCGCAATCCGGCGCTCCGCACCTTCTGGCAAAGCATGTCAAAGCGTCCGTGATCAACGCGGGAGACGGGATGAACGAGCATCCCACGCAAGCTCTGCTTGACATGTTCACTATCAGGGAGAAGAAAGGGACACTGAAGGGACTGAAGGTTGCAATAATCGGCGACATCTACCACAGCAGGGTTGCAAGGAGCAACATCTGGGGGCTTACAAAAATGGGTGCCGAAGTGTCGCTTGCAGGACCTGCAACGCTGATACCTCCAAAGCTGGAAATGACAGGCGTAAGGGTCTACAGCACAGTGCATGAGGCACTGATGGATGCAGACGTGGTAATAGCGCTGAGGATGCAGCTCGAACGCCAGAAAAAAGCGCTGTTCCCTTCGATAAGGGAGTATTCCAGGTTCTTCGGGCTGGATGAAAACAGGCTGCGGCTGGCAAAAAAAGATGTGCTTATCATGCACCCGGGGCCTGTCAACCGCGGAGTGGAACTGTCGAGTGCCGTTGCGGACCATGATCAGTCTGCGATAAATGAACAGGTCACCAATGGCGTGGCAGTAAGAATGGCGTTGCTTTATCTTCTGACCAGGAGGGGAACCAATGAAGCTGCTGATTAGGAACGGGCATGTGATCGATGTGAAGACCGGGATCGATGGAATTTACGATCTGCTGGTCGAGAATGGCAGGATCGCAGGGATATCAACGGGAATAGACCCGGAAGGATGCGAAGTTATAGATGCCACCGGCAAATACGTATTGCCCGGTCTGGTGGATGCCCACTGCCATCTCAGGGATCCGGGCTACGAATACAAGGAGGATATTGAAAGCGGCACCAGGAGCGCGGCCAAGGGAGGCTTTACTTCGGTCGCCTGCATGCCCAATACGGACCCTGTCACAGACAATGAATCGGTCGTAAAATACATACTGAATAAGGCAAAAAACGAAGGATATGTGAATGTATATCCGATAGGGGCCATCACCAAAGGCCTGAAAGGAGAGGAACTTGCCGAAATAGGAGAATTGAAGTTCGCTGGCGCAGTCGCCGTATCTGATGACGGAAGACCGGTTAAAAGCTCATCTTTGATGAAAAAGGCCATGCAGTATGCATCCATGTTTGACATCGCCATAATATCCCACTGCGAAGATACGGACCTTGCCGAGGACGGAGTGATGAACGAGGGATACACATCGACGGTACTCGGGCTTAAAGGCATACCGGCCGCGGCCGAAGAAACAATGGTGGCCCGCGAGCTTATCCTTTCCGAATACCTGGACATACCGATCCATATCGCGCATGTAAGCACTGCATTGTCGGTGGAACTCATCAGGAACGCCAAGAAACGGGGAGTCAGGGTGACCTGCGAAACGTGTCCTCACTATTTCTCGCTGACAGAAGAGGCCTGCATGGGGTACGACACGAATGCCAAGGTCAACCCTCCGCTCAGGACCGCAAGGGACGTGCAGGCGGTCATCGAAGGCATTGCTGATGGCACCATAGATATCATCGCAACAGACCATGCGCCTCATCATATCGATGAAAAAAGAGTGGAATTCAGCCTGGCTGCCAACGGCATGGTGGGCTTCGAAACCGCGCTGCCGCTTGCAGTCACTAAGCTGGTAAAGCCAGGGATCATCACGATGAAAAAGCTGGTCGAAAAAATGAGCTTCAATCCTGCAAGGCTGCTCGGTATCAGCAAGGGTACGCTGGAACCCGGAAGTACTGCAGATATAACGATCGTGGATATCGATGCAAAATTTACGGTCGATCCTGTGCGCTTCGAATCCAGGTCAAAGAATTCACCATTCGGAGGAATGGAACTCTACGGCCTTGTCTGGTGCACGATCGTAAACGGCAGGCCCGTAGTGAGCGAAGGAGTATTGCTGTAGAGGAGTTGTGCGAATGTTTGTCGACAGGTTGACAGAAAGTATCAAAAAATGTGGCAACCCTTCAGTTGCCGGACTCGATCCTAAGCTCGGGTACATACCTTCCGGCATAAAGGAGAAAGCTTTCCGCGAATATGGAACAGGATTCGCCGGTGCGGCTGAGGCGATCCTGGAATTCAACAAAAGGCTGATAGATGCGCTCTGTGATGTCGTACCTGCCGTAAAACCTCAGCTTGCCTATTACGAAATGTACGGCGCCGAAGGCATCCGTGCCTTTGCCGAGACCTGCAGGTACGCCAGGGCACGGGGAATGATAGTAATCGCGGATGGTAAGCGCAATGACATTGGCTCCACCGCCCAGGCCTATTCGGCCGCATATCTTGGAAAGACGGATATAGAGGGTACTGTTTTTTCGGCTTTTGACACCGATGCGCTTACTGTCAACCCATACCTCGGCATAGACGGCGTAAAGCCGTTCATTGACGAATGCGCCGCTTCAGGAAGGGGCATATTCGTGCTCGTGAAAACTTCAAACAGGTCATCGGGACAGATACAGGACCTGGTCACCCAGGACGGCAGGCATGTATACGAAAAAGTGGCAGAACTGGTCGACGAATGGAGCGATGCTGCTGTCGGAAGGAGCGGCTACAGCAGCATCGGCGCTGTAGTTGGAGCTACATATCCTGAACAGGCACGCGTTCTCAGAAAGATAATGAAAAAATCATATTTCCTCGTGCCAGGTTATGGCGCCCAGGGAGGCACTGCGCAGGATGCAGCATGCGCTTTCAATGATGACGGTCTCGGCGCGATCGTAAACGCTTCAAGGAGCATCATGTGCGCGTGGCAATCCGAAGCCTGGTCGGGAAAGTACGGAGAAGGCGGGTTTGACCAGGCTGCAAGGGACGAAGCGATCAGGATGCGGGAAGACCTGAGGCAGGCGCTGGAGGCAAGGAAATAAGCGCATGATCAGGAACAGCGCAAAAACATAAGCAGAAAGGCAGAGGCTGACTAACGAAAGGAGATAAGAATGCCAAGACGTAATGATGTCAATAAAGTCCTTGTAATAGGTTCAGGGCCGATAGTCATCGGTCAGGCCGCGGAATTTGACTATGCAGGAACCCAGGCCTGCCGTGCGCTGAAGGAGGAAGGCCTGGAGGTTGTCCTGGTAAACAGCAACCCTGCTACGATAATGACCGACAAGAATATGGCAGATAAAGTATATTTGGAACCCCTGGACGCGGAGACTCTTAAAAAGATCATCGCCAGGGAAAGGCCCGACAGCATGCTTCCGACACTGGGGGGCCAGACAGGCCTGAACCTGGCAATGGAACTTGCCGAATCCGGTTTCCTGGACGAGATGGGAGTAAAACTGCTGGGTACAGCGACTAAAGCGATCAAAATGGCTGAAGACAGGCAGGCTTTCAAGGACGCGATGGAGTCCGCAGGTGAACCGTGTGTTGCAAGCAAAGTAGTGACATCAACGGAGGAGGCACTGGAATTTGCGGATGAAATCGGATACCCGGTGATAGTAAGGCCTGCGTATACGCTGGGCGGCACCGGGGGAGGCATAGCAGCCGACAGGGACCAGCTTTCATGGATAGCTTCGAATGGACTGAGGCTCAGCCGTGTCGGCCAGGTTCTTATAGAGAAATGCATATCCGGCTGGAAGGAAATCGAATTCGAAGTAATGCGGGACGGGAAAGGAAATGCTGTTATAATATGCGGAATGGAGAACGTTGATCCTGTTGGCGTACACACGGGAGACAGCATAGTAGTGGCACCGTGTCTGACGCTTTCGGATCAGGAATACAGGATGCTGCATGACGCAGCAATAAAGATCATAAATACCCTGGAGATAGAGGGAGGATGCAATGTCCAGTTTGCATTGCATCCCTCAGGAAAAGAATATGCGGTCATCGAAGTCAATCCGAGGGTGAGCCGCTCATCGGCTCTTGCTTCAAAAGCCTCAGGTTATCCCATTGCAAGGGTGGCCACAAAGATAGCAATCGGCTATTCACTCGATGAGATCGGAAACAAGGCTGCTGGTAAGACCCTAAAATCCTTTGAACCGGTCCTGGATTACATAGTGCTGAAGATACCCAAATGGCCGTTCGACAAGTTCGTCCGTGCCGACAGGACGCTAGGAACACAGATGAAGGCGACCGGAGAGGTCATGGCAATAAGCGATACCTTTGAAGGAGCCCTGATGAAGGCCGTAAGGTCGCTTGAACTCGGTATTTCCACACTTGAGCAGCAGATGTTCAGGAATTACAGTGCCGAAGAAATCGAATCGAAACTTGCCAAAGCCGATGACGAAAGGCTGTTTGCGATAGCGGAAGCGCTGAGGAGAGGCGTTACTGTAGAAAGGGTATATGAAATAACCAAAATCGATCCGTGGTTCCTGAACAGGATCCTGAACATCGTAAGGATGGAGGAATCCCTCAAAATGCGGACAAAGGAGACGCTTGATCCGGATACAGTCCGCAGGGCCAAGGAAATGGGATTCACGGACGAAACGATAGCAGGATACACCGGATGCAGTCCCGATGACATCAGGGAACTCAGGAAATCGTACGGAGTAAATGCAGCATTCAGATCTGTAGATACTTGCACCGGCCATTTCGAAGCGGTGTCGCCATATTATTATTCCGTTTACGGACAATGCGGCAAAACTGCAGGTTCTGACAAAAGGAAGATCATGGTCATCGGATCCGGCCCCATACGAATAGGCCAGGGAATCGAGTTCGACTACTGTTCGGTGCATTCTGTCTGGGCGCTTAAGGAACTTGGATATGAGACAGTCATTGCAAACAACAATCCTGAGACGGTCAGCACTGATTTCGATACTGCGGACAGGCTGTATTTCGAGCCTCTGACAGTCGAGGACGTCATGAATATCATAGAGTATGAAAAGCCTGAGGGCGTTATAGTGCAGTTCGGCGGCCAGACGGCAATTAAACTGGTCAACAGTCTGAACAGGCTTGGCGTCAGGATACTCGGAACCCAGGCCTGTGACGTCGATGCGGCCGAAGACAGGGAAAAGTTCGACGGTATACTTGAAAAGGTCGGCATACCCAGGCCGAAAGGAAAGGCCGTCTTTACGCTCGAAGAGGCGCTGGCTGCCGCAAATGAGCTGATTTACCCGGTGCTGGTGCGCCCGTCTTATGTCCTTGGCGGTCAGGGGATGGAAATAGCTTATAACGACAAGGATATCATCGAGTTCATGGGGATCATCAACAGGGTCAGGCAGGAGCATCCGGTCCTGATCGACAAGTACCTGATGGGGAAAGAGATAGAAGTCGATGCCATATCCGACGGAGAAGATATCCTTATACCAGGCATAATGGAACACCTGGAACGCGCCGGAGTACACTCGGGTGACAGTATATCGGTTTATCCGGCCATTTCCCTGGGCCGGCCGGTCGTTGACAAAATAGTCGACTACACGGAGAGGCTGGCAAAGGCACTGAATGTGGTTGGCATGATCAACATCCAGTACGTGCTTTACAATGACGAGATATATGTCCTTGAGGTAAACCCCAGGTCGAGCAGGACCGTGCCGTACATAAGCAAGGTCACAGGCATACCGATGGTGAACGTGGCAACGAAGGTAATGACCGGAATGAAACTGAAAGATCTGGGATACGGGACAGGATTGTACGGAACGAAGGACCATGTGGCCATAAAAGTGCCCGTCTTCTCTTTTGAAAAGCTGCATGACGTGGATGTGAGCCTGGGGCCGGAAATGAAATCCACGGGTGAAGTCCTCGGCATAGGCAGGAATTTCCATGAAGCGCTTTATAAAGGCATGATGGCCACCGGGATGAAGCTGCCTTCGCCGGGAGGAGGTATCCTTATGACTGTAAGGGATTCGGACAAAACAGAATTGATCGGCATTGCTGAACAGTTTGAAAAGCTTGGATTCACGCTTTGGGCTACTGGCAAGACTGCAAGGACGCTCAATATGCACGGCATAGCCACAAATGCGGTGAAAAAGATAGGGGAAGGCTCTCCCGACCTGCTGGATCTGATATCTTCAGGAAAGATAGACCTTGTGATAAACACCCCGACAAGGGGAAGACAGCCGGAAAGGGACGGATTCAGGATACGGCGGAAAGCTGTGGAAATGTCGATACCGTGCCTGACTTCACTTGATACCGCCAGGGCGGTGCTTGACTGCATACGAATGAAACAGCAGGGCATGATCCCGGATGTGACGGAACTGGGTGAATTAAGCTGATTTTTTGCTGACGCTGACAATATTTACACAAAAGAAAAAGGAGGTAAATATGTCAAAACTGCTCAGAGAAGTAATTATCGGTGTGGAGAAGGCAGCGAAGGGTATTTACAGGATGACCGTTGCATCGGCGCACATTTCTTCCAATGCCGTGCCGGGACAGTTCGTCAACATCAAGTGCTGCGACGGTACACAGGCGCTTCTGCGGCGCCCTGTCAGCATTTGCTCGGTCGACAGGGCGGAAGGAAAGTTTGACCTTTATTTCCAGGTAAAAGGCACCGGGACAGAAATGCTTGCAAGAAAAAAAAGCGGCGAGTTCCTGGACATTATCGGACCGCTCGGCAACGGATTCGACCTGGATATAGCGCATAGGCGCATTGCCGTCGTAGGAGGCGGGATCGGGATATTTCCGCTGCTTTTCCTGCTGAATGAAAGCAAAGCGGTAGTTAAGAGGTCGTATCTCGGCTTTCGTTCATCGGAACAGATCCTGCTCCTGGAAGAATTCAGGCAGAGGTCCACTTCACTTGAGACAGCCACCGAGGACGGAAGCTTCGGTACAAAGGGTTTTGTCACTGATCTGCTGGAAAGGGACATTTTATCAGAAGAGTTTGATATGATATATGCGTGCGGACCGTATCCGATGCTCAGGAAAGTAAGTGAAATCGCTGAGAAACATGGCATCAGGTGCCAGGTATCGATGGAACAGAGGATGGGATGCGGGTTTGGCGCCTGCCTGACCTGTGCCTGCAAAACTTATGCAGATGACGGTACGAGCCATTATGTCCGTGTGTGCAGTGACGGTCCGGTGTTCAACAGCAAAGAAGTTGTGTTCGAATAATACAGTGCAGTCTTGGAAAACGCTTACAGGATAATCAGGCTGGATGGAGGATATGATGAGAGAAACAGACCTGTCGGTGGATATTTGCGGGGTAAAACTCAAAAACCCAGTTATAGCGGCTTCAGGCACCTTCGGCTTCGGAAGGGAGCATGCCTGCTATGTGGATCTGAACAAAATCGGCGGTATAAGCGTCAAAGGACTGACGCTCAGGCCAAGGGAGGGCAATAAACCTCCGCGGGTCGCGGAGACTCCTGCGGGAATGCTCAACAGCGTAGGACTGCAGAATCCCGGGGTCAGGCATTTCATTGAAAATGAAATACCGTTCCTGCGGCAGTATTCAACAGCAATCATTGCAAATATTGCCGGCAATACGATAGAGGAATACTGTGAAATGGCTGAGATACTTTCAGATGCCGATATCGATGCGATAGAGCTCAATGTGTCCTGTCCCAATGTAAAGGCCGGATGTGTCGCTTTCGGGAACACAACGGAGGGAATTTCGGAGATCACCTCACAGGTCAGGAAGTATTGCCGGAAACCGCTCATTGTAAAGCTGACGCCGAACGTGACCAGTATTTCCGATATCGCGGCAGCAGCGGAGGCCGCGGGTGCTGATGCGATATCGCTGATAAATACGCTGCTTGGAATGGCGATAGATATAGAAACGAGAAGGCCCATACTTGCCAATAATACAGGCGGGCTTTCAGGGCCTGCAGTTAAACCTGTAGCGGTGAGGATGGTATATGAGGTCAGCAGGACAGTCAAAATACCCGTTATTGGCATGGGAGGCATCTTCACAGGAAGCGATGCTGTGGAATTCCTGATTGCCGGAGCCTCGGCCGTAATGGTGGGAACTGCGAACCTTGTTTACCCGGATGCCTGCATAAAGGTATGTGAAGGCATTGAACAATATATGAAGAGGCACGGTTTCAGCAGAGTTGCCGATATCACAGGCAGTCTCATACTGAACACATGAACGGCGGGGTGATATCTTGAAGACAAGGCTTATATTCGTCAGGCATGCCGAGGCATTGGGAAACAAAATCAGGCGGTTCCACGGATGGACCGATTCGGGTATTACTGAAAAGGGTCATCTTCAGGCGGAACGCGTGGCGCAAAGGCTGAAAGATACCGACATCGACGTACTGTATTCCAGCAGCCTCAAAAGAGCGGTGCAGACTGCCGAATATATCGCGAAAGCCAAGAAGCTGCCGGTCATAACATCGGAGAAACTCAGGGAAATAAACGGCGGAGACTGGGAAGACGTAGCATGGAGCGAGCTAGAACAGCGGTGGCCTGACGAATATGATGCATGGGAAAACCAGCCCCACAGGCTCAAAATGCCTAACGGCGAGTCCATGGAAGAGTTCCAGGAGCGCCTTCTGTCAGAAGTCATGGCAATAATCAATAGGCATGAAGGAAAAAACATATGTATCGTGACACACGGCACGGCAATACGTGCCATGATCTGCCATTTCAGAAGCTGTACGCTGGAAGAGATGATAAATGTCCAATGGTGCGACAATACGGCCATAACAGTCATAGACCACGAAAACGGGGAGTTCACCATAGTGACGGAAGGTGATTCCGGCCATCTTGGCAGCGACCTCGGAACCATCGTCAACCAGGACTGGTGGGAGGAATATATCAGGAAGAGTAAAATGCGCAGGGAACAGAAAAAAGATGATGCATAACATTACGGAGGATTGCAGATATGTCAGATGAAAAACTTATAAACTGGCTGTTTGAAACGAACGCGTTCAGGGTGTGTCCGGAAAATGAACCATTCTGGTATACATCCGGCACCATCGGGCCTTACTACATAAACACTCATTTCCTGTATGGATCAGAAAGCAGCGCACTGGAACTGCTGAGGACCATAGATGACCTGAAACAGGACAGGCTGCGATGCCCTGAGAGACTGCTTGCAGTCATGGAAGAGAGATATGCGGGCAATACGGTCTACAGAGGCGTCATCGACAGTCTTCTGGATTTCATAAAGGACAACGTAGATACTGATACTGTCGATTATGTATCCGGCGGCGAAAGAAGGGACTGGTTTTTTTCTCTCCTTGCTGCCAAAGGTCTCGGCAAGCCCCACTTAACCATATACAAGGACCTCTCTGCTGTCATTACTGAAAATGGCGCAACGAGGGCAGCGGATTCAATAAACGGTGCCAGGGTGCTGCATATAGCCGATCTCATCACAGAAGCATCAAGCTATGAAAGGGCATGGATACCAGCTATAAAGAATTTATGCGGCAGGATGACCTGTACTGTTGTCATTGTCGACAGGATGCAGGGAGGATCCGGGGTGCTTGAAAAACACGAGGTACGCACCTTTGCAATGGTATCCATAGGTAAAAGCTTTTTCGACAAGGCTCTCGAAATGGGCAGGATAAATCATGCCCAGTACGATATGCTCCTGAAATACGCTTCTGACCCGCACGGATCCATGAAAGCGTTCCTTGAAGAGCATCCTTGGTTTATCGAAAAAGCGCTTAACTCGGATGAACGTACAAGGGAAAGGGCCCGGCTCTGCATCGAGAACGGCATATACAGGTAAAGGCCGGCGACTGAGCAGAAACCAACGAAGCATGCAAGGCTGCAGGGAATGGAATTGATGCGAAAATGAAAGTGGAAGTAAATGCAAAAGTAGTTTCAGTTCTTGCGATCCTGATAATTGCGGTACTGTTAACAGTAACAGTTACCGGCTGTTCAGCGACAGGCGGAAATGATACGGAAAACCCTGCAGAGCAGACGGAGAACGGAACAGGAAAACACGAGGGAATACCTCCGGGTGAAAAAGGCGAAATCGGCAATGCAGGCGGCAAGAATGACAATACCGGCAGGGAAGAAAGCAGAACCGGTGATCCGTGCGCAAAAGATTGGGAGAGCGGAACCGGTAACAGCCATGTGCCTGAAGGGCCTGGCAGCATTTCTGAAAAACTTGGGAAGATGAGCCTCGATGAGAAAATAGGGCAGATGTTCATAATAGGAGTGGATGGAACATCTGTGGATGAGGACATGAAAAACGTGATCAACTCCCGGAAACCCGGGGGTATTATTCTTTTCAGCGGCAATATAACTGGTCCGGAACAGCTCACTGATTTCATGAACGCCATGAAAGCGGCCAATTCGGGCAATATACCGCTTTTTGTCTCAATAGACGAGGAAGGATGACGCATAACCCGGCTGCCGGAACAGTTGACAGCGCTGCCTTCTGCCATGTCCGTAGGTGAGATTGATGATGCTGCTTTCACGTACAGGATCGGCAGGCTGCTCGCTGCAAAGATAAAGGCTTTCGGCATCAATATGGACTTTGCGCCGGTTCTTGACATCTTCAGCAATCCGAACAATACCGTTATAGGCGACAGGGCATACGGTACGACTCCACAGTCGGTCGAAAAGCACGGGATACAGGTGATGAAAGGACTGCGCGATGAAGGAATCGTTGCTGTGGTCAAGCATTTCCCGGGCCATGGAGACACGGATGCCGACTCCCATTACGGACTGCCTTCAGTTGGGCATAATAAAGACAGGCTGGCCGGCTTCGAACTTATCCCGTTCAGAAAGGCTTTCAGTGAAGACGCGGACGCTGTGATGGTCGCACATATACTTGTGGAGTCACTGGACCGCGATCTGCCGGCTTCGCTTTCGCCCGTGATCATAGGCGGCCTGCTCAGGGAAGAGATGGGTTTTGATGGTGTCGTGATAACGGACGACATGACCATGAGAGCGATAACCGACAATTTTGACATTGGCGAAGCGGCTGTAAGATCAGTCGTTGCAGGCAGCGATATCATACTCGTATGTCACGGGCGCGACAGGCAGGCTGAAGCCATGGATGCAGTAAAAAAAGCAGTTGAAGAAGGCGTCATCGATGAGGCAAGGATCGACGAGAGCGTTGCGAGGATACTGAAGCTCAAGGAGAAATACGGACTGAATGACAATGCTGTCGGATATCCCGATGTTGACAGGCTCAATGAAAAAATTGAAGGGGTATTGTCGAAATGGTATAATTCGAAATGGTATAATGATAACTAATCAACAGGCAATGGTTACAGGAGGCAGAAATTGGCTGTAAGAGAAAGCAACATCGTATCGGAAGATGAAATAACAAGGCAGGAAACTTTCATGCATTCCGTCAGGGAACTGGATCCGGGGGCCGACAGAAAATATTTCATCCACACTTTCGGCTGCCAGATGAACGAGAACGATTCTGAGAAGCTGGCGGGAATGCTTGAATCCATGGGATACAGGCGTACCGATGACCCTGAAGGCTCAGACCTTATCCTGTTCAACACATGCTGTGTAAGGGAACATGCTGAACAGAAGGTATACGGCCACCTGGGCAGGCTGAAACCTCTCAAGGCCCGCAGGCCCGGGCTGGTGATCGCTGTATGCGGATGCATGATGCAGCAGGAAGAGGTCGTTGCGCATATACTTGAAAAATACAGCCACGTGGATCTTATTTTCGGGACCCACAATCTGCACAGGTTCCCGGAGCTTTTGTACAATGCCATAACTGGTGATGCTCCGGTCACCGATATAAGCTCCGGTGACGGACTGATAGCAGAGGGGCTCCCGATCAGGCGCGAACACGGTGTGAAGGCCTGGCTCACGATAATGTACGGCTGCAATAACTTCTGCTCTTACTGCATCGTTCCGTATGTCAGAGGGCGCGAAAGGAGCCGCAGGATGTCTGATATCCTCGACGAAGCAAGGCTTCTTGCGCGTCAGGGATACAGGGAGATCACGCTCCTGGGTCAGAATGTGAACTCATACGGGCTCGACAGGAATGACGGGAGCAGTTTTGCGGCACTGCTTCGCAGCCTGGAGGAAGTTGACGGGATAGAAAGGATCCGTTTCATGACTTCCCATCCCAAGGATCTGTCGGACGAGCTTATCCTCGCCATGAGAGACTGCAGCAAGGTGTGTGAGCACCTGCATCTGCCGGTACAGGCAGGGAGCAACAGGATACTCGCTGAAATGAACAGGAAATATACGCGCGAACACTATTTTGACCTTGTGGACAGGGTCAGGGAACAGATTCCCGGCATTTCGATCACCACGGATATAATAGTCGGGTTCCCGGGAGAAACGGAAGAGGACTTCGGGCAGACGCTGGACCTAGTTGAAAGGGTCAGGTTCGACTATGCATATACTTTCCTTTATTCCAGGAGGACAGGCACTCCTGCGGCCAAAAAAGCTGAACAGGTAAGCGAGGATGTAAAGAAGAAAAGGTTCGATGAACTTCTGAAACTCCAGAACAGTATCAGCGGCGAAATAAATGAAAAGCTTGCCGGGACTGTCACCGAGATACTTGTGGAAGGTCCCAGCAAAAACAATATCAGGATGATGACGGGACGAACGAGAACAAACAAGATAGTGAATTTTGCGGGAGGTTCCGAACTGGCCGGAAAAATTGTCTACGTGAGGATAGACCGGACCGGCACGTGGTCACTTGACGGCACGCTTGTCTGACCCGTGAGTCTTGGGGCCGGACAGCCTGAAATGCGGTTGCCCGCAAATGAACATAAGATATCTACAAGTGAGGTCGATACTTTTGTCAGTTACCCCAATGATGCAGCAATATCTGGACATAAAAGAACAATATAAAGACTGCATTCTCATGTTCAGGCTCGGCGACTTCTATGAGATGTTTTTCGACGATGCAGTGGTTGCGTCAAGGGAACTGGAAATTGCGCTGACCGGCAGGGATTGTGGACTTGAAGAGCGGGCACCGATGTGCGGAGTGCCCTATCACTCAGTGGATGGCTATATCGCACGGCTTATCCAGAGAGGTTACAAGGTAGCCATCTGCGAGCAGATGGAAGACCCGTCGCAGGCAAAGGGTCTCGTAAAGCGCGAAGTCGTGCGCGTCGTGACCCCCGGCACTGTCACTGACACGGCGATGCTGGATGAGAAGAAGAACAACTACCTGGTGTCCATATATGCAAAAAAGCATATGTACGGTTTTGCAGCAGTGGACGTTTCCACGGGCTATTTTGCCACAACGAGGATCACATGGGGCAATACGCCGGGCAAACTTTTCGACGAAATTGCCAGGTATTCCCCTGCAGAAATCATAGTAAACCGCAGATTCCTTGAATCAAAGGATGCGGCCGTACAGCTCAGAAACAGGTTTGGCGCCTTTATAACCCAACTGGACGAAAACTGTTACGAAGATGGATTCTGCAATGAACTGCTGCGCAGGCATTTCGGACCTGGAGCAATCCCGGAGGATGAGGCGGAGCTCTGCATCAATGCGTCCGGAGCGCTGCTGCATTACCTGGAGCAGACACAGAAATCGAGTCTTGACCACATACAGCAGATCACTCCTTACAAGATCGAAGAATACATGATAC
>Ga0116168_1001265_pt1 | contig 20079 bp, 26 predicted proteins | sample AD_UKC129_MetaG_FD_89795 | JGI IMG/M metagenome (GOLD analysis project Ga0116168, IMG submission 89795) | Active sludge microbial communities of municipal wastewater-treating anaerobic digesters from Canada - AD_UKC129_MetaG | ecosystem: Engineered > Bioreactor > Anaerobic > Digestate | place...
AAATGATAATAATAATGCAAGTGTGGTTTATGATGAAACCACTTTAACCAACGATCAAAAAGCTAATGGTATAGCCATAGAAAGCTTACCAATAGCAGAAACACCCGAAGGTAAACAGGCAATATTAAAGTGTAGAAAATCTACAGGTGAGGTTTGGTATGAGTATGTAGATATACCAGTCGACAACATAGAACAGCGTATTGCCGACCTTGAAATTGCAATGGCGGCAATTATGGGAGGTGCTGTGTAATGCCAGTATGGAAGAAAAATATATTTGTTAACGCAATCAGGACTAGAATGAAACAAGAAAATAGGACAGCAGAGGATATTATTACAGAGTATACAGCCTTGACCGAAGCCGAAAAGACAGAAATTTTGGCAGTGATATAATTGAAGAATGCATCAATTGACCTCGGCGAACTGGGTAAAGATAAAATATATGGTGTCGGGTTCTGCACCCTCAACCCAAAGATGCAGAGAACAATAGAGTTTCTTCTCGGAAGTAAAGAAATAAAAATTCATGATTTGGTAAAGACTGAAACCATCATGATGGACACTCCTGCACAGCTTAGCCCTGAAGGACGTACCATGATTCCGCTCCGTTACTTTGCCGAAGCTTTTGGGGCAAGTGTAACTTGGGAAAGCAAAACTACTCCGATACGGGTAGTTTTGTAAGACTTTGTTAATAAACCGTTGATGTCGACAACTTTATATGCTATAATATTCATGAATAAGGAAGGAGGTGTTACTAATGAATAGATTGCTCAAATTTGCTGAATCAAAAATTGGCTCAGGCTATGTCTGGGGAACTCAGGGAGAGATCTTAACCCCCGAACTCCTTCAGAAGTTGATAAAAACATACGGTCGTCAGAATTATTATTTCTCCAATACCAACGCCGAGAAATGGATGGGTAAACAGTGCTTTGACTGTAGCGGCTTGGTTGTTGCAGGGTTGCGAGCGCTGAAGTGCATTCCGCCAACAGCGGACTACTCCTGTGACGGTTTGTATCGCCTCTGCACACCAATAGCTAAGAAAGATCTCAAACCTGGCGACCTCTTATTCATAGGAACACCTCAGGACTGGACACACGTCGGAATTTATGCTGGTAACGGCGAAACTGTTGAGGCCATGAGTACCAGCAAAGGTGTTGTCAGAGGAACAGCGAGTAGATACAACGGTTACGCAAGACTCAAATATGATCTCGAAGAAAAAACACCCGACGAACTGATTCAGAAATTCACGACAAGACCTGAAGATTGGAAGGAAGCAATCGACGTAGCAGTGAACGCAGCCAAAGCGCCTGGAAATCTCGGCACACTTGAGATTTTCAAGTTTATACCGGAACTCTTACTTAAGATCTATTACGCTCGTCCGCAATACGGAAACCGGGTGAGAAAAACATGGAAAGAACTTATTTCAGAGAATACAGACAGTCCTGTAGAATGGATTACTGCAATCGATGTGGCAGTCAACGCTGCAAAAGCTGATGGAGACCTGGGAGTACTTGAAATATTCAAATTCTTCCCGGATCTCATAGAAAAAATATATAACAATAACTGAGCAAGGAGGCACGGGCATGGCTGAAATCACAGATATCGCTAAGGTCGATAAAACCGCCACAACTGCATTAGAAAGCGCGAAATCAGCACACCATCGACTTGATGAGCATAAAAAACAACTCGAAGCTCACGATCATGTGATTGACCAGCTATCTCGCGCTGATGCAGTGAAAGACGTGCAAATTAAGGAGCTATGCAAGCGTATGGACAGTTTAACTAAAGCTATATGGGGCTTGGTTACGTCCGTAACTATCTCAATTTTTACTACATTGTTCAGCTTCTTTGTATGGTATGTCCAAAACCATTAAAGGGAGGTAAAAAAAATTATGCCGAATGATTTCGTCTCCATGGACTATATCCTGACTTTTACTGGCATGGTGGTGGTTGTCAATCTTCTCACGCAGTTCACAAAGAACTTGTTTGACAGGATATTTGAAAACCGCACCAAATATGTTGTATACGGGTACAGTTTTCTCCTCTGTGCGCTGGCGGGAGCATGGCAGGGAAAATTCACAACGAACCGTGAAATAGTCGAGACCTGTGTCATCTGGCTGATAAATTCGGTTGTGGTATGGTTCACAGCAATGAAAGCGTACGAAACGATTGCTGAAAAAGGCAAAGATCCGTAAGATCTCAACTTTCAATCAACCTGGTTCCTCCCTAATTCACATAAGCGCTGTTCGACTAGCTGTCGGCAGCGTTTTTCTATTTTCTTAAAAATTTGTACTATTTTATTACTATTTTACATTGACATTTCAGTCAATATGTATTACAATATTAAACGTAACAACCGTAAATTTTCAAGAAAGGAGCTAGGCACATGATACGAATCGAGGTGAGTACGCCTCAAAAGTTAAAACCCACACCGCTGTCGCCATTATCGGGTTTCATCACATTTCCGTATGACAGCGACATAGTACGTTACATAAAAAACCTTGGAACCAGAGTTTACATTCCGGAAAAGAAGACATGGGAGGTTCCACTTACTTTAATACCTAAAATATGTAACGATTTAAAAAACTATGCCATTGAAATTTGCGGCGCTATGGTTAGGGAAGTTGATATCGCCAAGCAGCTGCCCGCAGATTTCCAGTTCAAAACTAAACCCTTTACGCATCAGATTGAGGGCGTTTTATACGGGTATAATCACGACACATTCCTTCTCGGAGACGAGCAGGGCCTTGGAAAGACAAAACAGATGATTGACCTAGCTGTTTTAAGGAAGCGCTCGAACGGTCTGAAGCGTTGCTTGATCATATGCGGAGTAAACGGCCTCAAGTATAACTGGTTGGAAGAGATTAAGAAGCACAGTAATGAGCAAGCTTGGATATTAGGCACACGCTACACAAAGAGGCCTCCTATCAAAATGAGAGAAGGGACTGCAGAGGATAAGTTAGCGGACCTGAACAATTTGCCTGATTGTTTCTTTTTAATTACCAATATAGAAACACTCAGGCTAATGTCCTACAGGGACAAAAAAACTCATAAAACAATTTTTCCGATAGCAGAGAAGATTAAAGAACTCTGCTCTCGCGGAGAAATCGGGATGATAGTTTTTGACGAAGCACATAAAGCGAAGAACCCAACGTCCTTACAGGGTCAGGCGCTATTGTCACTTACGACAGCGAAATACAGAATACCGCTGTCTGGTACATTCTTAATGAACAATCCCTTGGACCTGTACGTTCCTCTGAAGTGGACAGGATATGAAACACATGATTTCTACAATTATAAGCAGCATTACTGTGTATTTGGAGGATACGATGCAAAAGAGATTGTTGGGTATAAAAACCTGGATGAGCTCAGGGCAATAATGTCGAGGGTCATGCTCAGAAGAACAAAAGATGAGGTTCTCGACCTTCCGCCTAAGATGTATAACGTCGAATATGTGGATATGTTAAAAGAGCAGGAAGACCTATACGAACAGGTCAAATGGGTGATAAAGCAGGACGTGGACAAAGTCAAGCTGAATCCGGATCCACTGTCAATCTTGATACGTCTCAGACAAGCTACTGGGTACCCGGGTATTCTGAGTTCCACTGTCACTGAATCAGCGAAAATGAATCGAATGGTTGAAATAGTCGAGGAACTCGTTGAGTCTGGTCAAAAGGTTGTTATATTCAGTCAGTGGGAAACGATGGTAATGGTAGCTAAGAAAAAATTAGCAAAATACAATCCAGCCATTATAGTTGGCGAAACGAAAACAGACGAACGTATAAAAGAAGTTGAAAGATTCCAGAACGATCCGAAATGCTCTGTTATAATCGGAACCATTGGCGCAATGGGAACTGGATTCACACTTCACGCTGCATCAGAAGTTATCTTCTTGGACGAGCCGTGGAACCGAGCATTGAAAGACCAGGCAGAGGACAGGGTACATCGTATTGGCACCAAAGGAACTGTCAGAATCACTACATTGATATGCAAGGACACAATAGACGAAAGAATTCATGAAATCGTCTATAAAAAAGGCAAGATGGCAGACATATTACTTGATGGCAAAATGACTGCCGAGAACAGAAGCGAAATAGTTGATTACTTGCTGAGCTAAGGAGGAAAAAAGATGAATCAGATTAAACGGTTAAAAAGAACGATACTGATTGAACTTGCTATAATAATTGGGTTGACGCTTGGAATTGTATTCAAGCCGCCCGTCATCAAGACGATAACACAGTACGAAACCATTACCTTAACCCGTGAAATTCCTGTTGAAGTACCAGTGGAGGTACCGGTAGTATTGGGCGAAGTTGAAAGCGTCAAGGACAATCCCATAATTGAGGTTGTTGCTACAGCTTATGACCTGTCCGTTCAGAGTTGCGGAAAAACTCGAACCCACAAAGCTTTCGGAATAACTAGCCGGGGAATTGATTTGAAAGGAAAAAACTGGAAAACTGCTAGAGTCATCGCAGTTGACCCAAAGGTTATTCCGCTGGATTCAAAGGTAGAAGTCACTTTTTTAGATCCGAATTACGCCAAGTACAACGGCGTTTACATAGCGGGAGATACAGGTTCCAAAATTAAAGGGAACCGAATTGATGTGTTCATTGAAGATACTGGAGATACGAAAGTGAGTGAAGAAGCACTTAATTTTGGAGTTACAAAAGCATATGTTCGAATAGTAAACGAAGGGGAGGTGAAATAATGTCAGTAAAAATCAATGCAAACTATGTCAGCATAAACAGAGCAGCAATGATGCTGGACGTATCTGCCCAGACTATCAGAAGGTGGTACAAGTGGTGGGAATCGCCTGACATCAAAAAACCCGAAGATCTGTATCTCCCACCTTATTACCACAAGGACAGACGGAAAACAAAATTCTTTGCAAAGTCTGATATACCAGCACTTAGAGAATTCAAGCACAAACTCCAGACAACTCATAAAGGAGCCATGGCTGAATTCAACGCTGTATATCAGTGGGGAAAGAGAGGTGAGAAGATTCTCAATAATAAAAGCATCTCTGTAGAGGAAGTAAAAAAAATCATAAGATAGGGAGGAATATCAATGGCGACAAGGAGAAAACTGGAAATCAAGGAACCCTTGGAAACCATGGTTGTCAACTACTATGAGAAAAAGAATCAGATGGATAGTCTGAAAAAGGTAGTTGACGACTACAACAAAAGAATCAAGGACGAGATGCAGGCGATGAATATCGACTCATTTGATGCTGGAGGGTTGATAGCAACCATATCAGTCACCCCTAAAGAGGATTTCAATGAGGAGCAGGCTATTGAAATTCTCAGAAAAAATCTGCCGGCAGATGAGTTCAAACAGATTGTCAAGACAAAGGAGTATATCGATAATGATGCTCTCGAAAAGGCAATCTACAATAAGCAGCTGGATGCTGCTATTTTGTCGCCCTGCATCACTCCAAAAGAACCTGTTGTCACTTTGAGAGTAAAAGCAAAGAAATAGGAGGAACAGAAATGACAGATTTTGAAAAGGATCTCAGACTTGCTGAACGTGAAACGGAAGAATGCGTGGCTTTTATGCAGGAAAAGATGGAAGAGTGCATCGACATCTTCCGTAAGAAAAATCCACCATACGGAAACAGCTTTTTCCGATCTCTACGCCGTTATGGCATAAAAGTTGGAGTAGCACGACTGTTTGACAAATTCAGCAGAATAGAGTCGCTGCTTCATGGTACTCTGAATACAGTTCCGGATGAAGCTGTTGAGGATACTCTGGTAGATCTGGCGAACTATTCGCTGATGATAGCCTATGCTATACACAAATCAAAGGAGGATGATAGAATATGAGAAAGCCGAAAAACCAGTCTGCACCTAAACCGATCGCAAGGTGTAAGTATGCAGGAGATCCGAACGATGAATACTGCAAGGACTGCAATGGTTTCGAAATCGAAGTCGACGGTAGGGTGTTAGAAGCTACTGATTGTGGCGGATATGAAGCAGAATCTGTTGAACAAATAACCAAATCAACTCAGGAACAGGTAGATGACGTTCCGTTCGATGAGGGCCCACCTACACAGGTACAGGAAGAACCTGTAAATGAGAAACCGGCGCAGACAACGCAGACGGTTGAGAGTGACGTTGAATCACAGAATCAGGGTAAATATATTCCCAAGGGTGTTACAACGACGATCAGGGCGGAATCAGGCGTTAGCATTGAGGTGCAGAATAAGAACGGTTCTTCTACCTGGTACAAGTTCGTTTACGCCGAGGAAAGAACCATACCAGCTGATGCAAACCTTGAGCTCGAGAAAGAAGCACTTTGGAACGATGTCAACAGGACTGTTGATGATCAGGTGGCTATTACTCTTGAATCATTAAAATAGCACTCGGTCATCAAATCCTATTGTAATTCTCGGTTTAACCTGCTACAATAATTACTGCCAGGTTGACGTGTATTCAGAAAAAGGAAAACCCGTTTTTGACGGCGCATTTTGCGTCACACGCTATCTTTTCCCGGATCATGATGATGAGTACACGGTTACCTGGCAGTAACACTGACTCAAATCGTGATGCAAATGCGTCGTCAAAAACGGGTTTTTATTTACTTTTCAGGGGAGGTCAAAACGTATGTCAGAGTTCAACAGGTCTTATTACGCTATCATTCCAGCTGAAATCAGATATGATGAAGATCTTACACCAAATGCAAAATTGCTATATGGAGAGATAACAGCCTTGTGTAATGAGCACGGGTACTGTTGGGCAACTAATAACTACTTCGCTGAGTTATACAAAGTCAGCCGAGTCACTGTGTCTAAATGGATTAGCCAGCTGGCTGAAAAAGGCTATATCACGGTGGACATAGAATATCGCGAAGGCACTAAAGAAGTCCTTCGTCGGTGTATAAGAATTAACACCCCCCATAAAGAAAAGTTTAATACCCCCATAAAGAAAAGTTTAATACCCCATAAAGAAAAGTTTAATACCCCCCATAAAGAAAAGTTAAAGGATAATAATACAAGTATGAATAATACATATGAATATAATAATAGGGCCCAGACCGGGTCTGGGTCTTCTAAACTCTTCGAGTCGACTAAAACTACTTCAGCTAAAAACTCGAAGGTAAAGAAATGGATGAAAGAGAAAGAAGCTGTGTTAGCTGAATTTGAATTCGATTCAGCTGTCAGTCAAAAACTGTATGAATTCCTCGACATGTTAGCTGAGAGCAAAACATTGCTCCCGGATGTTTCGTTTAGAGCTCAATTAGAGAAGCTAATAGCGCTTCCAGTTGCAAAACAGTTGAATGCTATAACTAAGACAATAATTCGAGGGTGGAAATCTCTCGATTATGCAATAGATGATGAAGCAAAATCAGCGAAACCATCATTTGATACAGCAAAATACAGTCAAAATCAGTTTAAAAATCCGAACAATGATACTAGACGAGAAAAATATGAAGGGCAGGAAACGTTCTGATGACACATAGAGAATGTTGGTATTTAGATGTTTGTAAGAAAGCGCCGCATGAATGCAGAGAAACTTGTATACGATACATTGAAATGAAAACTTTGTTGGAGTTATCTAATCTTCCGGAAGCTAAGTGGTTTCCTATTCCGCTGATACCGGGTTGTGACCGTGAGGCGTTCATTCGGTTAAAGGAAATAAAGAACAACATAGAGGAATGGGTTAAATCAGGGAATAACTTGTATATTTATTCTTATAACTTCGGAAACGGTAAAACAAGCTGGGCTATAAAACTCATGCTCGCCTATTTCAACACCATTTGGGCAGGCAATGGTTTCCGAAGACGCGGCGTATTTGTCTCGGTTCCGGAATTTGTTGACAGGAGCCGAGAAGTACTGAACAATAGAGACCCTGAATTTATTCAGTTGAAGGAAGATTTGATAACTTGTGATTTAGTTGTTTGGGATGATATTTCATCCATCAGGCTGACCGATTTTAATCATTCGTTGCTTCTCAACTATATAGATGCACGAATGCTTGCACACAGGTCGAATATATTCACTGGAAATGCTGATTATACTCTGATGGAAGAGTATTTGGGTGGTAGGCTATCCAGCAGAATATGGAACGCAAGTGAAGTAATAGAATTTAGAGATGCAGATAAGAGGGGAATTTAACTATGGTAGAACTTCAGGTTTTGTCTCGAATTCTTAAGGAAGGTAATATGAGCCTTCTGACAATGAACGGAATAACAGATGACTACTTTATTACTTATCCTGATGAGTATAAATTCATCAAGCAGCATTATGAGAAATATGGTAACGTTCCGGATAAGGAGACATTCCTTGCTAAGTTCCCGAACTTTACCATAGTTGATGTTACTGAGTCAGATAGGTATCTGGTAGAAACATTTAATGAAGAGTACTTATACACCCTGACAGTTCCGGTAATAAATAAGGTAGCAGAACTCATGCAAACGGATTCACGAGCGGCTGTCGAATATCTTCAGGCACAATTACCGAATCTAGCGAAGCGAAACGCATGCTTCGGAGTTGATATTATTTCAACTGCTAATGAAAGGTTCGAAGAGTGGAAAAAACGTCGTTCAAACCCACAGCAGTTCTGCATTCCTTCTGGTTTCAAGGAATTGGATGAATTAACAGGTTGCTGGCAGCGGGGCGAGGAACTGGTTGTTTTGTTTGCTCGAACTGGTAACGGAAAGTCGTTCATCTTGATTAAGTTCCTTGAGCATGCTTGGAAGATCGGATTCCGGGTAGGCTTAATTGAGCCGGAGATGTCAGTCATTCGAACTGGGTATCGCTTTGATACTCTGCATGCTAATATATCGAACACAAGTTTGGTTCGAGGATATGATATTGATAATTACGAGGAATATATTAAATCGCTGTCAAAGCATAAAAATCCGTTCTTCGTAGCAACACCCAAGGACTTTAATAGAAAGATAACAATATCTAAGCTTCGTGCTTTTATTGAAGCAAATCAACTCGACATTCTTGGAATAGATGGAATTACATACCTCACAGACGAAAGGTATCAGAGAGGCGACAGCAAAACTACAAGTCTCACCAATATATCAGAAGATCTGATGGAGTTGAGTATCGCTCTCAAGATACCCATAATCGTAGTAGCGCAGTCAAACAGGGAAGGTGCTAACAAGGAAAATGATGAAGCACCAGACCTTGAAAACATCAGAGACTCTGATGGTATTTCGCATAATGCGTCAATTGTTATAGCAGCTAAACAGAAAGGACCAGGGATCGAGCTTGTTATTAGAAAAAACAGAAACGGGTTGAACAACAAGAAGTTGTTATATCTTTGGGATATCGATAAGGGCACATTCCAGTATATGGCAAGTGCGGATGATTCTAGAGATAATTCAACACAGATACAGCAGATTAAAGAAGAATTCCAGGACGGGAATGAGGTATTTTAATGCTGTAAAAAGAATAATGGCATCAAATATCCGCAATCCAAATGTGTGGCCGATAAAAATATATTTCTACTATCAGTTTAAGACTCGTGAAGACTGGGAGATTGTGTTATAATGTTTAAGGTGAATGGACATCCCATACTTGCAGATGAAATAGAGGTGCTGGAAGAGCTCAGACGCCAGTGTGCTCTGAATGGCCTGTTTATTTTCAGGACATTTAAAAATTCTGGTGATAATATAATGACTACTTGCCCGTTTCATAAAGGAGGACAGGAAAGAAGACCGTCATTTGGAATATCAAGGGTTAACATGCTCTGTCATTGTTTTGCGTGTGGATGGGCAGGCACCTTGGAAGATATGATTTCTCAGGTATTTGGAAAATATGACGATGGAGATTTCGGACGAAAATGGTTATCCAAAAATTTTCTCACTGTTAGTGTAGAGACTCGAAAACCATTGCATCTTAATCTTTCAAGGCAACATAGTTCTTCAATGACTAATAACCCTGGATTTACTGAAGAAGAGCTTGATAAGTATAGATATTATCATCCTTACATGTATGAAAGGGGGTTGACGCATGAAATTATTGAAGAGTTTGATGTCGGATATGATAAGGATACTGATTGCCTTACCTTTCCTGTGTATCATCATGATTCCGTTCCTGCTTTTATTGCTCGTAGGAGTGTTAGGTACAAGTTTTTTCATTATCCAAGAGGGACTGAAAAGCCTGTATATGCTGCTGAAAAAATCATTCAGAAACCTGCAAATAAAGTGATGATTTGTGAATCAATTTTAAATGCTTTGACGGGGTGGAAGTACGGAGTCCCTTCAGTCGCCTTGATGGGAACGGGTACAGACTTTCAGTACAAAATTCTTCGAATGTTGCCTGTGCGGCATTATGTTATAGCCACTGACCCAGATGATGCTGGGCAAAAAGCAGCAATGAAGTTGCGGAACGCATTAAAAGATTGTAAAATAATAACGCAGCTTGATATACCCAAAGGAGAAGACATCAATAGTTTGGACGTCAAGTTTTTGGAGTTACCCGAGTATTTTTAAACAAGTTCGAGTAATTTTATTTTCACCCGAAAAATTCATCAAATGTTTAAAAAATTGCTTTACAATTTATACAATATGTTATACAATATTATTGACACTTCTCGTTAAACGTTAACACTATTCAAGGGGAGGAACCTACATGAAAGATCTGTTGGGTAAGAAAGTTTATTGCAAACGGAATGGCTCCTATGGAGTTGTGACCCAGGAAGACTCAATGACAGTCGTCGTTGAGATTGGCGGCGTTCCGAAGCAGGTTACTCGTGCTACATTCAATCGCTGGTACTCGGTAGTTTCGGAGGAAACTGCGGAGGAGAGCAAGAAGCCTGAGGCGGAACCCGAAACCCTCAAAGCTTCCGAGAGAGCATCTCCGAAAAAGGAAGTCGAGTCAGTGGAAGCATCGGTGGAAGCATCGGTGGAAGCAGCTGAAAAAGAATCAGCTAATCCTTATGGCATTGGACTTGCTCTTAGGGACAAGTTCCTGTCGCTCGTCAAGGAAATGGCGGAGGAAGGCCATCTTGACATTACAGTCAATGACAAGAATCGCACCGACATTGTCAAGTATAACGGGCGGAACGTGTTTGAGTGCTCGTATGCCAAGAAACGGTTCAATGTGCTCTGCCATCCGAAATCACTAACTCCGGACAACATGAAGAGAGCAACGAAGATCTATCCGAAGGAATGGAGTTGGTCACTCAGAGTCAAGTTCGTATTCACCGAACTCACACAGTGGCCGCTCATGAAGACGATCATAGCCGACGGGCTATTCTACAGGCAGTACTTTGAGAGTAAATAATAGAGAGGAGAGGTAAACAATGGCAAGAATAACTCACGAAGAAGCAGATCGCTTCAGTTCAGGTTCAAACAGTGACTGGTTTCAGTTGAAAAATGATCGTGACGTGGCTAGGGTGCAGTTCATGCACGACTCTATCGATGATATCGAAGTATATTCCGTTCACAGGGTAATGGTCGGAGAAAAAGAGCGGTATGTGAACTGCCTCAGAACCTATGATGATCCTATCGACATGTGTCCGTTTTGTGCTTCCGGCATGTTCGTTGAGCCGGTGAGGTATGTCGTCATGTTCCAGCATGATGATGAGAGAGTGAAAATCTGGCAGAGAGGCAAGCAGTTTATCTCAAAGCTGCAGGGCCTGATGGATCGGTATCAGCCGTTTTCACAGCATGTTTTCGAAATCGAACGGCACGGTGTTGCTGGTGATAAGCAGACGAAATACGAGATCTACTCTATGGACCGTGTTGATCCGTACGATCTTTCAGAAGTCGAGTATCCGCAGATTCTGGGCGGAATTATACTTGACAAGACCGCAGAAGAAATGGAAATATTCCTCGATACAGGTCAGTTCCCGGATACTGACCAGAATTTCGGATCCAGCAATCCGCCTGTTAGGCGTGTAGCAGCTACAACGTCTCGTACTGCTGCAAGTTCTCCTAGCAGAGCGGCTACTCCCAGATCAACACCTACCACTGATCAGCCGACTTCAAGAAGAGCTGCTCCAGTCCCATCGAGAACTTCTGAATCTCCCCAAACCCGGAATGTCATGCAGTCCCCTGTCACAAGAAGAGGCTCTGTGAGGTCGTCTGATCAGGAGGTGTTTTAATTGGGTCTCATAAAGAGCCTGCCACCGCGCGCTACAAAGCAGTCGGATGCGAATATAGTGGCCAAGGCCAGTAAAGTTCAGAAAGTCAGTCCGACCATCAGAGGTAAGGGTGGCGGAACTTATGACTCAATATCAGCCATCGTCAGTGTCGTATCGACAAAGCTCGGTAAGTATAAAGACCAGTACGAGCTACTTAGGGAGGAACGCTCGGTGAGAGAGTACTTCGATGCCATTATATCTAATGGCATCGGAGCTCTCGATACCGAGACTGATTCACTTGATCCGATACTGTGTACTTTGGCGGGGGTGCCTATTTACACCCCCGGCCAAAGACCTGCGTACATCCCACTCAATCATGTCAGTTATATTACAGGTGTCAAAACCAGTGAGCAGGTAGATGAGTCAGTTGTAGCAGAATGTCTCAAGAAATGTGAAGACGCTGGAGTAAAGTGGTTATTCCACAATGCGAAGTATGATATTCGTGTTGTCAAGAATAAGTTAGGCGTGAAGTTAACGCCGTATTGGGATACTTATTTGGCAGCTCGCTGTATTAACCAAACTGAGAGGAGTTACGAACTAAAAGAGCTCCACCTGAAGTATTGCAAGTCGTCAGATTCCGAAGCATACACCTATTCGAAGCTGTTTGAAGGAGTTCCGTTTACTCAGGTTCCTATTACCACTGCATACCTTTATGCAGCTGGTGATGCAAAGAAAACGTATGAATTGTATGAGTATCAGAAAACATGCCTGACACGACGCAAACTTCCGGGTCCGTACTATGTATTCCGTAACATTGAGATGCCGCTCGTTTCAGTTGTGGTGGATATGGAAGATACAGGTATTCGCCTCGATACGGAATATGCAAAGCAGCTTTCTGAGAAGTATCACAAAATTCTTGAAGAGAGAGTTCAGGAGTACTATAAGGTCCTTGAAATGTATCGCCCTGAAATTGAGGCGTATAAGAAAGAAAATCCGAACCATGGTCTTGAAGATCCAATCAATCCGAATAGCCCTAAACAGCTTGCTACGTTCTTCTATGATATATGCAAGCTAAAGTCTCCAAATAAAGACAAGTCTAGGGGAACCGGAGAAGATATTTTGATTGCATTGAAACACCCGTTGTCTTCTGCGATATTGAACATTCGAGAGACTGTGAAGCTCTTGAATACATATATTGACAAGTTGCCCGAGCTTGTAAATCCGAAGACAAATCGGCTTCATTGCAATTACAATCAGTACGGAGCGGATACTGGAAGGTTTTCATCTTCAGACCCGAATCTTCAGAACATACCTTCTCAGAATAAGGAAATCAGGAAGATGTTTAGTGCGTCTGAAGGATACTATTTGATATCGGTTGACTTCAAACAGCAGGAGCCTCGTACGCTGGCACATGCGAGTGGAGACACTGCTCTGATAGACGCTTACAAGGCTGGCAAAGACATTTATGCGTGGATTGCATCATTTATTTACAACGCGCCGTATGAAGAATGCATGGAGTTCAGAGCAGATGGTACGAAGAATCCTCAAGGTAAGAAGCGCCGCGATTCCGTCAAGAGTATCATTTTGGGTAGACTGACAGTTATGCCCCACTATTCAGAAATGGGTAGTGCAAACCTTGTGAACCCTATTACTCAGGGGTGTGCGGCTTAAGCCGTGCTAACGGTGGAACCCTGTACGCACAGGGCAATACCGTGCCAAGTTCATTATTTCGCCCTTTACCTTCTTGGTATCATGTATTATAATGTACTCAAGGAGGTGCTTGTATGGGTGAAATATATATCGTAACCAACACTGTCACGGGCAAACGGTATGTAGGCCAGACAAAATATAACACATCTTATCGATGGAATCAGCATTTGGAAGAGAGTAGGTGTGGTAGGTCTCAATCTTATCTGCACAGAGCAATTCGTAAGTACGGTGAGGACGCTTTTGTCGTTCGTCGAGTGCTTAAGAATATTCCTGACGATGCTCTGGATGAGTTAGAGATTAAGTGTATTCAGCGATATAATACTCTTATTCCTAATGGCTACAATATGTGCCGCGGAGGAGTAGGCGTCAGAGACTATCACCACACTGAGGCCACTAAGCAACTATTGAGAGCAAAACTCTCTCATCCGCGAAGTGCTGATGATATTGAGAAGATAAAGGCAGGCCAGCGGGCTCATAATTGCTTTGAGAAACGGTCTAAGAATATGGCCTGGAGAAAAGCTATATCCGAAAGTCGAAAGGGTAAGTATACAGGACTGGATAATCCTTTTGGAGGAAAACATCATACGCCTGAAACAAAGGCTCGAATTTCAAAAGCGAACAGCAAAGCCGTCTTAATGTGTGATATGGAAGGCAAGATAATCAGGCGTTTCAATAGTTTAGTTGAAGCTCGTGATTATTTGGTTGGTGAAGGTATAACGACCAACAAATCCTGCCAAACTCCTATTAGTAAGTGTTGTAGAGGAGTGGAACAGCGTAAATCGTGTTATGGATTTGTTTGGAAGTATGAAAAGGTGTAGAGACTAATTGTACGCCGGAGGATGAGTTACCGGTGGAAGCGCAAGGCACCCGAAAGGGTGAAGATATAGTCCACACCAACAGTAATGTTGGATTATGTGATCATGTACGGGCGTGGAGTTTCTTCTATTGCAGAGCAGTTAGGATGCTCTAAGAAAGAAGCTCAGGAGATCATCAACAAATTCTACAATGCTTTTCCAATGGTCAAAGTGTTTATGGATAACACCATAGCCAAAGCGAGAAAGGTAGGATATGTCGAAACAATATGGGGCAGAAGACGTGGGCTTCCAGACATTCAGCTTGAACCGTATGAGTTCAAGTATATTGAAGGAAAAGCAGCTACTTTTGATCCGTTAGCATTTGATAGTCCGAGCATTTCCCATGAAGTGGATGATGCCACCAAGGCGTACTATCTCAATAAACTGGAAAAAGCATGGAGGGGTGAAGACAGAAGGAAAGTAATTGAAGAGGCCTACAATAAAGGCATTCGTATCAGAGACAATGGAGGGTTCATTGCAGAAGCTGAGCGTCAGTGCATCAACACTATCATTCAGGGTTCGAGCGCTGATATGTCGAAGTTGGCAATGATAAAGATACACAATGACCCGCAGCTTCGTGAATGGGGCTATCGCATGTTGATACCAGTGCATGACGAAATAATAGGCGAAGCGCCCGAACCGTATGCTGCACAGTGTGCTGAGAGGGTAGCAGCGTTGATGGTTGAAGCTGCCAGTGAGAGAGTGACAGTTCCGATGGCATGTGACATTGAAATCACGAAGGTTTGGTATGGAGATCCGGTCGTAGCATAATATTATCTCAGATGAAGGGGGTTAAAATCCGTGAGTTTATTGAGGAAAGCAGAATGTATAAATATAGATATAGCGCCCAATATTCAGGTGAGTGAGGCGCTCAAAGGATTCCAGCTTTACTTTGCAGGGAGCCAAAATCGTGTAGCTGAAGCATATCTGAGGAAAAGCGGCGCTAATAGACTTGCCAGTCAGTTGTTAGACAGGCCTGTCATCAAAGGATGGATTGAAGGAAGAAGTCGCGGAGAGTGTAAAGGACACCTCTTCATTGATTCTGGGGCATTTTCTGCTCATACTCGTGGCGCTGAAGTGGACGTAGATGCTTATATTGAGTTCATTAACTCTATCGATGAGCATGTCTATCTTTTTGCTCAGGTTGATAAAATTCCGGGTGTGTTTAGGCAGCCGAAGACTCCGCAGCAGCTTGCAGAAGCACCTGAACTCAGCTGGAAGAACTATCTGTATATGCGGGAGCGGGTTAAGAGTCCGAACAAGTTGCTTCCGATATTTCATCAGGGAGAAGACTATAAGTGGTTGGAGAACATGTTGGAAGCTACGTTCGACGGCAAGCATATTCCTTATATAGGAATTTCGCCTGCCAATGACCAACCTGTTGCGGAAAAAGAAAAGTTCATAGATAAGTGCTTTAAAATCATAAAGAGCAGTTCTAATCCAGATGTCAAAACACATGCGTTCGGAATGACTTCGCTAAACCTTCTTGAAAGGTATCCTTTTACCAGTGCGGACTCAACGAGCTGGATAATGAATGGCGCTAATGGAAGTATTATGACGAAATACGGGTCTGTTACTATTAGCGCAAGTAGAAGACACGCACCGGACCACATACTTAATATGCCCAAAGCCGCCCAGCAGGAAATTCAGCAGTACGTTGAAAGTCACGGATATACTCTTGAGGGGTTGGCACATGACTATAAGCAACGTATAATATTCAATATACAGTATCTGTTGGAGTGGGCGAGAAATTACAAGTATAAACCCTCTTCGGTTAAGAGGAGAACATTATTTTAACAAGGAGGAGTGCATGGGATGAGTTATATTTGCTACAATTACGACAGATATTGTCCTGAAGGAGAAGACATCTGTTGCTGTGATTGCAATTTTAGGATCGATTGTGAAGATGCTTGCTCTGAAGCGGATGTTGTTGAATATTGTTCGGAAGCAGAAGAACTTTAAAAAGGAGGGATATAGATGGTAAAGGGATATAAGGTTTTTAATCCTGATTGGACTTGCCACGGCTTCAAATACGAAGTCGGTAAAACATACGAATTAACTGGTGAGTTAAGTATTTGCCGTAACGGTTTTCACTTCTGTAAAAAGGCATCTGATTGCTTCAATTTCTACAGCTTTAACCCTAGCAATAAGGTTGCAGAAGTAATTGCTCATGGAGATGTAATAGAAGACGGTAATAAATGCTGTACTAATAGGATCGAAATAGTTAGAGAAATTTCTTGGCAGGAACTTTTGACAATAGTTAACGAGGGATATGATAATACGGGGTTGTGTAACACCGGTGACAGGAACACCGGTAACCATAACACCGGCGACAAGAACACCGGTAACTATAACACTGGCAGCTATAACACCGGCGACTGGAACACCGGCAACAGGAACGCTGGTGGCGTGAACGCCGGTAGCTATAATGTCGGCGACTATAACACCGGCAACAGGAACACCGGAAACAGGAACGCCGGTAACTGGAACGCCGGTGACAGGAACACCGGCGACTGGAACGTCGGCGACTGGAACACTGGCGGCATGAACGCCGGTAACTATAACGCCGGCAACAGGAACGCCGGCAACAGGAACGCTGGTAACTGGAACACCGGCGACTGGAACGTCGGCGACTGGAACGCTGGTAACTATAATACTGGCAACTGTAACACCGGCGACTATAACACCGGTAACTGGAACACCGGCGACTGGAACGCAACAAATTATTCTTGTGGCGTATTTTGCACAGAGCCACAAAAAATTCTTATCTTCGACAAGCCTTCTGATTGGACTTTAAAGGAGTGGCGAAATTCAGAAGCATGCCATCTTCTAAGTCAAATTCAAACCGTCTTCTGGGTTTCATCTGACAACATGACGCCAGAAGAAAGGAAACTTCATCCTGAACATGAAACAACTGGCGGATTTTTGAAAACGATCCCTCTCGTCGAGGCTGCTGAAAAGTGGTGGAGTAAGCTATCCGAGAGAGAAAAACGAGTCATCCGTAATATACCCAATTTTGACCCAGATAAGTTTTATAAGATTACAGGCATAAAGGTGTAGAGATGAATACAGCGGAGTTTTGTAGTTTCCTTGACAGCCTCCGCTATATAAAATAAAAATAAAAGGAGTTGAGTTTATGATTACTTGTATCAAAGACAGGAAAAGGAACAACGGAAGAATTTCACCGCTTCTATTGATGTTGTCAGTTATGTTCGTATCATTTTTGATGATGTCGAATGTGCTGGCAAACAGAATGGTGCAGTTCGGTCCGTGGGCCATCGATGCTGGAACGTTGACATTTCCAATAACCTATGTTCTGTCAGACGTGTTCTCTGAGGTGTATGGGTATAGATGGTCAAGAAGAGTAACATGGTATGCGACAATAGTCAACATAATCATGGCACTGATGATAGCACTCGCTATCAAGCTACCAGCTCCGGAATGGTTTGAATCTAGTTATTTTCAACTTGCTCTCGGTCAGTCTTGGAGAATCGTTGTAGCAAGTTTAGTTTCGTATTTCTTTGGAGACTGGGCAAACGATATAATTTTCAGATTTATGAAGAAAGAGCATGTTGATATCAAGGGGCTGGGATTGAGAGCTATTGTTTCATCTATCGGAGGATCTATTGTTGATACTTCCCTGTTCGTTATAATTGCGTTCACTGGAAGTATGCCAGCTAATGAGATGCTCCCAATGATTTTAATCAGCGTTGTGTTGAAAACAGTATATGAGGCTATCGTACTACCTCTGACTATACTTGTAGCTAAGAAGGTTGGAGAATATGAGATGGAATATAGTAAGGAGGGAAATTATGCTGGTATTGGTAACTGGAGTTAGTGGAGGGATAGGAACAGCAATTGTTAACAAGTTTCTGGTAGAAGGTCATACCGTCATTGGGATGGATATCATGCCGCCGCATTTTTCATACAAGGATCATCCTAATTATCGACACATATTGGTTGATGTGTGTGGACCGCTTCCGGTGATTCATGGAGTGCAGATCCTTATAAATAATGCGGGTGTGCAGAATACAGGAAAAGATATCGATGTTAACCTCAAAGGTCTCATTGCTGTGACTGAAAAATACGGCATTCATGAGGATATTCGGGCTATCGTGAATATTGCGTCAACCAGTGCGCATAATGGTGCTGAATTTCCGGAATATGCTGCCAGTAAGGGCGGTGTGTTGGCTTATACGAAAAATGTAGCCATGCGGATAGCAAAGTATGGTGCTACCTGTAATAGCATTTCTCCTGGCGGCGTATATACTGAGATGAATGCCCACATTATAGACAATCGAAAACTGCTTCGTGAAGCTCTGAATGAGACACTGTTGGGTAAGTGGGCAACCCCGGTAGAGATTGCAGACTGGGTATACTTCGTGGCGGTTATCAATCAGAGCATGACAGGCCAGGACATCATAATCGATAATGGTGAGATGGCAAAATTTAACTTCGTTTGGTAAAAAAAACTAATATATAGGGAGGATTTAAGATGAGCAAATTTACTATTCCGACGGTAAAATTTCAGGAAATGGTGACAAAAGCATCGAAAGGCGCATCAGGTAACAAGCTCTTGCCCATAACGGGTATGATGGCAATCGAGCTGAAAAACAACGTCCTGATGCTGACGACAACTGATGCAGCCAACTTCCTCAAAGTGAGGGCAGACAAGATCCAGGGAGACGACTTCTATGCGGTCGTTCCGGAAGAAGTATTCACTAAGCTGATCTCCAAGCTGACGTCCGAGAATGTTACACTCACACTGAAGGAAAACAGCGTGGAAGTCAAGGGCGACGGAGTGTATAACATTCCGCTTCCGATGGATGAAGATGGACCGGTTAAGTTCCCGGAATACAAGTTTAAGAAGAGTGGTGAACCCGGCGTTTTGAGCCTCGGTGCAGTCAAGGCAGTTTTGGCAGTAAACAAGGCAGCGGTGGCCAAGACTATAGATACTCCTTGCTTGAGTGGCTATTATGTTGATGACATTGTAATAACCACAAACGAGAATGTCATATGCTTCAACGAACTCAAGTTTCTGGATGATCAGCCAACTCTCATCTCATCCGACATGATGGAGTTATTAGCTCTCAATACTCAGGAAAACATCAAGTATTACAGGGACGGATCGAACCTCCTGTTTGAGACAGATGATGTTATCGTGTTCGGTCCGCAGCATGACGGCATAAATATGTTCCCGGTCCAGGAAGCCAAAGGATATCTGAATGAACAGTTCCAGTCTGTCTGCAAGCTTCCGAAGCTTCTTCTGCAGAATGTGATAGACAGGTTGTCGCTATTCATCGAGCCTTATGACAAGAACGGTGCATACTTCATCTTTACGAAAGAGGGTGTAAAGGTAACCAGCAAGAAGTCCTCTAGCGTAGAACTCATTGCCTATCAGGAAAGCAAGGACTTTGCTCCGTTCATTTGTTGCGTAGACATTCCTCTGTTGAAAGCTCAGATTGATGCCATTCCAGGTG
>Ga0116168_1001267_pt1 | contig 20012 bp, 17 predicted proteins | sample AD_UKC129_MetaG_FD_89795 | JGI IMG/M metagenome (GOLD analysis project Ga0116168, IMG submission 89795) | Active sludge microbial communities of municipal wastewater-treating anaerobic digesters from Canada - AD_UKC129_MetaG | ecosystem: Engineered > Bioreactor > Anaerobic > Digestate | place...
AAGCTGGGCAACCCCTTGCTCTGCCTGTCTCATCCTGTCTTTTCCTTCAAAGGCAAAAGGCTTTGTGGCAATGGCTACTGTTAGTGCACCGAGTTCTTTTGATATCTCTGCAATAACCGGGGATGCACCTGTGCCTGTTCCACCGCCGAGTCCGCATGTGATAAATACCATATGGGCACCCTTTAAGTGCTCTTTTATCTTTTCCACATCTTCCATGGCCGCCTTTTTTCCTACCTCAGGGTCTGCACCTGCGCCAAGACCGCTCGTTAATTTGCTTCCTATCTGTATTTTAATCGGTGCCTTACACATATTTAGAGACTTGATATCGGTATTGACGGCAATAAATTCCACACCTTTAATATTTGCATCTACCATATTGTTTAAGGCATTACACCCACCTCCACCAACACCGACTACCTTTAATTTTGCTGAAAAACCACTGCTTTCATCCATATAAAATGTGTTTGGCATCCTCTTACCTCCTTAAAATATTTCTTTAAACCATTCTTTCATCCTCTTGATTATCTTAGACGTGGAATAAATGTTTTTTATAGCCTTGCCCTTATCGAACTTAGATTTTATTGTATTTTGATTTTTGAATCCGTAAATTATAAGTCCCACACCTGTGGCATATATGGGATTATTTACTACATCTACGAGTCCTGTCACACCCATTGGAGAGCCTATCCTTGTCTGCATATTGAAGACATTTTCCGATATCTCAACCATTCCACTTAAATTTGCACAGCCGCCTGTGAGTATTACCCCTGAGGCAAGGAGTTTCTCTACGCCTGATTTCTTTATTTCCTCGTATATTATCATACAGATCTCTTCAACCCTCGGTTCTATGATGTCTGCAAGGGTCTTTCTCTTGATGGTTCTCGGTTTTCTTCCACCCACACTGGGCACATCAATGGTTTCATTATCACCCACCAAATCTGCAAAGGCACATCCGTATTTTTTCTTAATCTTTTCAGCCTCTTCAAGGGGTGTTTTAAGGCCTATGGCAATGTCGTTTGTAATGTTATTTCCACCAAAGGGGATAACAGATGTGTACTTTATGCTTCCGTTGGCAAAAACGGCAATATCACTTGTACCTCCACCTATGTCAACGATTGCTGCACCGATTTCTTTTTCTTCTGGAGAAAGGGTTGCCTCAGCTGATGCGAGTTGACTAAGAACAATGTCATTCACGGTGAGCCCTGCAAGTCTGCAGCATTTAATAATATTTTGGGTAGATGAAATCCTGCCTGTGATGATATGGACCTTTACCTCAAGCCTTACACCTGATATGCCAATAGGGTCCCTGATGCCGTCCTGGTCATCAATGATAAATTCCTGGGGTATTACATGGAGTATCTGCCTGTCAGCTGGTATTGCCACTGCCTTTGCCGCATCTATTGCCCTTGTTACGTCATCTAACTTAACTTCTTTGTCTTTAATGGCCACAACACCGTTACTGTTAAAACTTTTTATGTGGTCTCCAGAGATGCCTGCAATACACCTTTCAATCTTCACGCCTGCCATTAATTCTGCCTCTTCAACGGCCTTCATAATGGATTTAACAGTGCTATCCATATTTACCACCACACCTTTTCTCAAACCTGTAGATGGATGGGAACCTATACCTATAATACTTATCTTGCCTTCAACGACCTTTGCCACCACAACGCATATCTTTGTGGTCCCAATGTCAAGCCCTACAAGGAGTTCATCATCTTTTATCATCTGTCATACCTGCCTTTCCTGGATGATGGCGCCTTTTTCAAACCGTGCATCTATACACTTTATCAAAAGCCCCCTTTTTTTTGCATCTTCAAGGACAATAAGCGCCCTTTTCAATCTTTTTTTCTGACCCTCTTTTCCAAGAATTACCTCAATACCTTCTTTTGCAACATATAGGGTCATGTTATCATTGGCATACACCACCTCAGAAATCTGCTCTTTTTTTATGATACCTTCCTTAATCCACGAGTTTACCTCTTCAAATACACACTTTACATCCCTTTTTTCCTTTGTATTTATAATGAACAAATCCTTTGCCATGTTTTGTGCAATTGGCCTAAAGGGCTCACCGTTTTCATCTACTACCATCACAGAACCAGTTCCATCTATCCATAATGCAGAGGGTTTCTTTTCCACAACATCGATAACAACGGAAAAAGGAAAAACGGTTTTTATCCTTACATCCTTTACAAAAGGATGAGACATTACAGATTTTCTTATTTTTTGGGCATCCAGACTTAATATGGTCTCTTTTATAAAAGGAGAAACCCTCCTAATCACTTCAACTTCCTGCAGCTGTTCAATGCCATTGATCTTTATATTCTTTATTGTAAAAAATGGTGTTTTATTAGACGAAACATACATTATCGTCAAAACTGATAAAAGGCAAAGTGGCGCTAAGAAGAGTATGTATAAAATCCTTTTCATATCTTTAACGATGCCCCTATAAGTATCTTTTCGATGAGCTCATCAAATGTTTTACCAAGATACCCCCATGCCTTTGGCACAAGGGAGGTTTCCGTCATACCTGGGGAAGTGTTTATATCAATAACGTATGGAATACCGCTATCTATGAGCATATCTATCCTTGCACAACCTGAAAGCTCAAAAAGATCGTAGACCTTTCTGGCTATCTTATAAGCCTTTTTTTCAATAGACTTGCTTATCTTTGCAGGCACTAAATATTCTGTCATCCCAGAGGTATACTTTGATTCAAAGTCATAAAACCCTTTTTTAGGTCTAACCTCCACTATGGGTAGCATCATATTATCAATAATCCCTACGGTAATCTCCTGACCGTTAATGTATTTTTCCACTATAACCTTTTTATCATACTTATATGCATGGGAAATCGCCTCTTTAATCTGTTCCTTTTTCTTAACAATGGATATGCCTATTGTAGAACCTTCGTTTGCTGGTTTTATAACAAAGGGCAGTGGAAATTTTATATTATTGTTGTCTTTAAATATCCTGTATGGTGGCGTTGGAATATCTGCGCTTGAAAGGATGTGCTTCATCATGGCCTTGTCCATGGCAATGGCAGAGCCGAGCACACCTGAACCTGTATAAGGGATATTGCATATTTCAAGGAGACCCTGAACGGTTCCGTCCTCTCCCCATTTTCCATGTAGGGCAATAAATGCCACTTCAATAGCTTCCCTTTTTAGTGTCTCTGTGAGATTTTCATCTGCATCTATCCCAATTGCATTGAAACCCTGTCTAACAAGGCTATCTAAAATTGCCTTACCGCTTTTTAAAGATATTTCCCGCTCCGAGGATCTTCCACCCATAAGGACACCTATCTTTTTTTCTCTAAAACATTCTATGCCTTTCATATGGATTCCCTTTCTTCTTCAAATCCCCAGAGTTCCACCTCTTCGACGAGTTCAACACCAAATAATTCAAAGACCTCCTTTTTAATCTTTTCTATGAGTGCCTTTATGTCCCTTGCACGGGCATCTCCCATATTCACTATAAAATTCCCGTGTTTTTCAGAAATACACGCCCCTCCTATCCTTAATCCCTTAAGATTTGCCTTTTCTATAAATTTCCATGCAGGCTCATTGTTTACAGACTTGAATATTGAACCTGAAGATGGATATTCCATGGGGTGTCTTTTTTTTCTCTCATTAAAGACATATTCCATGTCTTTTAAAATCTCTTTTTTATCCCTTTTTTTCAGGACAAATTGAGCAGATACCACACAATCGCATTTACCAATAGATGATGTCCTATACCCAAAAAACATCTCATTTTTTTGAACCTCTTTAACCCCGTAATTGTTCTTTAATAATTCCACGTATTCAAGACAATCGGATATGGTAGCGCCAAAACTGCTGGCATTCATCTTAAGACCACCGCCTACTGTGCCTGGAATCCAATAGAGCCTTTCAAGACCTGATAACCCATGCTCTGCGCAATACCTTATAAGGTGCTTTAAGGATGTTCCACCTGATACCTTAACCTTATACAGGCCATTTTCCTCTTTTTTCCTTAACATCTTTATCTTTGTAATCCTGATTATGGCCTCGTCTAAAATCCCATCGTTTACGATAATATTTGTGCCATTACCTAAAAATCTGTATTTTATCTCTTGCGTGTTAAGTCTTGCCACTATATCTATTAAATCTTCATTGTCTACGGGATAAATCATGTATTTCACATTCCCACCCACCTTCATGGAGGTATATCTCTTCATGGATACGTTTTGTAAAACCTCTCCTCTTATTCCTTTCCAGTCCATCTCTTTATAAGCACATCACATATTTTGTTTATGTCCCCTGCACCTAAGACAACTACCGTATCACCGTGGGATGCAATTTCCAATACCCTTTCTACCACATCTTCTTTTGTGGAACAGTAAATAACAGACTTATGACCGCTTGTTTTTATTCTTTCTGCCAGTACAGCACCAGAGACTCCTTCAATTGGTTCTTCTGAGGCAGGGTATATCTCTGTTACCAAAAGGACATCTGCCTCGTTGAAAGACGTAACAAATTCTTCCATCAATGCCTTTGTCCTCGTGTATCTGTGCGGTTGAAATATTACAATAATCCTGCCCTTACACATATTTCTCAATGAAAGTAATGTGGCCTTTATCTCTGTGGGATGGTGTCCGTAGTCATCGATTAGCTTGATATGGCCATCCCATTTAACCTCGAGCCTTCTTTGAATCCCTGTAAAGGAACTCAATGCCTCTGCGATCTTTTCAAAAGGTATATCGAGTTCAATACCAACGGCACAAGCTGCCAGCCCGTTTACAATGTTATGAATACCGGGGATTGTCATGGTCAATTCACCAAGTTCTGAATCCTTATACATTACCCTGCATATAGTCTTGAATCCCTCTATTCTTATATCTGTTGCCCTGATGTCTGCCTGTTTTGAAAGTCCGTATGTGACATATCTCCTTTTAAGATAAGGTATAAGACTCTGAAGGTTGGGGTTATCAATGCAGATGATATCCATGCCATAAAAGGGCACTTTATTGAGAAATGTGAGAAAAGCAGCCTTTATTTCATTTAAGTCTTTGTAAAAATCAAGATGTTCTAAATCGATGTTTGTGGCAACGGCTATGGTGGGAAATAAAAGTAAAAATGTACCGTCACTTTCGTCTGCCTCTGCAACAAGATATTTGCTGCTCCCTAATTTTGCATTACTGCCTAAGCTATTTAATTTTCCTCCGATTACACAGGTAGGGTCAAAACCAGCATGGGCAAGTATTGTGGCAATAAGGGATGTAGTTGTGGTCTTGCCGTGGGCCCCTGCAATGGCAATGCTGTATTTCATCCTCATAAGTTCGGCAAGCATTTCTGCCCTCTGTATAACGGGGATAAAAAGCTCCTTGGCCTTTAAGACTTCAGGGTTATCAAACTTCACTGCAGAAGATATGACCACCACATCTGCCCCAAAGACGTTTTCCTCCCTGTGTCCGTAATATATCCTTGCCCCAAGCTTCTCCAGTCTTTCTGTTGTCTCGTTTTTTCTTATATCCGAACCAGTTATGGTAAAGCCAAGATTAAGTAAAACCTCGGCAATACCACTCATGCCAATACCACCAATGCCTACAAAATGTATTTTTTCTATCTTATGAAATACCATCTAATATCCCCTTAATGATTAAACCTTCTGCATCATCTATATATAATTTTCCAATATTTTCGCCCATCTGTTTTAAAAGTTCAGGTTCATCTATAAGTCTTTTTATGACATAGAAGAGTCTTTCACCGTTTGCCTCTTGATTTTCTATAATGTGACCACCTCCAATCCTTTCCACTTGCAGGGCATTTTTCCATTGATGCTGCCCTGCTGAAAAAGGATAGGGAATAAGGATTGCCGGTTTTTTGAAATATGCAAGTTCGAATATTGTGCTGGCACCACTTCTCGATATGACCAGATCGGCATTCCTATAATAGTATGCCATGTTATCAGTGAAGGGGAATACTTCATGTCTAATGCCCGAATTTTTATAGATTTCTTTCACACCCTCATAGTCATCAAATCCGGTCTGGTGAAAGATAACGATCTTTTCTTTGTATTCGCCTAAATAATTAAGAAGGTCTATTAATGCCTGGTTTATGCTTCTTGCGCCTCTACTACCTCCAAAAACAAATATCCCAAAATAATCCTTTTCAATATGTTCTGTTATTCCCTTTAATGAACTCCTTATGGGATTACCTGTCAAAATAGTGTGGGCTTTAGGGAGATAATGTTTTGTTTCCTCAAAGCTTATAAAAATACTTTTTGCATATTTTGCCAGAATTCTATTGGCAAGTCCAGGCTGGACATTCTGCTCATGGAGAAAGATGGGTGTTTTATGAAGAAAACCGGCAATCACCATAGGAACCGAGGCAAAACCGCCCATACCGAGAATAGCATGGGGATTTTCCATTTTAATGATATTTAAACAATCATGGATGCTTTTAATAAGCCCTGCCACAGTCACAAATTTATATAGCACATTTCTTCCTGAAAACTGGCGCGCCTCAACGTGTATGAGTCTGTATCCAGAGGCAGGCACAACCCTGTTTTCGATGCCTCCCTTTGTGCCAATGAATGTAACAACATTATCCTCTCCTTTGGCAGTAAACCTATCTGCCACGGCAATGCCCGGGAATACATGACCACCTGTTCCACCTGCAGCAATAAACAGTTTCATATTCAACCCTTTCCCTTTTTCATCATTATACCAGCAACAGGAGAGACCATCAAAATTGCCATCAACGGTTGATAGAGGATGCCTGAAGAAAATCTCACACTTACTGTAATAAAAATGTCCAGCATTATATACAAAAACACCATAAATGAGATGACCTTTGGCGCATCCGTATCTTTTACAAAGCCTACAAAACTCCAGACAAAAAGTAGAAGAGGTGTTAGTATGAGTATATATCTCTGGATATCGTTATTAAAATTAAATCCTTTACCTACAATGGGTATATTTTTCATTATTAAGGCAATGGCAATGATTAATACATAGCTTGCGATAAAGGGAATCACCTTGTTGTGGCCTATAATAAAAAGAAATAGAACTATTGGTATTCCAATAGAAAGGATAATAACTGGTTTATTTACCATAAGGAGATTAAAGAATGCAGAAAAGAATAGAATAGATATGGCAAGGACTTCTTTATATAGAGACTTCTCTTTTTCTTTTAACGAAACAAGATAAAAAAGGATACTGTAAAATGAGATAAAAACAATAAATTCGCAGAAGTATTCTTTGCACTCCAGATGGGGATATATTAAAAATATTGTTGTCACAACGAACTGGGCTATAATTAAAGGATATTTCAAGGATAAAAGCACATTCGTCGGGATCCTGTATAATGCCAGAGAAAGGCCTATACCTAAAAGGATAAACAGAACATTTATGATATTTATATTCCAGAACATGCTGTAAAAAAATGCTGTGGTTAATATGAGGATTAAGGTCTGTTTCATATTGACTCCACTATTTGTTTGAATACATTACCCCTTTCCTTATAGTCTCTAAACATATCAAAGCTACTGCACATGGGTGAAAAAAGCACCGTATCTCCCTTTTCAGCCATTTCATATGCCTTTATTACTGCATCCTTTAAATCTTTTTCTTTAAAAACCTTTGTGTATAACCCCAATTCCTTTTCTATTCTTTCTTTTGCTTCACCGATAACAAAAAGGGCCTTTACCTTTCTCATCTCACTGGCTATTTCTTTGTAACTACCACCCTTGTCCTTACCGCCTGCAATGAGTATTACATTGCCCTTCATACCTTCCAGTGCCCTTTTGGTGGCATCCACATTCGTTGCCTTTGAATCGTTTATAAATGTTATCCCATCTATATTTTTTATAAACTCTACCCTATGGGGGAGGCCCCTGAATTTTTTAAGCGTATCCTCTATGACAGCCCTATCAACACCGACAATGTGGGACACAATGAGGCATGATAAGAGATTTTCCGTATTATGCTCTCCAGTAAGTGGAGAAAGGTCTCTCCTGTATATGTATTCTTTACCATCGAGCCTTACAAACATAAATCCATCTTTATAAAAGGCGCCTTCATCTAATATGTCTTTTATTGAAAAAAAGAATTTTTTCGCCTTGATGGGTGTATGGATCATGATATTTTTATTTATTACTGCCACATCTTTTTCGTTTTGATTTTCGAATATCCTTAGTTTTGCACCTATATATTCGTCATAACTTCTGTATCTATCTAAGTGGTCTTCTGTAATGTTCAGAAGCATCGAGATATGGGGATGGAAACTATATATTGTCTCAAGTTGAAAACTGCTTATCTCGAGTATGACAAATTTTGCCTTTTTGCCCCCCATCACATAATTGATTAAAGGATTACCTATGTTACCGCCTACAAACACATCTTTAAACTGGGCTTTAAAAATCTCACCTAAAAGCGTGGTTACCGTTGTTTTACCATTAGTCCCTGTAATGGCGATTATAGGTTCTGTGACAAAAAAGGAGGCAAGTTCAATCTCACCTACTACCCTTATGCCTTTTTCCTTTGCCTCCTTTATAAGGGGCATTTCTGAATCAACACCAGGGCTTAACACGATCATCTCGTTTTTTAAAAAATCTTCCCTATTGTGAGTGCCGAACGTGGACTTAAAATCTATATCTTTTAATTCTGAAAGGGCATTATTTAATGCATCTTCTGTTTTTATATCCGTTATGGTTATTTCCTTTTTCTGTGCTGATAGAAACTTTGCCACAGCAATCCCTGTTTTTCCAAGTCCTACAATAAGTATCTTATCAGGTATATCCATATTTCACCTTATCTCAATTTCAATGTGCTCAGTGCAAGTAGGGCAAGTATAATGGATACAATCCAGAACCTTACCACAATCTTTTCTTCATTCCAGCCCTTTAATTCATAATGGTGGTGGATAGGGGCCATTTTGAACACCCTTTTCCCCCTCCATTTAAAAGATAAAACTTGTATAATTACCGATATGGTTTCAAGGACAAAAATGCCACCAACAATTACAAGAAGAATTTCCTGTTTTATAATGACCGCAATAGTTGCCAGTGTAGCACCTAAAGAAAGAGAGCCTGTATCACCCATAAAGAGTTCGGCAGGGTGAGCATTATACCAGAGGAAACCTATCCCTGCACCGAGCATGGCACCGCACAGAATTGTAAGCTCTCCTGCGCCCTTTACATAAAATATCTGTAGATACTGGGCAAACTTAATATTGCCCACAAGGTATGAAAAAAGCATAAAGGTTGCACATACTGTAATAACAGGACCTATGGCAAGACCGTCCAAGCCATCTGTTAGATTCACGGCATTCGATGTTCCCACAATGATAAATACTGCAAGTATTATGTAAAATATCCCTAAATCAGGTGCTATGTTTTTGAAAAAAGGCACTGTAAGTTGTGTTATAAAACCAGGGTTCAAATATATAAGAACACTGATTATTGATGCAAAAATCATCTGGAAGGTCATCTTTGTCTTTCCTGTGATACCCTTGCCGTTTTTACTGCTTAATTTCTTTATGTCATCGGCGAATCCTATGGCCCCAAAGGATAAAAGACCAAATATGACAATCCATATATAGTTATTTCTCAAATCTGACCACAAAAAGGTGGGGATGATTGTGGCTACAAGTATTACAAATCCTCCCATTGTAGGGGTGCCCTGTTTCATTGTATGTCTTTCAGGCACATCCTCCCTCTTGTCGCTTTTTATCTTCCATTCATGAAATTTCTTGATTATATAAGGGGTGAGAATAAAACTTATGATTAAGGCCGTTAATATGGCAAGGACAGTCCTGAAGGTTATGTATCTAAAAACATTGAATAGGGAAAATTTCACATATAACGGATAAAGTAGATGATATAACATTAATCGAGCCCCTTTACAATTTCATCCATTTTTAGTAATCTTGAACCCTTTACAAGCACCACATCATCCATCCTTATTATCTTTTTTGCAAAGTCTATAAGGCAATTTTTGTCAGAAAAAACCTCTGCCCTTTCATCTCCAATTTCATCTAATATATATTTTACTGCATCACCGTAAAGGAGTATTTTTTTGAAACTGCTCTCTTTTAAAATCCTGCCAATTTGTCTATGGTAGAATTCTTCTTTGTCCCCGAGTTCTTTCATGTCGCCGATGATGGCAATCCTTTTTCCCCTGCTCGGTAGTTCGTTTACTGTCTTTATCGCCCATTCCATAGAAGCAGGGTTTGCGTTATAGGTGTCATCAATAATGAGATACCCGTTCTTTGACTTAATAGGTAAAAATCTTTTATCGTAAGGTTTAAAATCTTCTATGCTTTCCTTTATAGAAGACCTACCTATGCCCACTGATGATGCAATGGCAGAAGAGCATAGTATATTATAAAGATTATGCTTTCCTAAAAGCTTTGTCTTCGCATTAAAACTTATTTCCGGGAATTTAAATGTAATGCTGTACCCCTCCCAACCATAATCTTCGTCTATTATGAGTTTATATGACGCATCCTTTTCAATAGCATAATCTTTTATCACTTGGTCATTGCTAAAAAAGGAAGAAGAAGTTATATAAGGATCATCGGCATTTATAAAGATAATGCCGCCCTTTTTTGTATTGTAATACAAATCCAGTTTTTCCTTTAAAACACCTTGAATGTCTTTCAAGCCTTCAAGATGAGAAGGATTTATATTTGTAATCACTGAAATATCAGGTTGTACTATTCCGGCAAGGGCCTTTATTTCGCCAGGGGCATTGGTGCCCAGTTCAAAGACATAGAAAGAACAGGATTCTTTAATGGATAGGATGCTTTTGGAAACCCCTATGATATTGTTAAAATTTTTTTCGTTAAAATGAACGGTAAATGCCTTTTTAAGAATATCAACAAGTATCTCTTTTGTCGTTGTCTTTCCGTTACTACCTGTTATGGCTATAAACTCACCTTTTAAAATTCTCCTCCTGTATGCTGCAAGGTTTGCAAGGGCATTGAGTGTATCTTCAACGATAATAATCGTTTCCTTTAAGTGGGCAATCTTATGGGCCTTTGATTTTTCGCACAGACACCCTATTCCAGATATAGTGCATGCAGTTTCTATAAAGTCATGACCATCATAGTTTTTCCCTTTTAAAGGTATAAATAGCTCCCCTTTTTTTATAGTTCTTGTATCTGTGGAGATATCTGAAAAAACCCTTTCTTTTATATTTAACGGTTCTCCCTTTACTGCCCTGATAATCTCATCTACCGTCCACATCTAATATCTCCTCTACAACCTCTTTGTCACTGAAGTGAAATACTTCATCACCAATAATCTGATAATCTTCGTGACCCTTTCCCGCAATAAGAAGGCAATCCTCTTTTTGAAGCATCTTTATCCCTTCATAAATGGCATCTCTTCTATTTTCAATGACCTTATAGTTGTTGCCCGTTATGCCTCCTATTATGTCTTCTATGATCTTTTTCGGGTCTTCTCTTCTTGGATTATCAGAGGTGATTATGGTGAAGTCTGCCAGAGTGGTTGAAATCTTGCCCATAAGCGGTCTTTTTGATACATCCCTGTTACCACCACAGCCGAATACCACGATTAATTTCCCTTTTTTTACCCTTTTTAACATGCCTATTGCCTTTGATAGTGCATCAGGTGTATGGGCATAGTCCACAAAAACATAACAACCTTTTTTATTTTTTATCCGTTCCATCCTACCCGGCACACTTTCTAATTTCTCTATACCTCTTTTTATGGTTTCTACGGGTATTTTCTCTGTAATACCGAAAAGACATGAGGCAAGCACATTATATGCATTAAAATAACCTATCAAACGGGAATGAATTCGTATTTTTTCATTGTTTAGATTAATGTAAAGGTCAAGACCGTCTAAGTTTTCAGTGTATTCGATAATATGGGCATCTGCATTTTTATTTAGGCTATAAAACAGGGTTTTAATCAATGAATCAGGGACAAATTCATAAACATGGGGGTCGTCAAGGTTTAATATGGCATGTTTAAAGGTTTTTTTGCTTTCTTTCAAATAATAATGGAAAAGTAGTTTTTTTGCATCCTTATAATGAACAAAATCTTTATGATAATCGAGGTGGTCGTGGGTAATGTTTGTGAAAATAGCCACATCAAACTCAATGCCTTCAACCCTTTTCTGGTCAAGACCGTGGGAAGAGACCTCCATAACCACATGATCCACACCTGATAAATGCATCTCCATTAAGAGTTTTTGCAAATCCTCTGCCCCTGGCGTTGTGTTTTCAGCCTTTATAACATTTCCTTTATACCTATAAGTGATGGTGCCTATAATCCCCGGTGAATTCCCGTTTTCTTTGAGGATAGATTCTATGAGATACGTTGATGTTGTCTTACCATTTGTCCCTGTGATACCTGTTATATGGAGTTTTTCCGAGGGGCAACCATAAAACCTCGCAGATAATTTCCCAAGGAGCTTGTGGGGATTTTCTGTTAATATCTGGCATAAAAAACCGTAGTCTGATTTTTTATCAGACACAATCCCTACTGCTCCATTGTTAAAGGCATCCTTTATAAAAGATATACTTCCCCCTGTTGAAAAGAAAAGAAAACCCTTTTTTACAATTCTTGAATCTTTGGTAAGCCCTGTGATATCTAAATTTAAATCACCTATGATCTGGAAAGGTATGTCTATATCCTTTATGAGCTCTTTTAGCCTCATTTTCAATTGTTCATCCTTCCGTATATAATACACTCTCCATCGCCTTTAACGATTTCCCGGGGTTTAGGAGACTGGTCAATAACAAAGCCTGAACCTAAGACTTTTATTTTAGCTGTTTTTGCATTCAATTGTTCTATTGCATCTCTTATAGGAAGATTTTTAAGGTCAGGCATAATCCATTGGACATCATTTATCGTGTCCCTTTTATCTAATATGCCTGAGCTTTTTGCCTCAGAGAACTCAAAGCCTTTTTCTGCCTTAACTATGACAAATTTGTCTACCATATAAGGGAAAAGCCCATACCAACTTTCATCCACATTTTTATTAAATATGCCTATGAGCCTATCTTTAGACACAACATACCCGATGCCTGAAATTAGTGCCTCTGCATCTAAACCCTCTTTGTATATTATGTCTTCTTTTTTTAAAAAGCGTGTTAATACCCCTTTACCTATCATGTTTGAAATATTTTTTATACCTTCCCTGTCCTTATCCTTTAAAATTTGAAAGGGTTTTTTCCATGTGTTATTAGAAGACGGTATAAGCACATCCCTGTCTAATACCTTATTTTTAATCATATGGCACACTATGGGGACGGTGATAAAAAACATGGGCTCTATCTCGTTGTCTTCGTTTTTTAAACTAACCTTTATGTCTTTGGCTTCTATTGACTTTTTGACCTCTACTGCCTGGACCTCTTTTATCTCTCCTTTTTTCTCTTCAATCAGGTCGTTTTGTTTTCCTTCCTGTGTCTTTGCAGCTACAATGCTAAGGCCACTGGCTTCGTGATGCACTTGGTCAGAAATTCTTTTTATATTAAACCTTTCCGTTATCTTAATAGCTAAGGATAAGTTCATAAGGCATATGGCAAGGCAGATGAAAAAGGCCCTTCTTTTAGCCTTTTTATTCATCTCAATACCACAACCTCCTCTTCTTTTGGTTTTTTAAGGCCGATTTCCATGGCCTTAAGCTCTAAATACCTTTTTTTTGTAATCCCGGAAAGTTCTATTTTTAAACTCTGGTTTGTTTTTATAATCTCCCTTTCCTTTGAGAGCTGAAATATCAAGTCTTCCCTTAGTTCAGCCGTTAACATCCTTAAAATAAAATACGAAATGGCAAGTATAAAAATGCACAATATATATAAGATCATTGACTTTTTATCTTTATAAGAATAAGATGTTGCATAATTATTACCGTTTTTGCTATGTACATAAATCCTTTCCATAATCCCCCCTATAATTTTTCTGCGATTCTCAATTTTGCACTTCTCGATGCCGGATTTTTCTCCATTTCATCTTTAGACGGTGTTATAGGTTTCTTTGTAATTACATGCAGTCTTTTATCGCTTTTAAACATATTTTTTACAATCCTGTCCTCTAATGAATGAAATGATATAACACCTATCCTTCCTTTAGATGCACACATATCTATTGCATCTTTTAAACCCATAGATAGATTTTCTAATTCCCTGTTTACCTCTATCCTTATTGCCTGGAATGTCTTTGTAGCAGGGTGTAATCTCCCCTTTTTGCCTTTAACCTTTACGATTAAGTCGGCAAGTTCCAGGGCAGTCTGAATAGGCCCTTTTTTTCTCCTATTTATAATTGCCCTTGCAATGGCATTTGCCTTAAACTCCTCACCGTAATCTTTTATTATTCTTCTCAATGTTTCAAAATTATAGGTGTTTATGACATGAAACGCTGTTTTGTCCTGTGCCATATCCATTCTCATATCGAGGTCGCAATCATCGTAAAAACTAAACCCCCTTTTGCCTGATATCTGATACATGGATATACCTAAGTCGAATAATATTCCGTCAAAGGTATTGATTCCCTCTTCGTTCAAGTGTTTTTTCAGGTCCCTAAAATTTCCCTTTATCAATGTCACCCTTTCTCCAAAAGGTTCTAAGGTTTTTTTAGCAACGCTTAAGGCATATTCATCAATATCAAATCCTATAAATCTAACTTTTTCGTTATGCCTAAGAATACTTGAGGCATGTCCCCCACCACCTACTGTTGCATCAATAAAAATATTAAACTTTTCGGAAATTAAATGTTCTATTACTTCTCTAACAAGAACGGGATTATGAGCTAAAGCAATCAAAGGCCCAGCTCAGAAACTATATCAGCTACCTTGTCAGGGTCAGAGGTTGCCTTGCGAACAAGCTCTTCCCATGTCTCTTTTGCCCAGATTTCTATTTTTTTGCCCATCCCCACAATGACCACATTCTTTTTTATCATGGCATCAGTTTTTAATGATTGTGGTAACAGTACCCTCCCAAGCTTATCTATAGGGCATTCAGTAACCCCTGAATAGAAATACCTCAAAAAGGTTCTTGCATCTTTATTAAGTTGTTCCTTTTTTAATATATTTTCCTGTATATTCACCCACTCTTGATAGGGATACGCCACAATACAACCGTCAAGGTTCGTCAATATGAGACGCATGTCGTATTTTGCAGAGAGAATCTCCCTGAATTTGGACGGGATACTTACCCTGCTTTTATCGTCTATGGCGTATTCGTATCTACCTGCAAACATTTTTATACCACACTATAACACCATTTACCACATTAAACCAACTATACTCGTAACTTTTTATTTTGTCAAGGGTTTTTTTATATTTTTGAATCAAAGTAACAGAAATCTGTAATCGACATTTTACTGAAAGATATGATACAGATAATATATAAAATTTTTAAGGGGTAGCAGCATTGTTAAATGATAAAATGATTGAATCATTACCTGATTCTTCAGGTGTTTATATATTCAAAGACGGTCAAAACAGGGTAATATACATTGGCAAGGCAAAAAGTATAAAAGAAAGGGTAAAAAGCTATTTAAGGGATGGCCAGAAGGATTCAAAGACAAAACGCCTTGTAGAGAAAATAATCCATATAGAAACAATTTTAACAAAAAATGAAAAAGAGGCATTTCTTTTAGAAAATAACCTGATAAAAGAGCACAAGCCCAGATACAATATAGACCTCAAAGACGACAAAAGCTATTTATCCCTGAAGGTGACAATACATGAGCCATATCCTGGCCTTTATGTAACAAGAAAAATAGAGGATGACGGTTCAATGTATTTCGGTCCCTATCCTAATATTGGGGATATAAAGGACATTTTAAAGGTCATCCATACCTTTTACCCTGTAAGAAGATGTAAAAACACGGTCTTTAAAAAGAGAAAAAGGGCATGCATCCTGTTTCAGATGAATAGATGTTTGGCTCCATGTGAAAAAAATGTAAACGAAAATTCATACAGGGAAATCGTTTTAGAACTCGTTGATTTTTTGTCAGGGAAAGACAAAAAGATCCTGGACAATCTTGAAAAAGAGATAGAGAAGGCAGCCAGGGAATGGCGTTTTGAAGATGCCAGGATTTTGAAAGAGAGGTTTGAGGCCATAAAAAAATTAACAGAAAAGCAGCATGTCCATGAACATTTAGGAAAAAATAGAGATGTTTGGGGATTTCTCGAGATGTCTGGTGAATTAAAGGCAGTTGTCCTCATATTCAGAAGGGGTGTGTTGATTTCTAAGAAAACGTACAAAAAATCGTATGCGCCATCATCTATTGATAGCGCCATATCTTCCATTATTTTCCAGTTCTATGAAAATCACACTGTCCCTGAAGAGATAATAATATCCCAGGACATTGAGGATAGAAATTATCTTGAAGATTTTCTAAAAGAGAATAGAAATATAAAAACGAAGATAAAATGCCCTGGTTCAGGGAATGTGGATTCGTTCATAGCCCTTGCAGTGGAAAATCTATACGAAAAGGGTGAAGATGGACTTGATGTAACATTTAAGAAGGTTTTAAATTTGAAAAGGTCACCTGTCAGGATAGAGGCATACGATATATCCCATATCCATGGAAAACATCCAACAGGTGTGATGGTGGTATTCGAAAACTTTAAACCTAAAAAAGAGGGGTATAGGGTATTTCATATTAGAGATGCAACGCCAATGGACGATACATCTTCTATAATGGAAGTTTTGTCAAGGAGATTGAAAGACGAAAATATTAAACCTATGCCAGAACTTATCATTATAGATGGGGGGAAGGCGCAACTTTCATCTGCCTTAAGGGTTTTAAACGAGATGAATCTCCACATCGATACAATTGGGATCGCAAAGGGATTGAGAAGAGACGGTATGAAGGATTTAATCTATGTCCCTAAAAGAAAAAATCCACTGCTTTTGCCGTCCTTTTCCCCTGTTTTAAAAACTCTGGTCATGATAAGGGATGAGGCCCATAGATTTGCCCTCTTATCCCAGAGGAAATGGAAGAAAAAAGAGGCATTTAAACCTACCCAAAAGGTATAATGAGGTGGAGGCACTTAAAACACCGAGTATTTTTCTTTACAGCCAATGAAATGTGTGCTACAAGTTTAAAACAGCTTGATAGAAAATAAGAGGTGGACAAGTGATAACAGGTATAGGCAGCCTTCCTTTCACTGATGTAGATAAGGCAATAGATATGATCTTTGATGTATGTTTTGAAGTGCCCTTCTGGCCCCAACTGCCAAAGAGGTCACCAGATGAAAACATGTATGCCCCGTTTTTAGAAAATGTGCCGTCCGTTGTGTTCGAGAAAAATTCTGTTTTTGTAAACACTGAGGAAACAGAAGGTATAGAGAAGTTCTATGAGTATGTTGAGGCAGGGGATATCTCTAAATTTGCAATATCTGAAAGGATGAGTCCTGGATTTTACAGGTTTCTCGACAGGATAAATGAGGTTTCAGACAAGGTGAAATTTATCAAATGCCAGCTTACCGGCCCCTTTAGTATAGGGCTCGGGCTAAAAGACGAAAAGGGTGTGCCCATTATTTATAACTACAGTTATTATGACATCATTAAAAAATCTATTCACATGAAGGCAAGGTGGATGGTAGATAAAATCAAATCAAAGGTGCCTGAAAAGGAAATCATCATCTTTTTTGACGAGCCTTATATGGTGTCGTTTGGCTCTGCATATGTATCAATTGATAAAGATGAGGTCATTTCCATCTTTGATGAAGTTTTGACAGGTATTGAGGCCATAAGGGGTGTGCACTGCTGCGGAAATACGGATTGGTCTGTTCTTTTGAATACTAAAGTGGATATTATAAATTACGATGCCTTTAATTACCTGGAAACCATATTCTATTTCAGAGATGAGCTAAAGGGTTTTTTAAAAAGGGGCGGTGTTCTTTCACCGGGTATTGTCCCCTCTTCTGATATCGTTATGGAAAAAAACTTAAAGGATATGGAAGAGCTACTCTTTAAGTTCAAAGGCCATTTAAAGGATGTTTTAGATAATAATATTAAAGAACTTATCGTCACAACAAGTTGTGGATTGGGCAGCCTAAGGGAAGAGGTTGCCATAAAGGCCATGGTGCTTTTAAAAGAACTATCCGTGGAATCTAAAAAAACAACATAAAGATGCGAAAAAAACTTATCCCAATATCCATAGGGATTCTTATTGCAATTCTGTTTTCTGTGTTTGCAATCATCAGGCTTTTACCATTAGAACAGCTCGAACAGCTCATATACGATACCCGTTATAAGGTAAGGGGTAAAGGGGTGGCACCCCCTGAAATAATAATTGCGGCAATAGATGATAAAAGCCTTGAAAAGATAGGAAGGTGGCCTTGGGACAGGGCAAAAATCGCCCAGATTATAGATAGACTCAAGGCCATGGGCGCTAAAGTCATAATGGTGGATATAATTTTCAGTGAACCTGCAAAGGATGATAAAATTCTTGCATATTCATTAAAATCAGCAGGGAATATAATACTGCCCATTGTATTTGATTTTAAAGGTGATAAGGCAAAGATTGCAGAGGAAGCGCTATACGACAATGCCTTTCCTATAATAAGAAATGCCGATTACTTCAAGATCTTTCCTCCCTTAAGTGCCCATAGTGCTTTGCTCCCTGTCAAAGACCTCATTTGTGCCTCAAAAGCCTTAGGGTACATAAATATGTTCCCGGACAAAGATGGTGTGTTACGATGGGAGGTGTTAAACATTGAATTCGACGGTGAGATATTTCCTTCTATTGATTTGCAGACTGCCAGGGTCTATTTAGGGCTACCCATAGAGGCAATGACATTGAGGGCCACTCAGGGTATTCAACTGGGTGATAAATTTATACCCACTGACTTCTGGGGTAGGGCACTTATCCATTATTACGGCCCTGATGGGACATTCCCTTACATTTCCATAGTAGATATACTGGAAGATAAGGTGAATCCCACTGTCATAAAGGATAAAATTGTTCTAATAGGCGCCACGGCAGTAGGTATTTATGATTTAAGGGTTACCCCCACTGCTGCTGCCATGCCAGGGATAGAAAAACATGCCAATGTCATTGCCTCAATACTGAGACAGGATTTTATTTATAAGATAACAAACCTTACAAATGTGCTTATCATTCTCATATCTGGTATAATTTTTACTGTTCTCATTGTCCAATTAAGGGCAATATTTGGTGCAATCTTTGCATTTTTGTTTATTACTGCGTTGTCTTTAATATCTTATTATTTCTTTTTCTCAAAAAATTTATGGATAACATTAAGCTATGCAACAAGCAATATTATCGTCACATATTTTGTTATAACTGCATACAGATATGCCACAGAAGAACGATATGCAAAACGCATTAGGGGAATGTTTTCAAGTTACGTTACTGAAAAGGTCGTAAATGAGCTTATAAAGAATCCTAATTTAGCAAAACTTGGCGGTGAAAGAAAAGAAGTGACAGTGTTATTCTCAGATATAAGGGGTTTCACTACTTTTTCAGAAAAACATGGACCTGAAGAGGTTGTTAAGATATTAAACGAATACCTCGGAGAGATGACAAATATTATATTCAAATGGGATGGCACCCTCGATAAATTCGTGGGAGACGAGATAGTGGCATTCTGGAATGCCCCTATACCGCAGGAGAACCATGCAGAGCTTGCCGTTAAATGTGCCCTTCATATGTTAAGAAGACTTAAAGAACTTAGACAAAAATGGATATTAGAGGGAAAAACGCCCCTCGATGCAGGTTTCGGTATAAATACCGGCGAGGTTATTGTGGGAAATATCGGTGCTGAAGGTAAAAAGATGGATTATACCGTTATTGGTGATAACGTAAACCTTGGCGCAAGGGTAGAGGGTCTTACAAGGAAATACAACACAAATATCATTATAACAGATACCACCTTTGAAAAAATAAAGGATAAGATAATCGATGGAACCATATGGCATATAAGGGTGAGGGGACTTGACAGAGTGGCAGTTAAGGGAAAAAGTAAACCCGTTGAAATATACGAGATAGTTGAATTGGGAAAAGATGAACCTTCAGAGATAATAGAGCTTGAG
>Ga0116168_1001277_pt1 | contig 19828 bp, 19 predicted proteins | sample AD_UKC129_MetaG_FD_89795 | JGI IMG/M metagenome (GOLD analysis project Ga0116168, IMG submission 89795) | Active sludge microbial communities of municipal wastewater-treating anaerobic digesters from Canada - AD_UKC129_MetaG | ecosystem: Engineered > Bioreactor > Anaerobic > Digestate | place...
CAGAATAATAAAACTTTGTGGCAAAGAATCTGCAAAGTTCATAAAAAAAATTCCCACACAGGCAACTTATGGAGGTGGTTCAATGCCCGGCACATCCATAGAAAGTATTGGAATAAAAATAAATATTCCTGGATATAATCCAGAAGAGTTATACAATTACTTTATAAGCTGCACTCCGCCAATTATAGGAACAGTAAGAGAAGATAGCTACATTCTTGATCTTTTTGCAATATTTGATAAAGATATAAAAGATATTGCAAATTCTATATCCAATCTTCTAAATAACCAAAACACTACAGAAAATTAAACAGGATTACCAAAATGTATATAGTAGGGACATCTGGGCATATAGACCATGGCAAAACATCTCTAATAAGAGCATTAACAGGTATAGATTGCGATAGATTGCCAGAAGAAAAAGAAAGGGAAATGACCATTGATATAGGCTTTGCGAATATAGAATATCCCAAATTTGGGACAGTAAGCATTATAGACGTGCCAGGCCACGAGAGATTTATCCGTAATATGGTAGCTGGAGCATGGGGGATTGATATTGCACTACTTGTAATTGCACTGGATGATGGGTGGATGCTTCAGACAGAGGATCACTTTCGTGTTCTTCAACTACTTGGAGTTGAAAGAATAATAGTTGTCATAAATAAATGCGATCTCGGCGATGACGAGATGATCGAGATTATAAAAGAAGAAGTTAAGGAAAGGCTCTCCAATACAAATTACTCTGACTCTGATATAATTGCTGTTTCTGCAAAGACAGGATTGGGGATCAAAGAATTAAAGGAACTCATACTTGCAAACCTCCGCAGGCTTTCAAAAACAGTTGATGCAGATAAACCTTATCTTTACATAGACAGAGTCTTTTCGCCAAAGGGGGTAGGAACTGTAATTACAGGAACTTTAAAAAATGGTATTTTTAAAGAAAACGATATAGTAACCATTCTTCCTCTAAGAAGAGAGGTAAAGATAAAAAAAATTGAAAGCCATTACAGAGAATTAACAGAAGGAGTTCCTTCACAGAGAACAGCTCTTAATCTGGCAAATGTGAACTCAGATGAACTAAAAAGAGGAGATATTATTTGTAAATACAACTTCTTTACAGAAACTCACGATATAATTGCATGGTTTAAACCTCTTGATAAAAAGAAAAAAATAAGAAACAACACCTACGTTGAAATTCTCTCAGGAACAAATTCAGCCACAGGGAAAATCATACTGATAGAAGACAGTATCAGCGAGGGATACTCCCCTGTGCGCATTCACTTTGACGAAAAGACCTTTGTTTATCCAGGGCAGCCCTTTGTCCTTACGAATCCTGGAGGATTTCGAATTATAGGCGGAGGGAAGATCATTCTTCCATTTTATGATCCCTCAAGACATAAGCATAAATTAAAAAGCTATATATCCATAATAAAAGATTTCTCTATTGCAGAATTGATTCTCTTTGAATTGGCAACCTCAGGCTACAAAAAAAAGGAGGATATCTTTAAATCACTACCAAACAGCAAGAAATTTCTGGAGAAAACAATCTCTGAGAAATCAGAAACTGGAGATATACTCATAAGAGGAGAATATCTTTTTCACAAAGATTTTTACCAGGAAGCCCTTGAAAAGGTAAACAAAACATTAAAAAGCAAGATAGGTTCAAACCTCAAGGAGATATCTGATTCAGCAGGTTTATCTCATGAGATTACATCAATAATTATAAGCGATATCTCTGCCAGAGAGGTCATTATTGAAAAAGATGGCAGATTATTTGCAGGTGGATTTGTAACAGAAGAATCTCTTCCAGATTCAAAAAAGAAAATTTTGCAAGAGGCTTTCAAATCCGCAGGAGATGGCCTTGAATTAGACAAAATTAAAGATGACTTTCTTAAAAAGGATATAAAGGATCTAATCAAGCTTGGCTTTTTAATAAGCCTTGACGGCAATATCATATACCATAAAGATATCTACAACTCCATGAGGGATAAGATCATAGCTTTATTTGACGCAAAGGATAAAATAACAGTGCCTGAGGCAAAGGATGCGGTAGGGCTTTCAAGAAAATACATACTGCCTCTTTTAAATAGAATTGAAAGCGATGGTCTCATAAAACGACTTGGAGATTTCAGAATAAAGGTATAAACTTATGTTTCTTGGCATAGATGTAGGCAATACGTCAACCATGATCGCCTTATACGAAGATGACTCAGTAGTTCCAATTAATGAGGGGATCTTTAGATACAAAACAGATAAAAGGGGCAGTGATGATATTTTATACCATAGCCTTGCAATGGCTCTAAAAAACTATGCCTCTATGGATGTAATCGAAGCGGAGATAACTGGCATAGCATTTTCAAGCGTGGTGCCAGAGATTAACAAATCATATCACAGGGTATGTAAAAGAATATTCTCAATAGAGCCTCTTGAGATCAGCCATAAGAACAACTTCTCAATAAAACTTCACTATGGGGATCTCTCCAAACTGGGTGTGGATAGAATAGTAAACACAGAGGCAGCCTTCCATGAATATGGAAATGGTTCTATCATAGTGGACATAGGAACAGCAGCTACATTTGATGTTCTGGACTTTGAAGGAAACTTTGTAGGAGGACTCATTGCACCTGGAATAGGAACAACCATAAAAGCCCTTGCAGATGCAGCCTCCAATCTTCCAGAGATAGTATTTGAAAAACCAGAAAAAATGATTGCCACTGATACAGTAAATGCAATAAAGTCAGGCTTCTACTATGGCTGGATTTCAATGATAGAAGGGATATGTGCAAGGATTGAAGAGGAATACAGGGCAAAATTTCGCTTAATTATAACAGGGGGATTTGCCTCTAAGATGAAAGATTCCTTTTCCCGAGATGTAATTGTAGATCCATTGCTTACAATGAAGGGGATAAAATATATTTTTGATAATAACAGAGGCAAATCATGACTGTTCCATATATATTCTTTAAATTTCTTGGAATAAATTCTTTTATAGGAACCTTAAAAGATTCCAATACTAACTTTACCCTTTTTAAAGACGATTTCTCCCCTGTATTTGAAAAATACAGTGAAATCCTGAACAAAGAAGATACCATTGCAACAGGCATATTAAGTAAAGATGATCAGAATTTATTCTTTGCTGAATTGGGGATTAAAATAACAAAAAGCTATACTGCCTATTTTGTATATATATTCGATCATCACCCAACAATAGAGGATATGAATCTCCTTGTGGAAGGTCTGGAGGATCTTGTGAATGAAAACTTAGAAAATATTGACCCTTCAGAGCTTGCAAGAAACATGAACAAAGGTGGCAGTAACTCTATCAATTAAAAAGTTTTAACAGGTCATTGATATAAAAAAGCGCCAGATAATAAAAAAAAGGCACAAAAATAGCAGGAAGAAGATTTGCTACATTGATCTTTTTTATCTCCAGCAGGTTTATTCCTATGGCAAGAATGAGAATGCTTCCCACAAGAGAGGTCTGGCTTATTACATCAGGAGTAAGCCACTGCCTTATGCTCCCAGCAAGAAGAGTTATTGCTCCCTGATACAAAAGTATTGGAATAGCGGCAAAGGCAACACCTATGCCCAAGGTTGATGATATTATAACAGAACTTATTCCATCAAGAATAGATTTTGCATATAATGTTCCCCTCTCACCAGTGAGCCCATCCTCAAGAGAGCCAACTATGGCCATAGCACCTACACAAAAAAGTAAGCTTGCAGTAACAAATCCCTCAGAAAAAGAACTGCCCTCTTTTGCAAATCTGTCCTGAAACCAATTGCCTAAATCATCAAGCCTCTTATCTATTTTTAGAAACTCACCACAGATTGCACCAATTATGAGCGAAAATATCATTATCAATATAAAATCCCTCGAAAGTCTGTTCTCTGTCACCTTATACATACCCTGAAGAGAACCAGATAGACCTATAATAATAACAGAAAGACCCACTGCCTGCATTATTGTCCCCCTGTATCTCTCAGGAATAAAACTCTTCAATAAAGAACCAATCAAGCCTCCAGCAAGGATAGAAACTGCATTTACAATAGTTCCAAGGCCTATCATATCCTCCCCCTAATTTATAGAAAAGAATAATAAAACTTAAACAATCAAGATATGGCCATAAAGTCTAAGGAAATAAAGATGTCAAATGGAATAACAGATTATGTCTCCTATATATTCAAAAATAGTAAAAAAGATAATAAAAAATTTATGAGAAAACAAAGAAGAAATACTACTAAAATTTGAGTTTTCCACAGAATTATCCACATTATCCACAAAATAATTAACAAAGTAAATTAATTTCATAAATTAATTTACCTCCCGAGCGCTTAATCATTTCAAAATTTAATAAAGTCTGATTTTTATATGTGACATAAGCCTTTTAATTCTGATTTTTTCAGACAATTTTTTAAAAAATTAAAAGCACATGTATGCTTTTAAGAATTTTTGCAAAAAATTTGACCACCCTATGACAACATAATACAAAAAAATATTTTTGTTAACCTTATATTTTTTGTGGATAACTTTTAGATAAAATGTTATCAGCAAAATATCTAAAAAAAAAGAATGTAAAAATTTTTATTTTGACTAAAAAATAGCTTAGTTTTTATTATTCATATAGATGAAACTATAAAAGGGGTATCTTTAATGGAAAAAGCTGTTCTTTTTGAAGTGAGAGATGAAATTGCTATTATAACCCTCAACAGACCAGAAAAGCGAAATTCAATAAATAGAGAACTCCTTGCAGGTCTATATGATGCAATAGAAGAAGTATCAAGAAATGAAAATATAAAAGTAGGAATAATAACAGGGAATGGAAAATCCTTTTGTGCAGGTATTGATCTCTCTGTCATTGGGAAGGAGAATCTCTTTGACATAAGAGGAAACGGCATTGACCTCCCAGATATATTTGGCTCCTGTAGAAAACCTCTCATTGGTGCGATCAATGGACATGCCATAACAGGTGGCTTTGAGATTGCCCTTAACTGTGACTTTCTTATAGCTTCAGACAATGCCATGTTTGCAGATACTCATGCAAAAGTGGGAATTCATCCTGGATGGGGAATGACTCAGCTATTGCAGCAGGCTGTTGGCAAAAGAAGAGCCAAACAGATGTCCCTTACATGCCAATTTATAACAGCAGAGGAAGCACTTAAGTTTGGCCTTGTAAATGAGGTTGTCCCACAGGAAAATTTAATGAATCGCACCATTGAGATAGCAAAGCAGATTTGTGAAAACAAATACGACATGGTAATAACAGTGCGAGATCTCATAAACTATAGAGATACAGCCTCCATGGGACAGGCCCTTGCCCACGAGAGAGAGAGATTTAGGCGTTTTGTTAAAAAAAATATGCCTTCGCTAAAAGGGTCAGAGTAAATCTCTTTCTTTATATGTAATAAACGAGAGAATATTTGAATTGTAATTATCAAAAAAATTGCTTTTTACCTGTGCAACTCTCTCTATTGTAAATAAAAAATTATCTCCTAAGCTTTCAAGCAAGCCTGTTAGTCTGTCAAAGAGATTCCTTGGAAGATAGTCTAAAAATTTCGCTGCCTTTAAAACTATATCCTCATTCTTAAAAATCTTCTTTAAAAGAGACTCATCAAGCCGTAAAAAAATATTGCACATTGATATATTAATTTCATTTAGCCAGGAATTTTCAAAATTAAGGGAAGAGACTCTCTCTGCAAGGCCAAGAATCCACATAATATCTTCTTCTTTTTTATATAAGGCTGCCTGTTTTTCAACATGCAAAACTACAAAGGTAGCATCCTCCTTTTGAGAGGGAAGTCTATTTGAAGAGAGAAATACTGTGTCAAATCTCTCTGCATATTTAACCAGCTGTGGAGAATCCAAGCCTGAGGATGAATATTTTAAGGTCTTCCAGTTAAGGCCTCTATCCTGGCAATATTTTAATCCAAGCAAGGAAGCTGCTTTCAAAAAAGGTGATTTTGTATTCAGAAATATATTATAAAAATAATCCATATGGACAAAATCTGTGAAATAGAGCAAGGTCTTGATTATATTCTTTTCCAGATTTATCCATTCCTCTTGCTCAGATATGAGGAGTTGAACGAACTCAGACAGGTCAAGATTTTTTATAATTACTGTATCTTCATAGCGCAGGGGTCTGTTTTTAAGATTCTTTTTATACCTCTCTGGCCAGACAAGGGCCTCAAGTATAATGGATAGCCTTATATATATATCTTCTATTATATAATCCCTGATGTTGCTCTTTTCTTCTCTATCGTTAGAAAGCTCAAATACAATCTGGTCAAGCAATTCAAAGAGGTTTATGTATATCTCATCTTTTAGACAAAAACTACCTGGGGTAATATAATCGCCAAAGGTATCTATAGATAAGTCCGATATTTTTTTCAAGGCCTCATAATGGCAATCAGAGGTGTTTATTATATTATAAAAATTCTCTACTAAGGAATCTATATCGCCAGGGGTTTTAATTTTCATCTATTAAATAAACCTGAAAGCCTATTTTGATAAAAGCCTCAAGGCTTTAATATGAAAATTTTTTATTTACATAAAAAAATGTCTATTACTTTTCAGTAATAATTTTTAAAAAAGCTTTTTAAAATTTTATGCCCCAAAAACCTAATCTTTGGGGCATAAAGCATTTCTTCCATGAAAAATTTCAAGAATAGATAGTATCAAAAAATATTATTAATCATCTTTTTTTCTTTTATAGAAATAAACCTTCATTCCTCCTTGCAAATCATTAATTGAGCCATGTATAACCTTACATTTTGCAATTGTCATCATTGGAAAGTGTGCCTGCAAAATAACAATCTTTTCACCATTGAAAGCGCATAACTTATCAAATATTTTGACCTTATCTGCAATTTTTCCAGAAACTATAACCTCATTGCCACCGATAGAGCTTATTGTCCCAACAAAATCCCCTGCCTTTTCATAATTTGTAATCTTATCTGATGCCTTAAGGGGATTTTTAATGAGACCCCATTTGCCACCATCTACTCCCATTTCTGCCTCTGGAAACCATCGACCTCCTTCATTAACTCTTGCTACTGACGCTTCAAAAGGCAGGACTCCACTGAAATGAGGTTTAATGACAAATTTTCCCTCTGTATCTATAAAGCCACACTTACCATCTTTTTCAATTGCAGCAAGCCCCTCGCTAAAATCAGAAACTCTGTTAAATCGAATTTCTATAACTACTTTACCTTCTTTATTTACAAAGCCATATTTGCCATCTTTTTTAACTACAGCCAATCCCTCAGTGAAATTACTTATATAATCAAATTGAGGTTTAATAACCATTCTACCTTCCCTGTCTATCAAGCCCCAGTTATTTCCTACATTAAATTTAGCAAAACCTCCCTCAAAAGCATATACTTCATCAAATTGAGGTTCTATGACTATTTTGCCCTCTTTGTTTATAAAGCCCCATTTGTCATCTTTTTTAACTGCAGCAAGCCCCTCGCTAAAAGACCATAGATCATCAAATTGTGGTTTGGTTATAAATTTACCCTCTTTATTTATATAACACCACTTGCCCTCTTTCTTAGCCTTAGCCAGCCCTTCATCAAATCCCCATGCCTCTTCAAATTGAGGTTCTATAACCATTTTCCCCTCTTTGTTTATAAAGCCCCATTTACCATCTTTTTCAACTACAGCCAGACCTTCACTAAAACCATTTGCATTATTAAATTCTGGCTTTATTACAACTTTGCCCTCTGTATTTATATAACCATATTTATATCCTATCTCAAAAACAGCCATACCTTCCTTAAAGTCATCTAAGAAATTGAACTGCGGCTCAATGATAAATTTTCCTTCTTTATTTATAAGTCCTCTCAAGTAGCCCTTCTGGACAACTGCTATAGCATTTTCAAAAAAACTCGCATCATCAAACTGAGGCTCTATGACCTGGCCTTCTTTGCTTACAAAACCATATTTCTTGTTTAAGTACACCTTTGCCATACCATCGCTAAAACCCCATACAAGGTTAAATTGCGGCTTTATTATAAATCTTCCAGTTCTATCTATAAAACCCCACTTGCCATCTTTTTTAACTGCAGCAAAACCATCTTTAAAAGCAGTAACTTCATCAAAAACTGGATTAACTACAATTTTACCCTCTGTATTTATGTAGCCCCACTTAGAGCCCTGTTTGACAGCAGCAAAACCATTGCTAAAATCATCTATATAATCAAATTGTGGTTTAACTAACCATTGAATGCTGCTTTGAGCCTTAACCCCTTGTGAAAAAAGAATTGCTATTGCCATGACAATAAAAAGGAAAAGTGATTTAAAAATAGTTTTCCTCATAATTACCTCCTTTGACAATATTATAAAAACAAATTTCTAAAAATGTTAATTTCTTTGTTGATTTTTACAGCTTCAATTAATCAGGTATTTCAAGCAAAAGGCAATTTAATTCACTACTTCTGGTCGCTCTTTTCTGTTTGTCCTGCTCCAGATTTTTCCTCTCATTCAATTAAGCCTGAGCTTGCCATGGAAAACACCAGAAGGTTTACATAAGCAATACATGTATAATAGCTCTTGTTACTATATTCATCAACAAATTTTTCAATGGCTAATTCATCCCCATTAACTGCTATGGGAACTGTTCAAAAAATTCTTAAAATTGATTGAAAAAACGCTGGAATAATGGAAAACTTAATTGTTAATATATTGCAGCATAGCTTCGCCAGCGAGTTACTTGAAAGTAAAGCAGAGTTACAATTTAAAAACTGCGCACAACAGAGCTTATGTGCTTTACTCCCTGGCAGTCCTTTGGGCTAGGCCAAATCGCGTGGAAAGGCTGCAGCGATTTGGCATAAGCAAAAGGGTTATGCTATGTTTTAAAAAAACCTTCAATAAAAAGTAAACTTCCATAAAAATGCAAAGACAACAAGCCAGAAGAGAACCTTCCCCATCTTTGGACTTTTGCTTTTAATTTTATTCCATATAAAAGCAACTACAAACATCGAAAAAATAAGCAAAAGAGAAGAGCCAATAGCCTGAACAAAAGTGAGTCTAAGGCCATAAATATTCTCCAGAGATCTCCCGGACCATAAATGCCTGTAAATTATCTGAAGATGAAGCCAATAAACAAGAAGGGATTCTCTGCCAATGGCAAGAAACCATGAATCACTGCTATTTTTATTTTTTTGATAAACCCACAACAGGCTTACAAGAAAAATAACAATGGCTAAACGCTCTGCAAAGAAAAGAGGACTTGGTTTTATGTTATACCATGGCATAAAGCAGAGATAAGAAACTATTGCAAAGAGTATTAAAGCTAAAACTAAAGATATAGAGCCTATTTTCTTCATAAAAACTTCAATGGAAGAATCCCTCTCTGCAGCAAGAACAAACATGGCAAAAGAGGCACCTCCAAACAAAAAAGCACTCCATGGGAATAATGGAAAAAATGAGCCGTGGAGATCATTAAAATAGCAGGCAATGGGCAGAGGTAAGAACTCTGCAAAATCATATTTCCATACAACAGGAGACAGTGATGCAACTAAAATCGTCATAGCAGACACTGCTATATGAAAAGCTCTGTTGTCTTTAAGAACTATTCTAAAAAATAATAAAATGAGCAACCCTGCAGCAGTACATTGCAAAACATCAACATTGTAAAAATGCTTCATTTCCTCCGGGCTTGCATACTTTATAATATTGCCAAAAGAATAATAAGGAACATGAATGAGATAGCCTACAATAAAAATTAAAAAGATTCTCCTTAACCTCTTGCGGAAAATATCTCCAAAACCCCTGAGTTCTTCTCCCTTTCCATGAACAGAAACAACAAAGGCAAATCCAGAAATAAAGATGAATGAAGGAGCCACAAGACCATTTATAAAATTAAGAGCCGGAAACCATAGAGTCTCTCTTAAAATAGGCAGCATAAAGGCATTGACCACATGAACCTCAATCATTATAGTCATTGCCCATGAGCGCAATAAATCTATATATAAATATCTACTTTTTGCCATAAATATGCCCGACCATATATTTTTAAAATAAGTCTAACTAAGACATCTCTGTTTTTTTGGCTACAAAAATACAAAATTTTCTTAAATTTAGACAATTATTCCTTGAAAATTTTTAAGAGTAAATCATAAATACTTTTTTAGTAATAGAAAATGCACTATTATCAGCGACTCTTTAGGTGGAGAGATATAATTTTTTTACACTAAAACATACGGCGAGGAATTAACATTAATATTTTTTTTAGAAAATTTTGTAACTTTTTTATTGTATTTCTTGATTTTTATAAAGCCTTTTACATTAGTGTTTTAATACTATGCAAAGTAGCTCTTTACATAAATATGGAACTACTATATTTAAAACTTTGTTTATCTTTCGAGGAATGATGCAACTATGGAAACTGCCATAATAGTGTTTTACATGATAATTCTCTTTTTACTTTCAATTTATGGAGCTAACAGATATTATACAATATATCTCTTCAAAAAGCACAGACACGATAAAATATTGCCTCTTTGTGAATTTAACACCTTACCAAAGGTTGCTATTCAATTGCCAATCTTCAATGAAAAATACGTAGTTGAAAGGCTTATCGATTATGTAACAAAAATAAGGTATCCAAAGGAACTTATGGAGATCCAGGTTCTTGATGATTCCACAGATGATACATGTGAAATAGCAAAAAGAAAATGCCAAGAAAAACAGGCAGATGGTTTCAACATCCATTACATTCACAGGACTGATAGAAGTGGATTCAAGGCTGGAGCTCTTGAAAATGGACTAAATCTCACTGATGCTGAGTTTATTGCTGTCTTTGATGCTGATTTTCTGCCTCCAGAGGATTTTCTTGAAAGGACAATTCATTACTTTACAGATGACAATATAGGGATGATACAGGCAAGATGGGATCATGTAAACCGCAGATATTCTTTACTTACAGAATGCCAGAGCATACTCCTTGATGGTCACTTTATGATTGAACATACTGCACGTAACAGATCTGGAAGATTTTTTAACTTTAATGGAACTGCAGGTATATGGAGAAGAAAAACCATTGTAGATGCAGGTGGATGGCAGCACGACACTTTAACTGAAGATCTTGACCTCAGCTACAGAGCGCAGCTTAAGGGCTGGCAATTCATATATCTCCCAGATCTAACTGTCCCTGCAGAACTCCCCATTGAAATGACTGCATTTAAATCTCAACAATTCCGATGGGCAAAGGGATCAATTCAAACATTCCTTAAACTCAAGGGAGTTATTCTAAAAGCAAATATTCCTTTTAAGGTTAAGCTTGAGGCCTTTTTCCATATTGGTGCAAACTTTGCCTATGCACTTATGACATTGCTCACTGTATTTATGCCAGTAGTGCTTGCCATAAGATACTATGGTGGATACAAAAAGCTTTTTATACTTGATTTGCCAATCTTTATATGCGCAACTCTCTCTGTTTTTCTCTTTTACTTTTATACAGAATATGTTGTTATCAAAGAGACTATTAGCGTGAGAAATCGTTCCACAGCAAAACCATTGATATACCTGCCTTTTGTTGTTGCCATTGGCATAGGGCTTTGCATAAACAATACAAAAGCTGTCATTGAGGCTATCATTAAAAAACAAACTCCCTTTAACAGAACACCTAAATACAACGTCTCTGATGATGAGGAAATAAATATTTCTACAAGAGTGAAAAAACTCTTTGGGAATGTTTATAGAAGCAAAAAATTAGATCTTGTGACAGTAATTGAGCTCATACTTGCCATATATATGACCTACGCCGTTTATTTTACTTATAAAAATGACCTCTATTTTTCACTACCACTTGTAGCGCTTTTCCAGATTGGATTTATGTACACATCTGTGCTTAGCATAATTCAAATGCCTATTTCTGTTTTTATAAAGAAACGATAAAAGAAGTTATTAAAAATCAAATTGTAAATATCTTGATCTTGCCATCAAAAGTGGCAAGATCCTTTGATTACACAAAGACAGAATTTATGCTGTCAGACTTGCAAAGAGCATCATCAAATGAAATAAAGCCCCAGTCACGACAAAGATATGAAAAATCTCATGGAAGCCAAAATAATCAGGCAAAGGATCTGGCTTTTTTATTGCATATATAACAGCACCCACTGTATAGAAAATCCCTCCCCAGAGAAGAAACATAAAAACACCATGTGGCATGGCATTTATAATTGACCTAAAGGGAATAACAACCATCCATCCCATCAAAAGATAGATTGATGTCCCTATAACCCTTGGTGCATTAACAAAAAATATTTTGAAGATAATTCCCAGCAATACCAGAGTCCACTGTGCAATGAGAATACCCCATTTCATTGCACCATCAAGATAGAGATAGCACATGGGGGTATAGGTTCCTGCTATAAGAAAAAATATTGCCGAGTGATCTAACTTCCTCCATATACTTGTATCGTTTTCTGGACTCTTGCGAGCGTGATATAAAAAGCTTGCTGTAAAAAGTAATATAGCTGAGATCCCATATATGGCAGAGACAAGCTGCAATTTAAAATTTCCCTTAGCAAGATAAAGAAGAACTGCTGTCCCAATGGCCATAATAGGTATTGCTGCCCCATGGGAATAGGCAGAAAACTTTTCATTTTGTGGTATGTTCATAAAACACCCTTTCCTTGTGAATTTATTTATTATAAAAACAACCTGGATGGCTTTTTAGTTGCATTTTTTTGCACCTCTTTTAATTAAATTGTTGTTTAATAAATTATATCTGCTCTAAGTAAGTTTAATTTTTTGAGGTGATAAAGAGGCTTTTATGAATTCAACTGCTGCTCAAATTATTGTAAGTATTATCCCCATTGTTGGAATTGTAATGGGTAGTCTTATTATATTCTTCTATTTATTATGGAATTATAAGCTCAAAGTTGAAATGATAAAGAAAGGGATCTACAACAAAACAAATTTTGATATTGATACTTTTTCTCTCCTTTCTTGATTACTAATATTTTTTGTTGGATTGATGCTTGTATTATTTTTTCTGATAAAAGATGGTTTTAGCTATGGCGTTCTCAGTGGACTCATACCCTCTGCTGTGGGCTTAAGCCTTCTTTTATTCTTTATAATACGGCATAAAACAAAGAAATCATGAAAATTAAAAATCTGACTGATGAACAGATTATTAAAAGGGTGCAAAAAGGAAAAACTGAAGATTTTGGCGAAATAGTAAAAAGATACAGCAACAAAGTCTTTAGTATTGGCATGAGATCTTTTTATAACACAGATGACTCTGCTGATTTTTCGCAGGAGGTATTCTTCAAGGCCTTTAGCAATATAAATAGCTACAGGGAAATTGCACCCTTTAGATTCTGGCTTGTCAAACTGGCCTACAACCTTGCTCTCAATATAAAAAAGAGCAAAAAAGAGGAATTTTCATCAATTGAAGAAAAGGATTTTTTGGATAGAAATCTCTCTCCCCATGAATCCCACATAGCAAATGAGTTGAGAGAGACTCTTCTTGAGGAAATAAATAAACTGCCAGAGAGATACAAAGTTTCCCTTGATATGTATTTTTTCTGGGGCCTTAAATACTCTGAGATAAGTGAAATAACAGGTTTGCCAGTCAATACCATTAAATCAGATGTTTTTAGAGCCAAGAATATTTTACGAAGCAGACTTAAAAATACTCTGTCGGAGGAATGTTATGAATTGTGAAAAAATAATGTCCAAGTTGCTTGAGATAGATGATTACTCCCATATCCCCTTAAAAATAAAACTGCATCTTCTCCTGTGTCCAAAATGCAGAAGAGAAAGTGCAATATTACTCCACAGCCTTAATTCAATGAAAGCTGATGCACCTTATTGTGCTCCTTCGTGGATTGAAAAATCTATAATAGCAAAAATAGAGGAACAGAATGCCTCAGGATACAGCAACATCTCCCCTTTCAAATGGATTGCCTCCTCAAGCATCATCTTTGCAAGCATAATACTTGTAAACTATAGCAATACCTTTATTGACATAAACAAAGAATTTGGTAAGTCCTTCTCTATTCCTATGGCAATAGTTATGGGATCTGCAATTACATCCTATCTTGCAATTCTTGTGGGATGCAATTATGAAGCTATGATAAAAGCTATAAATAAATATCGCCATATAATATTAAAATAAAACATGGAAAGGCAAAACTATGACCTAACTAAGTGGCTGCCCACCTCTGTAAAAGAAGCAAAAATTAAAGGATGGGATGACCTTGATGTAATTCTATTCAGTGGCGATGCCTATGTTGATCATCCATCTTTTGGCAGTGCCCTTATTGGCAGACTCCTTGAAAGCCATGGATTAAAAGTTGCTATAGTTCCTCAACCTAACTGGCGAGATGACCTGCGGGATTTTAAAAAATTCGGCAAGCCTTCACTTTTCTTTGCAGTGACCTCAGGCTGCATGGATTCAATGGTAAATCATTATACTGCAGCAAAAAGGCTTCGCTCTGACGATGCTTATTCCCCAGATGGTCAAAGTGGAAAAAGACCAGATTATGCAGTAACTGTTTACTCCTCCATATTGAAAAAACTCTTTCCAGATACACCTGTTATAATAGGAGGGATTGAGGCCTCTTTGCGAAGATTAACTCACTATGATTACTGGAGCGACTCTCTAAAACCATCAATTCTTATTGAAAGCGGAGCGGATCTCCTTATATATGGAATGGGTGAAAAGCCACTCTCTGAGATTGTTACCCTCTTGAAAAAAGGTGTTCCCTTTCAATCACTCAAAACAACTGAGCAGTGCTCTTATTTAATTGATGATCTCTCTCAGCTGAAAAAAAGAAAAAACTGGGAAGATATATTCCTCTATTCCCATGAGGAGTGCCTTAAGGATAAAAATCTCTTTGCCAAAAATTTTCTTATTCTGGAAGAGTCTCTTTCCTGCGGAAAAAACATAAGGCTAATTCAACAACACAAAGAAACTTATGTTGTAATAAATCCCATGTTTACACAAACGTCAACAAAAGATATAGACTCTGCATTTGATCTCCCTTTCACAAGGCTTCCACACCCACGTTATAAAGGAAAGAGAATACCTGCATACGAGATGATACGTCACTCTGTTACATCTCACAGGGGTTGTTTTGGAGGATGTAGTTTCTGCGCAATAACCGCTCATCAAGGGAAAAATGTAATAAGCAGAAGCCCTAACTCCATAGTAAAAGAAGTCAAAAGGATTACAGAGATGGAGGATTTCAGTGGATATATATCTGATATCGGCGGTCCTTCTGCAAATATGTATATGATGGGGGGTATAGAAAAAGATATCTGCAAAAAATGCAAAAGACCCTCATGCCTATTCCCTTCTATTTGCAACAATCTTAACTTTGATCATCAGCCACTTATTGATCTTTACAATCACTGTTCTAAGATAAATGGCGTAAAAAAAATATTCATCTCCAGCGGTATAAGATATGATATGCTTCTGTGTGATGACAAGGAAAAAAGAAAAAAATTCCACTGTGATGAATATACAGAAAAGTTAATAACAGAGCATGTTTCTGGCAGACTAAAAGTTGCACCAGAGCATACCTCTCAGAAAGTTCTAAATATTATGAGAAAACCATCTTACTCTCTTTTTGTAAAATTCAAAAAAATATTTAACAGGATTTCTGCCGACAGAGGGCTACGCCAGCAGATTATTCCATACTTCATATCATCTCATCCTGGATCAGAAATTGAGGATATGATTGACCTTGCAATTAAAACATCTCAAGATAACCTTATACTTGAACAGGTGCAGGATTTTACTCCTACTCCAATGACTCTATCTTCCGTGATTTACTATACTGGGTTTTCGCCTTATAGTGAAGAAAGAATATACTGTGCAAGATCTAAATCAGAGAGAGAAGAACAAAAAGTTTTTCTATTCTGGTATAAAGATGAAAACCGCCAGAGGATCTATCAGATATTAAAAAACAAAAATAAAACAGAACTGCTAAAAAAGCTCTATCCTGGAAAAATCTCCAAACCACAAAAATAGCACCACTTCCCAAAATTTTTTGCTTGCTGCTGGATTTTCTTTAAAAGATAATAATAAAACATCACCAAAATCTAATTTGTTAAAATTAAAATTAGCCTCCATGAGCTTAAGAAAAAAGCTCAAATCTTTATACTCTGTAATTACAGGAATATCAAGTATAAAGTCAAACTCCGATAAATTAATGGAGGAACTCTTACCACTTCTAAAAGTTTTTATCCCTTTAAAAACATCATTGCCTTTCCCTGCAACTATATGAAAGCTTTCTTTATTTTTATGTCTAAAAAGCAAAATGAAGATTCCGCTCCTTCCAACCTCTGGCAAAAAAACCGGAACATCTGTAACAGTATCAATATCAAGGGTATTTGAATAGCTCACCCTGAGAGCCTTTATGGTTATCTCATTTTTATAATGTAGAAGTGTTTTGTAAAAATTGTAATCCCTGTGGTAATTGGGAATAAAAATCTTTGCACTATCACTTAAGATAAAAAATACCAGAGTTCCTTTACTGCTCTTTGCAAGAGCAGCCACATGTTCTGCTGCTCGTAAACTTACTGCATCAGGGAAAGAGGCTACTCCATCATAAAAAAGTGTGCAGGACTTCACTTCGACAAAATGTTCTCCTTGATTGTCTTTAATCAAAAAGTCAAATCTATGATTCTCGTAGGTCACTTCTCTTTTGGCAGAGTAAATATTTTCAAAATATGGGACTTTTTCTGAAATGATGAGATCATGAAAAAGCCTGTTACTATAGGTTGAGTCTATCATAACAGGAAATTCATCTTTGATTATGTAGAGAATTTTATATCTGAAACGACTATTATTTAGACTTGAAAGCAAAACCTCTGCTCCTGGCAAAGCAAGCTCAGAGAGTCTTCCTGTATTTGGCACATAGACCTCCTCAACCCTGCCAGAGATCTTCACCTTTGCCACAAAACGATTTATGCGATTTAAAAAAATACCATGAGAAAGAAAGGGATTATAATATTCCAAGATTTAACTCTTCTTAATAAAAATGCCCCGCAGTAGCGAGGCATTTATTATTTCATTATAAAAATTACTTATCGTTAAAAACACCTTTGCGCTTTTCTATAAAGGCCTTCACAGCCTCTTCTTTATCCTCTGTTCCAAAGCAGTAAATTGATTGAGCCTGTTCAAACATAAGAGCAGCATAGGTATTGCCCTCTGCAGCAACATTGACTCCCCATTTTCCAAAACGGACTCCTGAAGGTGGTAATCCTGCAATTCTCTTAGCAAGCCTTGTAGCCTGACCCTGCAATTCCTCAGGTTTGACTAAATATTCCACAAGACCTATTCTATATGCCTCTGCAGCATCAACCTCTTCACAGCATAAAATAAGCTTTTTAGCCTGCCCAATACCTACAAGCTTAGTGAGCCTTGTTGTTCCTGTTTGATCTGCAGTAAGACCAAATCTAACCTCTGGAAGAGCAAGACGTGCTCCCTCTGCAGCGATTCTAATATCACAGCTTAAAGCAAGCTCAAGACCTGCTCCATAGCAAATTCCGTTTATTGCACAAATAACAGGGAAGGGAAACTCCTGAAATCTGCTAAAAGTCCTCTGTAAAAAGTTAAGATTATCCTTAACAAATCTTGTATCCACGGTCTGAAGAAAAGAAAGCTCAACACCTGCGGAAAAATGAGGGGCTGAGGACTGCAACACAGCTGCTCTGATTTGATTGTCCTTTGACAATTCCTCCTGAACATCTGCCAGGGTTAAAACAACGTCTTTATTTACAAGGTTAAGGCCACTTGGATCATTAAGAGTAATATATGCTATATTACCTTCTTTTGTAAGCTGAACACGTTCACTCATAAATATACCTCTTTTGATTAAAATATCAGAAATGCCCCTGTAAATATTTTTATATTTATGACAAGTTTACACAGTGCGAAATTTTATTCAAGGAATAAATTTGATTCCCACTTAACAAAATCTTGATTTTATCGTTGATTTCTTTTTTTCTGAGAAAAAAGCTTTTGCCAATAGCTTATTTCATCTTCAGTGATTTTTGGATTTACTTTTATTTGCTCCTCAAGCATTTTTTCTTCCTTTAGCCTCTGCTGCTCAAAGGCATGATTAACAATCTCGGCAAACCTTTCACTGGTAATACTCTTTGCTCCAAACCTTTTTATAAAGGCAATTATATCCTTATCTGAAGATACAACTGTTACCATCTTTGGGTTTTGATCCTTTTTTACGAATTGCTTTATTATATAATCTGCAGAATAATCAAGTGAGTAATAAACATCTATCGAGCCAAAGCTCTCACTTCTAATTTCTCTTGAGGGCTCCTTTTTCCCATCAAATACAACTGTTATGTTCCCCTTTTTGATCCGTTGATATGATCTCAGTATATTGAGTAATCCAGATCTTGCCTCATCCAGCTTATCAATATACATGAATGACTCAAGCTCCGGAAATTTATAGATAAGGTTAAAGCCATCAATAAGAAGAGACATTAGCAATCATAAACCTTTTACAAAATCTTCAATTCTCTCCATTGCTGTCTTTATATTCTCCATTGAAGTTGCAAAGGAACACCTTATGTGATTTTTCCCTGACTCTCCAAAGGCTGTTCCAGGAACTACTGCAACTTTATATTTCTCCAGTAACTTTAGAGCAAAATCCCTTGAAGAAAGACCCGTTGGAGAAACATCAGGAAAAGCATAAAAAGCACCCTCTGGATATAGACATGGAAGCCCTATGTCATTAAATGATTTTGCTATAAAATTTCTTCTCCTTGTATATTCATTGACCATTCTCTCTACATCAGGAGCTCCATTTTGCAATGCCTCTATTGCAGCATACTGAGATATTGAAGGAGCACAAAGTCCTGTATATTGATGAATCTTAAGCATTATATCAAGAATATATTTTGGAGCAGCAGCAAAACCCAATCTCCATCCTGTCATAGCATGGGACTTAGAGAATCCATTGAGCACTATGGTTCTCTCCTTCATGCCTTCCACAGCAGCTATAGAAAAATGGGACTTCCCATAAGAAATGGCTGAATATATCTCATCAGATATTACTATAATATTATGCTTAATGGCAATATCAGCTATCTCCCTCAGCAATTCCTCAGGAAAGGTGAGCCCTGTAGGATTAGATGGATAATTAAGCAACACTGCCTTTGTCTTTGGAGTAATAGCTTTTTTTAATCTATCAGGGTCAACCTTAAAGCCCTCTTTAAAAAAAGTAGGAATTACAACTGGCACACCATGGACCATTTCTATGTTGGCCTGATAAGAGACATAACAGGGCTCAATTACAATGACCTCATCACCTGGATCAACTATACTTCTCAATGCAAGATCAAGGGCCTGACTTACCCCCATTGTAACTATGATCTCTGAGTCAGGGCTATAGCTAATACGATATCTATCAACAAGATATTCAGAAATCAATCGAAGAAGCTCTGGCACCCCTCTATTGGGAGTATAATGAGTAAAGCCATCTTTAATTGAATTGATCCCTGTGTCAGAAATTCGCCATGGGGTATCAAAATCTGGCTCCCCTACACCTAAGGAGACGCAATCTTTCATGTTATAGACTATATCAAAAAATTCCCTTATTCCAGAAGGCTTAATGCTTAAGCCAGTTTTTGATACGAGAGTTGATGGATCGCTATTTTTTACTGTAGTCTTCAATATATTTCTCCGTTAAAAAATTTTTTTAAGACCACTCTTTGATCTTCTAAAACAAAGCCTCTTTTATTAAAAAATTTAATTAAATCACCATACCTTGTGTGAATATCAATAAAAAAATTTCCATCTCCAAAATTTTTTACATTTTTCTCCAATGCCCCAAAAAGTTCTGAAGC
>Ga0116168_1001295_pt1 | contig 19659 bp, 16 predicted proteins | sample AD_UKC129_MetaG_FD_89795 | JGI IMG/M metagenome (GOLD analysis project Ga0116168, IMG submission 89795) | Active sludge microbial communities of municipal wastewater-treating anaerobic digesters from Canada - AD_UKC129_MetaG | ecosystem: Engineered > Bioreactor > Anaerobic > Digestate | place...
CTGTCTTCCGTGGTTCCGGCCGTTGCCGTTCGCCGTCCTTTGCGCCCTGGCGCCTTGGCGTTCAGAACCGCGACCGCACGACCCACTCCCATCCACTCTTCAACGCCAAGACGCCAAGTCGCCAAGCCGCAACAAAGGCAGGCCGTTCTCTCCGTTCCCTTCCTGATCAACAGGCTTTTGACGCAAGAACGCCGCCGCGCTCTCCACCACCGTGCGGAGTAATGCTCCGCGCTCCGATACCATTCGCGTCCATTCGCGGTTGCCCTGCCGTTTGATTTCGACTTTTCAGCGCTTGCTCGGAACGAAAAAAAAAGAGCGGCTCAGACCTCCCGAGGTTGAGCCGCTCTTCCGAACCCGGCAGAAGAAAGGCAAACTGCGCGATCACAATGACACGAGTTCGCCGCGCCGACAATTGGGGGCGTCGCTGAATAACACCCCGGGGTTTCACCGGGACGCATGCTCAAGCGTGAGGCGGAAGTTCGTGCCTGAGCTGGAAAATCGCCGTCTGAAACTTCTCCGCGGCGGCTTCCGCGTTCGCCCCCCGCCGTTCCGCCGGGCTTCGATCCGCCATTCGTTTGGTGATCAGTCCATGGGCCAGTTGCAGCACCTCTTCGCGATCGAACGGTTTCTTCAGCACGAACATCCGATCCGACACGCCCACCTTCTCGAACATCTGCTCCCAGGTGTAGTCGGAATACGCCGTGCAGATCACGATGTGCAGGCTCGGGTCGGCAATCCACAATCGCGGCGTCACTTCAATACCGTCCAACCCCGGCGGCATCCGCACGTCCACGAACGCGACCTCGTAGGGGTAGCCTTCCTGGATTGCGTGATAGACGCGCGCCAGACCCTCCTGCGCCTGGAAGGCGGAATCCACCCGAAATTCATACTGCCGATCGGACCCTCCCGAGTCGCCGAACAGGAACGACTCGGCCGCCGTCAGCTTCGAAACGCTCCGGTGCGTGCACAGTACCTTCCGGAAATCCTCATGGATTTCCGGATTGTCATCGATGACGAGGATCCGATGCGGTACTTCGTTCATGCCATTCCTGCCCGGGGCGGTCCTGCCCAAAAACCTGCTGCTCAACGAAACCAAAGCCGATCAGGTCAACCGCCCGGGAGAAGTCCACTGCAGGATGCGGGCCGAAGTCAGTCGGTGGAAAAACTGTCTCGTGCCCGGCGCAGCGGCCGTTCGAAGCGCCCAAAATCTGAGCAATACTCCGGCTCGAAACGGTTGCGGATGCCGAAATTGCCTCGAGGCAACGCCAATTTCGGGGCAGATCGAATCCCGAACTGATGCAAGCGCCGAGGCAGTGGGGAGGTAAGGCAAGTTGGAGAGTTGGAGAGTTTGAGAGTTCGGGAGTGGAAAGCGCTGAGGCGCGAGCTTCAGACCGCCTGGCACAGGTCGTTGAGCGGTTCCTTTGTCGGAACTTCGTCGGACTTAAACAGGGTAGCCCTTCAACGGCCGACAGGACTTCCGACGAAGGCTCCGGCAACGCGAAGGCCGCCCCCTTGTTTATCCGTTGTCACCGTCAATTCACGTTGGCAGTATGCTGGCCCGAAACGCCCGCGTTCAGAAGAGAAGTGGACGCCGTTTCTCGATTGCTATGACAGCTTATTTCTGGGTCGGACTCGGTGGAGCGCTTGGGAGCGTCGGACGGCACTGGATTTCCAGCGCGCTCGCGCGTCACTGGGGCGAGTCATTCCCCTGGGGAACGCTGACCGTCAATGTGACGGGATCGTTTGCGCTGGGTCTGCTTGCTGCGCTCCTGCAACCCGACGCACGCCACACGTCGCGGCACTTCTTCATGGTCGGATTATGCGGTGGATACACCACGTTCTCCGCTTTCAGCCTGCAAACCTTTGACCTGATGAGGACCGGCGAATGGTGGCGGGCCGGAAGCAACGCGATGCTCTCGGTCATCTTGTGCGTGCTCGCCGTGTGGGCCGGTTACAGTCTTGGAACGGTACTGAACTCCACCAGGGGCTCCTAGGCACTGGACACTTCGATCTTCTTCGGACCGCCAGGGGTGAGGTGGCCCGTCGGCGAGAACAGAACAAACAACGTCAAAGGTTTCCGGCAAAGGAAAGCCCTGCCCGGCTCAACGTCACGTGTCCAAAGCAGGTAACGCAGGCGTCGTTCCGGCGGGTTCTCGCACCCGTCCCGGTGCGTGTGCCGAGGCGACTGCCAGCGAGGACGCTGCTCGAACCCGCAGCCGGGGACGGCCGCGTTACACGGCCAGAAATGAATTGTCGATAACCCCCGTTTTTCGCAATCTGTCCGGCCTTATGCAGAAGGTGAACCTCGGAATGATTGGAGGCGGCACCGTGGGCAGCGGCGTGTTCCACGCCTGGCAGCTCAACGGACGGCTCATGGCCGACCGCCTCGGCGTCGCGCTCGACTTCCGCCGAATTGCCGTCAAAGACCTCGACGAACCGCGTCCCTACCCCATTCCCAGGTCTCTCATGACCACCAATTGGCAGGAAGTGGTCAACGATCCCCAGGTCCAGGTCGTGATCGAACTCGTAGGCGGAACCGGCATCGCGAAAACCATGATCCTGTCGGCGCTGGCCAAAGGGAAGACCGTCGTTACGGCCAACAAAGCGCTCCTTTCAGCCCACGGCCCCGAGTTGTTCGCCGCGGCCGCAAAGGCCGGCGTCAACCTGTACTACGAAGCCAGCGTCTGCGGCGGCATTCCAATCATCAAATCCCTCCGCGAGGGATTCGTCGCCAATCGTTTCCCCGCCATCTACGGGATCGTCAATGGCACCTGCAATTACATCCTCACCCGGATGAGGCAGGAAGGCGCCGACTTCGCCGACGTGCTGGCCGACGCCCAGAAACAGGGCTACGCCGAAACACCGCCCGATCTCGACATCGACGGCTTCGACGCTCAGCACAAGATCGGGATCCTGGCATCGCTGGCCCACGGTTTCTGGGTGGATCATCGGGACATTCACACCGAAGGCATCCGCGAGGTGTCGCGCATCGACATGCAATTCGCCCGGCAACTCGGCTACGCCATCAAGTTGCTCGGCATTGCCAAGCGCGTCGATGGCGCGAGCGATTCGAAACGCGGCGCGCCAACCGTCCAGGTTTCCGTGTACCCGGCGCTGATCCCCGCGTCGCACGTGCTCGCGAGCGTCGATCACGTGTTCAACGCCGTGTTCGTGCGGGGCGACGTCGTTGGCGACACATTGTTCTACGGGCGCGGCGCCGGCAAGGACGCCACGGCCAGCGCCGTTCTGAGCGACGTGGCGGACGCGGCGCTCGACCTGAAGAACGGAACGCCGGTGCGCGTTCCGCCGTTCGTTTCCCACGCGAAGAAGGGACGCGTCCTCCCGATCGACAGAATTGTTTCGCGCTACTACGTCCGGCTCAGTGTCGTGGACCGGCCCGGCGTCCTCGCGCGGATCTCCGCCATCTTCGCCGCCAACCGGATCGGCATTTCGTCGGTCCTCCAGCCCGAGGGACATGAGGGCGAGAGCGTGCCGCTCATTCTGATGTTGCATGACGCGCCGAACGGAGCGATGCGCCAGGCCCTGGCCGCCATCGCGCGGTTGCCTGTCGTGAAGGCGAAACCCGTCCTGTTCCGCGTGGAGACGCTCGATTAGCTTTATGGCATTGATTGTTCAGAAGTACGGCGGCACCTCGGTGGCCAACACCGACCGCATCAAGAACGTGGCCTCGCGCGTCGCGAGCTATCACGCCCGCGGCGACAAGATCGTCGTTGTGGTCTCCGCCATGAGCGGCGTCACCGACAACCTGATCCGGCTCGCGCGCGAGATCATGCCGCTGCCGAACGAGCGCGAAATGGATGTCCTGCTGGCCACTGGCGAGCAGACTACGATCGCGCTCACCGCGATTGCGCTTCACGCGATCGGTGTCCCGGCCATATCACTCACCGGCGCCCAGGCGGGCATCGTAACCGACGGCGTCCACACCAAGGCAAAAATCAGGAACATCACGCCCAGGAAAGTCCACGATCTCCTCAACCAGGGCAAAGTCGTCATCGTCGCCGGATTCCAGGGCCAGACCGCGGACGGCCAGGTCACCACGCTCGGCCGCGGCGGGTCGGACCTGACCGCCATCGCCCTGGCCGCGGCGCTCAAGGCGGATCTGTGCCAGATTTATACCGACGTGGACGGCGTGTACACCGCGGACCCGCGCATCGTCCCCGGCGCGAGGAAGCTCAGTGAAATCTCGTATGACGAAATGCTCGAACTGGCCAGCCTTGGCGCCAAGGTCATGCAGTCCCGCTCCGTCGAATTTGCCAAGAAGTTCGGAGTGGTCTTCGAAGTCCGCTCCAGCCTCAACGACAACCCAGGAACGCTTGTGAAAGAAGAAACCAGCAGCATGGAGGACATCGTCGTGCGCGGCGTGTCCCTCGACAAAAACCAGGCCAAGATCACTCTCGTGGGCGTGCCGGACAGGCCCGGCGTGGCAGCGCGCATTTTCAAGGTGCTGGGCGAAGCCGCCATCAACGTGGACATGATCGTGCAGAATATCAGCCACGGCACTGGCGCCCCGACCACGGACCTGTCGTTCACGCTCGACAAGCCCGAACTGCTCAAGGCCCGGAAAGTTATCGAACAACTTCAGAGCGAACTCGGGTTTCGCGACGTCATCTCGACCGAGAACATCGCCAAGCTCTCCATCGTTGGCGTCGGCATGAAAAGTCACACAGGCGTCGCCGGCAAACTGTTCGAAACTCTGGCCAACGAAGGCGTCAACATCGACATGATCTCCACCAGCGAAATCAAGGTGTCGGTCGTGATCGACCTGGCCCACGGTGAACAGGCGATGAAAGCCGCCCATAAGGCGTTTCTCGGAAGCTGAGCGGCGGAGTCCCCTCCGACCTTCAGGCAGTTCCTCCTGGTCACAACGAGACTTCGAGCTCCGCAGCAGCGGCATCCCCGGAGCATCGTGGATGCGCAGAGCCGGGTCTTGCATATCCCGCGAACGACCGGCACCTCTCCCGCCGCCAGAACCAATAGCTTGCACGGCACGGCGCTTGAACCTGCAGCCGGCTGCGCGATGTGCAGGTCCGGAGCTCCGCCGCCGGAACAAACCCGCCTCCTCATCCGTCATAGCAGGCAGTCAAGCTAGCGGACAACCTATGACCACTCGGAAGCCTGCCCTGCCGGCGTTCGTGCTCGCCGCCTCCCTGCTTTGCAGCCCCGGCGGAATCGCCTTCGCTGAAACTATCGAGATTCCTCCCGCGGCGGACACGTCGTTGCGGAGCGGTTTCGAGGCCGATTCGAACATGGGCGCCGAGGCGGAGTTGCTCTTCGGCACCAGCACCCAGGGCACCCCCCAAAACCATGCTCTGCTTCGCTTTGACCTTTCGTCAATCCCAGCCAACGCGGTGCTCCAGTCCGTCAGCCTGCGATTCTTCGTCACGAGCTTCAATCATCCCGCGATGATGTACGATTTGAATCGGCTGCTGGTGGAATGGGGCGAAGGCACCAATGTGTTTCGCTTGCCGGCGCAGACGGGAGACGCCACCTGGAATTCCCGGTTGCACGGCATTGCGCTCTGGACGGAACCGGGCGGCGGCGCCGGCGCGGACTACGTCGCAGCCCCAAGCGCGACGGCACTGCTGAACACCGGCACGAACGAGTTCACTGCCGATGGATTGAAAACAGACGTGGAGTTCTGGCTTCAAAACCCCGCAAGCAACTTCGGCTGGATCCTGCATCCGAGCAGCACCGCTGTCAGCACGGGCAAGAAGATGGCCTCGCGCGAAGACGCCGATCTGGGACCAAGGTTGATCATCGAATACACGCTGCCGGAAACGCCGGCGCCCGTGCTGGGCTCGCCACGCCTGGTAGGCAACGAGATTCGTTTCACCTTCAACGCGCTGGCCAACCAGGCCTATCACGTCGAGTTCACCGATCTTCTCTCGTCCGGATCGTGGGAGGTTCTGACCAACATCCCGCCCCAGGATGAGGATACGAGCATCGAAGTCATCGGCACCGCAAGCGGCGCGGAACGCTACTACCGCGCCCGCATCCCGTGAGGCGCGCCGGGCCCTACCCTCAGGGGCGGGGACGGCCTCGTCCCCGTACACCGTCAGGTGCGCCTTACAGCCTCCGCATTTCCACTCGCCAATCGTTCCCACCGGTTCGATTGACAAACCGTGACTCCGCGCCTAGCGTCAACCCATGAAACGCAACCTGACTTCCGTCGTCGTCGCGGGCTTGTTCCTGGCCGCAGTTTCCCATCTCCATGCCGCCGACCCCGACGCACCCGCGCTGGAGTCCGGTGACAAACGGAGCGCCATCAATGCCCTCCACGGCAAACCCGCCCCGGAACTGGCGCTGACGAACTGGATCAATTCCAAACCGCTGAAGCTGTCCGACCTCAAAGGCAAGATCGTCGTGCTCGACTTCTGGGCGACCTGGTGCGGACCCTGCCTCGCCGCGGTGCCGCACACCAATGAGCTGCAAAAGAAGTATGCCGATCAGGGCGTTGTCATCATCGGCGTCTGCGCCGTCAACGGCGGTGAGAAAATGGCCGAAATCGTCAAACAGCACGGCATCCAATATCCCGTCGCGCTCGACACCGGCAGCGAAGGCGACACGCTACGCGCCTATCACGCCAACAGCTTCCCCGACTACTACATCATCGATCGCGACGGCAACCTGCGCTGGGGCGACATTGCCAACGCGGACGTCGAGAAAGCCATCCAGATTCTTCTCGCGGAGAAGAAGTAGCGTTCAACGGCCACAGGCGTCCTCGCGCGCGGGTTCAACCAGCGTCCCCGCTGCCACCTCAAGCCTTGTAGCACGACGTCAGGAGTGCCCTACAAGTGGAATTGACATCCGAACTCAGAACTGCCGTCGCAGCGCAAGCCCGCTTGCGGGTCAGGCGACGTCCTGCTACCACGCCAGGAGCCACCACGGGCCTGACGTTGAAATTCCGATTGACTCCGGACCCGCCCGCCTGTAGCGTGCGCGGCGTGAATAGCAATCTGAACCTGCTGCTTGCGAAGGCGCTGCTGCTGAACAGCGCGGCGGGCGGGTTCTGACTTTGACGAATTTTCGCAGAACCCACCGCCGAGTGGCGGTGGGTTCTTGTTTTTTGAACCTATGCTCAAAAATCCAGCAACCAAATACCGGCCGTTCCCACCCGTCCACCTCCCGGACCGGCAATGGCCCAATCGCGTCCTCACCCGGGCTCCCCGCTGGTGCAGCGTGGACCTGCGCGACGGCAACCAGGCCCTCGCCGTCCCCATGAACGTGAGCCAGAAACTGGAGCTGTTCCAGACACTGGTGAAATGCGGGTTCAAGGAAATTGAAGTCGGCTTCCCCTCCGCCTCGAACACCGAGTTCACGTTCAACCGGCGGCTCATCGAGGAAAACCGCGCCCCGGACGACGTGTGGCTCCAGGTGCTGGTCCAGGCGCGGGAGGAACTCATCGAGCGCACCATTCAGTCGCTCGTGGGCGCCCGCAAGGCCATCATTCATCTCTACAACTCCACCTCCCCCGCCCAGCGGCGCGTCGTGTTCCGCATGTCCAAAGAACAGATCGTTCAGGTAGCCGTCCGCGGCGCGCAAATGATCAAGGACCGCCTGCCGCTCCTCAAGGGCACCGAGGTAATGCTCCAGTACTCCCCCGAAAGCTTCAGCGCCACCGAAGTCGAATTCGCAAAGGAAGTCTCCGAAGCCGTGATGGACGTCTGGCAGCCCACGCCCGAGCGCAAGATGATCCTCAACCTGCCCGACACGGTCGAGGTGGCCATGCCCAACGTGTATGCCGACCAGATCGAATGGATGTGCCGCAACATCCGGAACCGCGACTCCCTCATCATCAGCCTCCATACGCACAACGACCGCAGCACCGGCGTCGCCGCCACCGAACTCGGTTTGCTCGCGGGCGCCGATCGCGTCGAGGGAACACTGTTCGGCAACGGCGAACGCACCGGCAACCTCGACATCGTCACCGTAGCCCTCAACCTCTACATGCACGGCATTGATCCGGAACTCGACTTCAGCAACCTGAACGCCATCGTCGAGGTGTACGAGCGTTGCACCGGCATGACCGTGCCGCCGCGCCATCCCTACGCCGGCGAACTCGTGTTCACCGCCTTCAGCGGCTCCCACCAGGACGCCATCAAGAAAGGATTGGCCGAGTGGGAACAGGGACGCGATTACTGGGATGTGCCCTATCTGACGATCGATCCGCGCGACATCAACCGCGAGTATCGCGAAGTCATCCGCGTCAACAGCCAGTCCGGCAAGGGCGGCGTCGCCTACCTGCTCGAAAACGAGTTCGGTATCGAGTTGCCCAAGGACATGCAGCGCGATTTCGGGCCCATCGCCAACGACGAGGTTGATCGTCTCGGCCGCGAAGTCAGCGCCGCCGAACTCAAGGCCATGTTCTGGCGCGAGTACGTCGAGCGCACGTCTCCGTGGAAACTCGATCGTTTCGAGACGGAGTCGCGCAACGGCATGGTCCGCTGCCGGGTGAAGTTGCTGCGCAACGGCCAACCCCTCGAGATCACCGGCGAAGGCAACGGGCCGCTGGCTGCGCTGGTTCACGCGTTTGCGCAAACAGGATTGCCGCGATTCGAAATCGTGCACTACAGCGAGCACGCACTCGGATCCGGCGAGCAGGCCGCGGCAATCGCCTACATCCAGTTGAAGCATGCCGACGGCCGGCTGCGCTGGGGTTCCGGCGTGGATACCAACATCGAGCTGGCCTCGGTGAAAGCGGTGCTCAGCGCGTTGAACCGGTCCGAGGCCGCCGCCCCGGCGGCAGCGTAACCCCGGAAGCTCTCCGGCTCGGGACTTCAGGCGAAGACCCCATGGTCCATGCCGGCGGCGGGCTTACGTTGGGTTGTCATGGCCGAACCAACCCAATCCAAACGCAAGCCCGGCGCCGCCTTTATGAAACCGGTGCAGCCCGATGAAAAACTCGCGGCTGTGATCGGCGATGAACCCGTCCCCCGCTCTGAAATCACCCGAAAACTGTGGGACTACATCCGGGCCAACAACCTTCAGGACCCGAACAACAAGACCCGCATCAACGCCGATGACAAGCTGCGCGAACTGTTCGACGGCCGCGACCAGGTGACGATGTTCGAAATGACCAAATACGTCTTCGGCCACGTCCGCTGACCGTCGCAGCCTGGCAGGGCTGGCAGCGTCTCGCCGTAGCTTTGCCAAGGCGGGCCTGCCGCGCCGAAGTGCAGCGAAGGCGGGAGCCGTCGCCCAATAACCCTGATTCCGGTGGGGCGAGCAGCCTGCCACGCCGGAGCCTGGCGAAGGCGGGTCCTCGCGAACCGTCGCCCGATAACCTTGAACGCACCGAAGCGAAGGCAACACACGAAACCGGTTGGCGACCGAACTGCACCGACCGCTGTGAAACAAGGCACGGTGAAGCGACCTGAACGCCCCGGACACAGCCGGCTTTCGACGCCATTCGCGTTGATTCGCGTCCATTCGCGGTTCACTCGCCGTTGCCGTTCTTCGTGATCTGCAGACTCGCGCTTCGTTCACGTGCTGCGGCTGAGGACAGCCGCGCTCCGGCTTTGCCCATGCCCCCAAAACCGGCTGGTCATTGGATCCCGTTTCCGCTAGCGTGCGCGCTGCCATGAAGCACGGCGCCCGGTTTCTGATCGTCCTCAACGCGATCGGTCTTTGTCTCATCGCCCTCGGCGCCTCAGGCACTGCCACCAATAACCCCGCACCGTTGCACAACGTGCCGTCGCCCGTTCATCCGGCGTCCGAACCGGACAAATTCCTCAAGTGGGACTCGATCACAAAGGAACAGACCATCCTGGAAGGCACGAACCTCGCCCATTTCACGTTCTACGTGACCAACGTCTCCACGGCCACGGTAACCATTCAGGAGGTTTACACGTCCTGCGGTTGCACGGCCGCGGAACTGCCGCAGCAGCCATGGCCCCTCGCGCCCGGCGACACCGGCAAAGTGAGCGTCGCCATGGACGTCGCCGGGCTGACGGAAGGAGTCATCATCAGGACCGTCACGCTGCTTACGGACAAGGGGCATCAGGTGTTGTATGTGAAAACCACGGTTCTTTCCGAGACCAACGCCGCCTCGCAGCCCGTTCCCGCAGCGTCAATCCAGCAATGAAGCTCATTCACTCCGCACTCTCACGTGTCACCGGCGTGCTCCTGCTCGCCGGTGCAATCCTCGTTCCGTACCCCGGCCATGCGCAGACCAATCTCGTCGTGCTGGCGCGCGACGGCGCGTGGACGTGGTACAACGATCCTCGCGCCCTGTTCCACAATGGAACGCTCTACTTCGGTTACGTTCGTCATGGTGACGGACGCACCGTGCTCAGCGCCTTCAATCCGCGCACGGCCACGACCACCGATCTCTGGACAAGCACGTTGACCGAGCGCGACGATCACAATGTGCCCGGGCTGCTCGTGCGCAACGACGGCCGGATGCTGGCCCTCTACGCGCGGCACAACACGGACCTGTTCTTCAACTATCGTTTGTCCACGAGCACGTCGCCCGACACTCCCGAGCAGTGGGGGCCGGAACAGCGCTCCGCCGACACTGCCGCGCGAATGACCTATGCCAACCCGGTTCAACTGAGCGGCGAAAGCAATCTCATCTACAACTTCGCGCGCAATCTCAACTTCAACCCCACCGTGTTCACTTCGCGCGACGGAGGGGCAACCTGGTCCGAGCCCATGATCTATTTCCGTTCCGGGAGCGGCTCGGTGCGGCCGTATGTGAAGATCGCTTCCGACGGCCGGCGGCGGATCGATTTCCTCTATACCGACGGCCATCCACGGGACGTGACGAACTCGCTCTACCATCTCTATTACGAGAGCGGAGTGTTTCGGAAGACCGATGGAACCGCTGTTGGTTACTTTACGAATCTCCCACTGGACCTGGACCGGGGTGTGTCCGGTTCGGTGATCTATCAGTACAGCACCGAGCCGCAGCCGGACTGGAACCAGTGGATTCCGCGCGGTCGCGCCTGGTGCTGGGAGATCGTAAACGGGACCGGCGGACCGGTCTGCGTCTTCACAGTGCGCCTTCAGGGCGTCGCCGGTCCGAACTGGCGGGGCAACCGGATCTACTACTACTACGCGCGCTGGACCGGCACCGAATGGCAGAAGCGCCTGATCGCGCAGGCCGGAAGACCCTTGTACGACCGCGAAGGCGATTACGCCGGCGGGATCTGTATCGACCCTGAAAACCCGAATGTCGTCTATATCTCGAGCAACGCCCGCGAGCCGTTCGCCCTCGGAAGCGCAGCGTCCTCTGAGCTCGCGCCTGACGAGCGCTACGAGATCTGGCGGGGAATCACTTCGGACGGCGGTCTGACCTTCAAATGGGAACCGGTGACAACGAACTCCAGCGTGGACAATCTTCGCCCGTACATTCCGCGCGGGCATCAGGGCCGGCCGGCGCTCCTCTGGTTCCGAGGGCATTACCGCGCCTACACCTCCTTCCAGACGGAAGTCGTGGGGCTCTTCTCAACGGAACTCCCTCTTCGCGCGCCCGGCGCAAACGCGCCCTGACGGTCAATCCGCTCAAACCCGCTCGGCCGACGCAGGCGTCCCCTTCCCCACCAGCCTCAGGAACAGATCCACCGCGCTCGCCGCGTCCGCGCCGTAACCGTCGGCCCCGATCTCGTCCGCATACATCTGGCTGATCGGCGCGCCGCCCACCGCCATCTTGATGTGGCCCAGCCCCCGCTCTTCAAACCCGTCGATGACGATCTTCATGTACGTCATCGTCGTCGTGAGCAAGGCGCTCATCCCGATAATGTCCGGCTTGTATTGCTCCGCCGCGGCCAGGAATTTTTCGACGCTCTGGTCCACGCCGATGTCGTGCACCTCGAAGCCCGCGCCCTCGGCCATCATGCACACAAGGTTCTTGCCGATGTCGTGGAGGTCGCCCCGCACCGTGCCCATGACGAGCACGCCGACGCGGGTGGTGCTCTGGCCATGGGCCGTCAGCAGTGGCTTCAACACCGCCATGCCGGCCTTCATTGCGCGCGCGGCGATCAGCACCTCGGGCACATAAAGGATGTTGTGCTTGAAATCCTCGCCCACGACGCTCATCCCGGCGATGAGGCCTTCGTTGAGGATTTCCTGCGCGCTGCGTCCCTCGGCGAGCGCGTCCCGGGTCATCTTCTCGACTTCGTTCGCCTTGCCTTCGTAAAGGCACTGGTTCATCAAAGCGTAGTCCGGCATGGCAACATCAGGCGGTCACCCGCCGCGAATTGAATTCCTCGAGCGCCTCGAGCATGGCCTTAATGTTTTCGCGCGGCATCCCGGGGCTCGTGCCGCCGCCCACGGAAAGAATGACGCCTTCCCCGCCGCTCTTCTCGAGCACCTCCAGCGTGGCCTGCTTCACTTCGTCGGGCGTTCCCCGCACGCCGATCTCCAGCGGATTCACATTTCCCATCAGGCACATCCGGTCGCCCACGCGCGCCTTCACCTCCGCGATATCCGTCTGCTTCCCCCAGTTCAACACGTTAAACCCGCAATCGGGCAGATAATCCAGGCACGCGTTGATGTCGGCGTCGTTGTGATAAATCTTCACCCAGTCCTTCGGGAACGCGTCGCAAATGCGCTTCAAATACGGATGCGCGAATTCCTTGTAATGCTCCTCGTTGATGAAGCCGACGATGTCGTCCAGGATGAAAATGCCTTCGACCGTGTCGCCCATTGCTTTGTGCTGCGCCCTGAGCCAATCGATGATCATGCGCGTGCACAGGTCGATCAGCCGGTGCGCCCACTCGGGCTTTTCGACGAGATCGATCATGAACGCGGTGGTGCTTCGGACGAAACCGGCGGTGCAGAGCGGCCCGCGCGCCGTCACCAGCGGCAGGATCTCGCCCGTGTCCAGGATCCGCTGCCGGTGCATCCGGATCCGGTGCAGCGTCATCGCCATGAACGCGTCGCTCTCCACCTCGTATTCGGGAAAGTTCTCGATGTCTTCGATGTGGTACAGTGTGTGGTATTCGCTCGGCGTGTTGTCCTGCCAGAATTTGATCTTCGCTCCCAGTGCGGACGGCTCCGCCGCCATGCCGTACTCCATCCACCACGACGGCACAAAGATGATGTCCGGAAACTCGCGATGAATCCGCAGGTTCGACTGAAACCACAGCTCCGGGTCCAGGTAGTAATCCATGTGATTCAGGCCCAGGTAGCCCGGAATCCAGGGACTGTCGATAATCAACGCCATCGGCACCCGGTCCAGTTTCTCCAGCCGGGCGGCTTTCTTGAAGGTTTCCCACTGTTCAGGTTTCATACGTCCATTTGCTATTCCCCGGCTTCGATCGCCTGCAACGCCGCCTTCATGTAACCCATGGCATACGCCATCCCGGCGTGCCACGGCGCGGCGCACGTCATCTGCGGCGTGTGATCCGGAATCAGAACGCCATCGTATCCGTTCCGCTTCAAAATCCTCAACACCCGAATCATGTCAATGTCGCCGTCATCGACAAACGTTTCCCGGTAGTACGGCACTTTCCCCTTCACGTTTCGGAAATGAACATACGCGATCCGGTTCTGCCGGCTGTACCGGTCCACTGCCTCATACACGTCTCCTTGCGTCATTTCCGCGATCGATCCCAGGCAGAACTCCAGGCAGTTCGCCCGCCCCGGGTGCCGGTCAATCACGCTCTGGTACAGGTCGGGCTGGTACACCAGCCGAGGCTGGCCGCGCATCGACGGCATCGGCGGATCATCCGGATGCAACGCCAGACGCACCCCGGCCGATTCCGCCACCGGAACCACTTCGTCAAGGAACTCGCCAAAGCGGTCCCAAAGCTGTTGGGTGGACACAGGCGGCACGGTGCCTTCCGGAGCGTTCGCGTCGTAAATCATGTTCCATACCATCCCGTTCGGCATTGGAGTGTCCACCGGCCCTTCCATGCCCACCGAAATCGCTCCCCCGCGCGCATACGGCCCCGTCGTCCGGCCGCACACGCCCGCAATGCTGAAGTTGTAACCCATGATGGGAATGCCGGCCTCGCCCAACGAGCGAATGATCCGCTTGATCCCGTCCAGTTGTTGCCGCTTCTTCGGCCCGTCCAGCAACACGTCGTGCCAGTGCGCCGGATCGAAGTTCTCAATCGCCTCCAGCTTCAAACCTTCCGCCTCAACCGCGCGCTTCAATTCCGTCAACTCCTCCGTCGTCCAGAGACGGTCGGGCTCGCCCGCCAGTCCCCAACCGCAATCGTCCCCCGTCGGCTGATTGTCGCGCGGGTTGCTCCTGCCGCCCCGAAAGTAATCCACCAGATGCGCCACGATGTGCGTGGCCCCGGCCTGCCGGGCGAATTGAAAGTTTTCGCGCGTCAGCATGTGCCGATACAAACCAAGTCCAAGTTTCACCTGAATCAAACACGGATTGCAGCGCGCGGAGCAATCTCCGGCGCGCCCCGGACAGTGTTGCACGCCGCAACCTTGAACCAGCAAGCAGGAAAAGCCGAATAGGCGTATTCTCCATGCCAATCGTCGTTTCCTCCATTCCCGCGCGACGCAGCTTGAAATACTCGCTTGCGTTTGCATGCGCACTCAGAAAGAATCGCCGGCACGAAACGTTGCCAGCCGACGATGGACAAAACCGCGACTTTCTCGTAAGACTTCGCTCCATGAGTAAACGATCTCGGGTTGCCACGCCTCGATTACCTGCATACAAGGATCCCCGTCAGACACCTGCCAAACGAGTTCAAGACCTCCTCAAACGCATGACGCTGGAGGAAAAAGCCGCCCAGATGGTGTGCGTCTGGCAGGAAAAAGCAAACACGCTGGTCGATGCCGGCGGACGATTTGATCCCGCCAAAGCCGCAGCAGCGTTTCGCAAAGGCCACGGCCTCGGCCAGGTCGGACGCCCCAGCGACGCCGGCCCCGGGCTGAATGCCCGCGAGACCGCGGAGCTGACCAACGCCATCCAGAAGTTCTTCATCGAGAAAAGCCGCCTCGGCATTCCCGTCATTTTCCACGAAGAGTGCCTCCACGGCCATGCCGCGGTGGACGCAACCAGCTTTCCACAACCGATCGGACTCGGCGCGACGTTCAACCCGGACCTCGTCGAAGCGCTCTTCACCATGACCGCGTATGAAGCGCGCGTTCGCGGAACCCATCAGGCCCTGACCCCTGTCGTCGACGTCGCGCGCGATCCGCGCTGGGGACGCGTCGAGGAAACCTACGGCGAAGATCCGTACCTCGTCGCGCGGCTTGGCATCGCCGCGGTCCGGGGATTCCAGGGAGACGGCACGTTCAAGGACAAGAAACGTGTCATCGCCACGTTGAAGCATTTCGTCGCGCACGGGCAGCCGGAATCCGGCATGAACTGCGCCCCCGCCAACGTGTCGATGCGCGTGTTGCGCGAGACATTCCTTTACGCGTTCAAGGAAGCGATTCAGAAAGCCGGCGCGATCAGCGTCATGGCGTCCTACAACGAGGTGGACGGCGTTCCCTCGCACGCCAACCGCTGGCTGCTCCGGGACGTGCTCCGAAAAGAGTGGGGCTTCAAAGGATTCGTCGTGTCCGACTATTACGCCATCTGGGAATTGAACGATCGGCCGGACACGCACGGCCATTTCGTCGCCGCGGACCTGAAGCACGCGTGCGCGCTGGCGGTTCAGGCGGGCGTGAACATCGAACTGCCCGAACCCCACTGCTACCGCCATCTGGTCGAGCTCGTCCGGAAAGGCGTTCTTCGCGAATCCCAACTCGACGAACTCATCGCCCCGATGCTGTTCTGGAAGTTCAAGCTCGGCCTGTTTGACGATCCCTACGTGGACCCGGACGAAGCCGAACGCGTGGTGGGGTGCGACGCGCACCGCGAGCTGGCGCTCCAGGCCGCTCGCGAAACGATCACGCTGTTGAAGAACGAGGACAATCTCCTCCCGCTCGATCCCTCAAAGCTCAAGCGCATCGCCGTGATCGGGCCGAACGCGCATCGCCCGTTGCTCGGCGGATACAGCGGGCGCCCGAAGCACAACGTCACCGTGCTCGAAGGCATTCGCGCCAGGCTCGGTAACCGCGTGGAAGTGCTCTACAGCGAGGGTTGTAAGATCACTGTGGGCGGCTCCTGGAACCAGGACGAAGTCACCCCCAGCGACCCCGCCGAAGACCGCCGCCAGATTGCCGAAGCCGTCCGGGTGGCGAAGCAGGCGGACGTCATCGTCCTGGCGATTGGCGGCAACGAACAGACGTCGCGCGAAGCATGGAACCTGAAGCACATGGGCGACCGGACGACCCTCGACCTGGTCGGCCGCCAGGATGAACTCGTGCAGGCAATGGTCAACACGGGCAAACCTGTGATCGCGCTCCTGTTCAACGGACGCCCGCTTTCCATTCGGCATCTGACCGAACACGTGCCGGCCATCTTCGAATGCTGGTATCTCGGGCAGGAAACCGGTCGCGCCGTCGCGGAGGTCCTGTTTGGCGATTACAACCCCGGCGGCAAACTGCCGATCACCATCCCCCGCTCCGTTGGCCATGTCCCGGCGTACTACAATCACAAACCCTCGGCGCGCCGCGGTTACCTCTTCGACGACGTCTCGCCGTTGTACGCGTTCGGTTTCGGGCTCAGCTACACCACGTTCCGCATCTCGAATGTGCGATTGAAACACAAACGGATCTCCGCCAGGGGCGCCACGCAGGTGCTGGCGGACGTGACCAACACCGGCAGGCGGGCCGGCACGGAGGTGGTTCAAATGTACATTCGCGACCTCGTCAGCTCCGTCACCCGCCCGGTCAAGGAACTGAAGGGTTTCAAAAAGGTCTCGTTGCAGCCGGGACAGACCGCGACCGTCGCGCTCGATATCACGCCGGAATCCCTGGCCTTCTACGACATCAACATGAAATACACCGTCGAACCCGGAGAGTTCGACATCTTGGTCGGCACTTCCAGCCGCGACGCCGATCTCCAAAAAGTGCGGCTGACCGTCACCCGGTAGGTCACAAAGAGAGGCGTCGAACGTATGAACAACTCTTCACAGAAGCTCTCGTTCTTCGAAAAGGCGGCGTACAGCGGCGGCGACGCGGCGGCCAACTTCGTCTTCATGACGATGATCCTGTTCCAGTTGAACTTCTACACGGATGTCTTCGGCCTCACAGCCGGCGCCGCGGCGGCCATTCTCCTGTGGCCGCGACTCTGGGACGCGTTCTTCGATCCCATCATGGGCATCCTCGCGGACCGCACGCGCACCCGATGGGGAAAGTTCCGTCCGTGGATTCTCTGGACCGCCCTGCCGTGGGCGATGGTGATGGTTGCCGCCTACACCACGCCCAAGGGCTGGAGCCTCGGCGCCCTGATCGCCTACGCGGCAATCACGAACACGCTCCTCATGACGTTGTACTCGATGAACAACATGCCGTACTCGGCCCTCGGCGGCGTCATGACCGGCGACCTCAACGAGCGCACGCGGCTCAATTCCTACCGCTTCGTTGCCGTCAACGTCGCCCAGTTCATCGTCGGCGGATTCACCCTGCCCCTCGTTGCCAAGTTCTCCATCGGCCACGACCGGCAGTATGGCTGGCAGATGACGATGACCATCTGGGCCGTGCTCTGCCTGATCCTGTTCCTGATCACCTTCCTGTTCACGCGCGAACGCATCGAACCCGTCGTCGAGCGCACCACTTCGGCGCGGCAGGATTTCAAAGACCTTTGGAAAAATATCCCGTGGCGCATCATGTTCGTGATGACGCTCATTCACTTCGCCATCCTCTCCTTCCGGGGCGGCGCGCTGTACAACTACTACCATCACTACGCCGACAAGGAGGCCATGTACGAATTCGTGGCCAAACTCGGCCTGACCGAACCCCGAAGCGGACTGCTCAACACCCTCGGTTATATCGTTGACCAACAGCGAAGCAATGTCGCCGACGTCTTCAACAGCCTCATCAACATGGTCGGCACCGCTACCACCATCATCGTCATTCTCCTTTCTCCCCCGCTGGCGCGACGCTTCGGCAAGAAAGCCGTCGCCGTCGCCGGCTTCGGCCTCGCCAGCCTGGGCACCTTCGCCTTCTACCTGCTGCCGCCCGAAAATGTGAACGGGATGATGGCCCTGACGGTCATCATCGCCATCTGCTATGCGCCCACCATCCCGCTCGTCTGGGCCATTTTCGCCGACGTGGCCGACTATTCCGAATGGACGATCGGCCGCCGGTTCACTGGAATCGTGTTCGCCACCATCGGCTTCGCCCTGAAATCCGGGCTGGCACTCGGTTCGGCGTCCTTCCTCTGGATCATGGAAAGGTTTTTCCATTACGACACGAAAATGCCGACCGCGCCTGAAGCCGTCGCCGGCTACCGGTTCACGAGCGGCATCTTCGTCGGACTGTTGTTCGCCATCTGCACCGTGCTCCTTGCCCTGTATCAACTCGACAAACGCAGGACGCTTCAGATGGCGCAGGAACTGGCCGAACGCCGCAAACAGGCCGAGTCTTCCTCCGCTCCCGCCACAGCCACATGAGACGGCCCCCTTCTTCCCAGCCGGGTCAGGGATCCGGGCGCGCGGGAGACCTCTGTTGGGCCCAAAAGGCCCCGATCACGGGCGAAAATACTCGCAATGGGCGTTTAAATTGGCTTAATTATGCCCGGCGGAACGGCCGATGCTGTCATGGTCATGATGTTTCAGGATAGGCTTCAAGCACAACGCTTCGAGTTCAAATACATCGTCAGCGAGTCCACGGCACTCGGGGTTCGCAATTTCGTTCGATCCTACCTGGACCCGGATGAATACGGCGCCAGCATGCCGGATTTCTCCTACCCGGTTCACAGCCTCTATCTCGATTCGCCCGATCTGCGGCTCTATCACGCCACCATCAACGGTGAGAAGAACCGGTTTAAACTGCGGCTGCGCTTCTACGAAAACTGGGACGACGCCCCCGTTTACTTCGAAATCAAACGCCGCATGAACAATACCATTTCCAAACAACGCGGTGCCGTCCGGCGCGACAAGGTGGACGAACTCCTGGCCGGGCAGTTGCCCGATCCGGCGCACCTGGTGGTCCCGGACCCGAAACACCTGGTCGCCCTCCAGAATTTCTGCCACCTGATGTCCACGCTCCAGGCCGCCCCGCGCACGCACGTCGCCTATCGCCGCGAAGCCTGGCTCAGCCGCCACGACAATTCCGTTCGCGTCACGCTCGACCGGGATGTTCGAACGGAAGCGCAACCCGCGCCGCGCATCGACTGTCGCATGGCCAATCCGCGACTGGTGTTCGGCGATCGTGTCGTGCTCGAATTGAAGTTTACCGGACGGTTCCCGGATTGGTTCCGCGAACTGGTCCGCGTGTTCGGCCTCATGCAGTGCGGCGCCGCCAAGTACGCCGACGGCGTCACCCGCCTCGGCCCTCAATCCGTGTCGAACTGGGTCTCCGCCGATTACTACGTTGCCGCCGAGCAACGGCTGCGACGGATCGATCAGGCCGCAGTTGACGGCGCGCCGGCATCGGAGGCATTCTCAAACCCGAACTGGTCTATATGATCGATTTCTTCAGCAGTGATTACGCCCTGGCGCCCATGAACGTGCCGGCGGTGATTCTGGGGTTGTTGCTCGCATTCATTGGCGGCCAGACCATCGCATGGGTTTACATGCACACCCACAGCGGCCTGTCCTACTCACGCTCGTTCGTCAGCTCGCTCCTCGTCATCCCGGTCGTCGTCGCCCTCGTCATGATGGTCCTCTCCAA
>Ga0116168_1001301_pt1 | contig 19560 bp, 20 predicted proteins | sample AD_UKC129_MetaG_FD_89795 | JGI IMG/M metagenome (GOLD analysis project Ga0116168, IMG submission 89795) | Active sludge microbial communities of municipal wastewater-treating anaerobic digesters from Canada - AD_UKC129_MetaG | ecosystem: Engineered > Bioreactor > Anaerobic > Digestate | place...
GGTTCAACATCTGTACAACCAGTAGCTGAAAAACTTGCAAACGAGTACATGAAAAGACACCCGGACGTCAAAATAAACGTACAAGGCGGAGGATCTGGTATGGGCATCCGAACAGTCCAGCAGGGTGTTGTAGATATAGGTACAAGTTCAAAAGCCCTTAAACCTGAAGAAAAGGATGGTCTAAGAGAATATGTTATCGGAAAGGATGGTATAGTGATAGCAGTGAACAAGGAAAACCCCATAGATGACTTGACAAAAGAACAACTCAGAGACATATTCAGTGGAAAAATACGAAACTGGAAGGAAGTGGGAGGCCCAGATGCTCCGATACATGTCATAGTCCGGGAAGAAGGATCGGGGACTAGAAGTTCATTCCAGAGCCTGGTAATGGGGGATGTTAAAATACGTTCTGATGCGATAGTCCAGGGATCTACAGAAGCGGTTAAACAGGCCGTTAAACAGGACCCTTATGCTATAGGTTTTGTTTCAATGTCTCATATGAGTGAGGATGTAAAAGCCCTCAAGGTTGATGGTGTTGAACCATCTGAGAGGACTGTTGCTAGTGGATCATATCCACTTGTTGTCCCTTTCATCTTCCTAACAAAGGGCGAACCAACCGGGGTGGTAAAAGATTTCATAAAATGGGTTTTTTCACCAGAAGGACAAGAGATAATAAGGAGCGAAAAGGTTGTGCCTGCAATAGCAAATGTTTCAGATGACGACTAGCATTGGGGGGTTATCCCATGATAAGTAGGGGAAGGGAAATGTTAATTGAAAAGGGACTTTTCTTAACTGCTATATTCTCGATAATAATCATATTATTAATAGTGGCTTTCATCTTTAGGGAAGCCATACCCGTATTCCAAGATTATGGTTTTATACATTTCATATTCGGATGGGAATGGGCTCCCTCAGAGGGGGAGTATGGCGTATTTACAATGATAGTAGGATCCTTGTGCATCACTTTCCTTGCGCTCGCCATTGCAGTTCCCTTTTCTTTTTTATGCGCAATTTTCATGGCAGAATTGGCACCCCAGTTCATGAGGAGAATACTCAAACCAGTCATTGAAACACTGGCGGCCATACCATCTGTCGTATACGGATTCTTCGGACTCATAGTTTTAGTACCCCTTGTGAGGACACATGTAGGGGGCACGGGCTTCGGCATACTCACGGCCTCATTAATACTCGCTGTCATGATAATGCCCACAATAATAAGCGTATCAGAGGATGCCATCAGATCGGTCCCACTTGAATACAAGGAGGCGTCACTTGCCCTAGGAGCAACCCATTGGCAGACAATAAGGCATGTGATAGTCCCAGCCGCAGTACCGGGTATAATCACGTCCATTATACTTGCGATGGGAAGGGCCATCGGTGAAACATTGGCGGTTATCATGGTGGCGGGTAACGTGGCACAGATCCCAAGTTCAATATTAGACCCTGTGAGGGCGTTAACATCAAACATAGCCCTTGAGATGGGATACGCAACAGGATTACATTACAGCGCACTCTTCGGGACAGCTGTAATATTATTTATACTCATCATGATATTGCTGGTGATCGCCAACTACTTCCACTACAAGAAAAAGATCGTAGTCGGAGGAGGCTACCTATAGGGTGATTAAAATGCCATTCAGACTTATTTCACCTAAAGTCGCCCAGAAGATAATGAATGGAGTGTTATGGGCCTCTGGGATATTCACAATAATAATACTCATAGTGATCATAGGCTACATACTTTTTAGGGGTTTGCCAGCAGTTAACCTTGAATTTTTGTTGACAGAGCCGATAAATTCTGGTAGAGCTGGTGGTATCGCCCCAATGATAGTATCAAGCATCTATGTGACACTATTAGCGGTTTTAATCGCAACACCCCTTGGTGTTGGGGCTGCAGTTTACATGGCAGAATATGCTGGTGAGAGGCAAATAGTTAAACTCATAAAATTCGGGGCTGAGACACTAGCATCAATACCATCTATAGTATTCGGATTATTTGGATTGTCATTCTTTGTTATATTCCTTGGACTTGGATGGTCCCTCCTTTCTGGGGGTCTTGTACTCGCGCTCATGGCTTTACCCACAATATTCCAGGTGGCTGTAGTATCTATTGAGAGCGTGCCACGATCCTACAGGGAAGCGAGTTGGGCGCTAGGCGCTACTAACTGGGAGACAATCTATAGGGTTGTGATACCCGCGGCAATGCCTGGGATAGTCACGGGGGTCATACTAGGGATGGCCAGGGCCATATCAGAGGCGGCGGCTGTGATGTTTGTTGTTGGATCCGCGCTTTCAATGCCGATTTCCATCTTCGACCCTGGAAGGCCGCTTCCATTACATTTGTATGTGCTTGCTACAGAGGGGCTTTCCCTTAAAAATGCTTATGGGACTGCGGCTGTCCTAGTGATAATGGTTCTTATCATTACAGTCGCGACTAATACTCTTGTTGAAAGGTACCGGAGGAAGATGATGGGGCGATGACCATGTACAGGATTGAAGTTGAAGATTTGAACGTTTATTTTGGTGAAGACCACATTTTAAAGGATGTGAATTTGAAGATACCTAAGAATACTGTGACGGCGCTCATAGGCCCATCTGGTTGTGGTAAATCGACTTTCATAAGGACCCTTAATAGGATGAATGATGTTATACCCGGTTTCCGTCATGAGGGTCATGTTTACTTGGATGGGAAGGATATTTATGATCCTGACGTGGATGTGGTTGAGTTAAGGAAAAAGGTTGGTATGGTCTTCCAAAAGCCGAATCCATTCCCAAAGTCTGTATTTGAGAATGTTGCTTATGGTCTTCGTGTTCATGGCATCACTGATAAGGATGTGATAGAGAGTAGGGTGGTGGAAAGTTTAAAGGCGGCTGCGCTCTGGGATGAAGTTAAGGATAAGTTAGATCAAACGGCTCTCAGCCTTTCAGGGGGACAGCAACAGCGCCTATGTATTGCGAGGACGATAGCAATAGAACCTGAAGTGATATTAATGGATGAGCCATGTTCTGCACTTGATCCTATTTCAACCACTAAAATTGAGGACCTTATACACAAATTGAAGCGCAGATTCACCATAATAATAGTGACGCACAATATGCAACAGGCTACACGAGTCTCAAAGTATACTGCATTCTTTTTAAATGGTGAAATAGTTGAAAGTGGCTTGACAGAGAAGATATTCGTGGAACCGCAAGATAAGAGGACGGAGGAATACATAACTGGCAGGTTCGGATAATTATTTTCGGGTTTCTAGGAGGAATATTATGGAGAAAAAATATCCAAGAATACTCTTCAGGAAAAGGTTAAAAGATTTGAGAAAAGATGTGGAAAAGATAGCCCAGAAAACCCTTGAAACACATAAAAAGTCTACAAACCTTTTATTTGATTTCGACGAAAAGAGGAAGGAAGAGGTGGTATCAGCCAGTAAAGAGATAGATGACATGGTCTTCAACCTTGAAAGGAAATGCATAAGTTTAATAGCCGCTGAACAGCCAGTTGCGAAGGATCTGAGGTTTATAGAAGCTTGTATAAAAGTTGGAAGCCACCTTAAAAGAATAGGATACCTTGCAGCTGATATAGCAGAATATTCCGAGAATATAAAAGATGAGGAGATACCCAAAAAACCATTAGAAGATCTCATGCACATGGCAGATTTTGTCCAGATGATGCTCTCTAAGGGAATATATTCATTCCTTGATCAAAACATAGAAATGGCAAAGGAACTCAGGCACGATGATGATAAAGTGGATGACCTATTTGACCAGACACTAGAACATGTGACCGTTAGCATGTTCAAAGATAAAGAAGCAATAAATTATCTTGTAAACCTATTATTCATAGCAAGATTCCTTGAGAGAGTGGCTGACAGGGCTGTGAGCATAGCTGACAGGACAATATTCATGATAACCTGTGAAAAACCATAAAATTGTGAAAGTCCCAGTGTTGGGGGAGGCTATTAGCTTCCCTCCTTTCATTTTAGGATGGCGGTGGCATGTCTTGAAGCCCAACATTGTATGCAGACTCCGATGGGTAGTCCTGCAGTATGGGTGTGGGCAGTTTCTATCTTAACGTCTAATGCGGTTGTTTTACCACCAAGTCCCATTGGACCTATACCAGTCCTATTTATTTCTTGGAGTATGCTCTCTTCTAGTTCTGCTATTTTCTTGTTTTTGTTTCGTTCTCCAATTTTTTTAAGTAAAGCTTTTTTGGCAAGTTTTAATGCGAGATCTGAAGATCCGCCCACGCCCACTCCTACTATTATGGGTGGACATGGTTTACCACCCGCCCTGATCACGGTTTCGATCACGAAATCCTTAACTCCTTCAAGGCCTTCACTGGGGAGTCCCATTCTTAGCCTGTTATTATTCTCTGAACCAAAACCCTTTGGCATGACTGTTATTTCAAGAAAATCAGTATCTGCTAATTCCAGGTCTATCTGTGGGATCATTTTGCCGGTGTTATCCCCGGTATTCTCCCTTGAGATGGGGTCCACGACATTGGGCCTTAATGGGACTTGGGAGGTTGCCTTTCTAATCCCTTCTCTGATCCCCTCATAGAGTTTTTCAACTTTAACATTACCCATTTTCACGAATACTATGGGAAGTCCTGTATCTTGGCATATTGGTATCTTTTTTTCTTTGGCTATTTTGATATTCTCTAGGATGGCATTTAAGTTTAATAGTGCTATTTCATCTTCTTCTTCTTGGAGGGCTTTTTTGAGGGCTGATTCAACATCCGATGGTAATCTTGTAGTGGCTTTTTTGAAAAGTTGGCATACTGTTTCCTCGATCTTTTTTTGGCTGATCATGGGATCCTCCCAGCGCCTATAATTGGATTAGGTCCTTGATCTTTTTAAGTTCGGTTGCTAGTTTATCCCTTTTAGTGGATACTAGATCCTCTGAACTTTCTATTAGAGCTCCTGTGGGGCAGGCTGAGATACAGAGTGGTTTATCATAGTCTATGCATAGGTCGCATTTGTGTGGGGTTCCATGTTCGTCTATGTAAATTGCGCCTATGGGGCAGGCGTCACGGCATAAACCGCAGCCTACACATTTTTCTTCATCGATTATGATGGCTCCTTCTTTTTCTGTTATAGCATCCTCTGGGCAGATGTTAAGGCAGGGGGCTTTTTCTGGGGCGCAGTGCATGCAAAAGATTGGCATGCCATTTAATAGGCGTATGGCATTCCTTGGACATATTCTTTCACATTTTACGCATTCATCACATAATTCTGGGCTTAAGATCAACTCTCGCAATTGTAGCCCCCCTATTTTAGTTTCTCCTCAGCTTTTTTGGTTTTTGAGACTAGATTTATGATGTCGAGTTTTGGTTTCGCGGTTCCTGCCATCTTTGCTATGTGTTTTTCCTGTTTTTCGAGTTTTAGTTTTTCAGCGTCTACTATGGAAAGAGCTCTCTTGGAGCAGGCTTTTATGCAAGCTGGTGTGTCTATTTTGGGGCATTGGTTGCATTTTTGGGCTTTTCTCTCTGATAGTACTATGGCCCCGAATGGGCATACTATCATGCAGAGTCCGCAGCCTATACACCTTTCTGGGTCTATGGTTTCATTGATTGCTTCGGTGGGGCAGATTGCCTTGCAGGGCGCATCTTCGCATTGTTGACATATGATGGGATAGTATGTGCCGTTTATTTCACGTATCATTATCCTAGGCGCTCCATAGAGTTTTTCGCAGGCTTCTTCGCAGTCTCTGCAACCGTCACATAGTTCTGGTTGGCTTAGGATTTTCTTCAACTTTTTATCCTCCAAATTATATTCTGAGCTCTGCACATATCTTGTCTATATACTCTTGTATTTTGGCTTTTTCTTTCTCTTTTAAGTGTTTGAATCTTCTCTGGACCTCTAGGTATTCTGTGACTGGCTTCCGTTGGATTGGCCTATATGTGATCTTGAATTCTCCCTCTTCTATCTCGTATAATAGCCAGGCGCCTGTTTCTACTGCTAGTCTCCCTATTTCTATTGTCTTTGATGGGTCGAATCCCCATCCTGTTGTGCATGGTTGGTGTAGGTGTATGTATGCTGGTCCTTCTGTTTCCTTGGCTTTTTTAACTTTTTTCATGAAATCTTCGGGGTATGATATTGATGCTGTTGCCACGTAGGGTACTCCATGGGCTGCCATGATGAATGGCATGTTCTTTTTTGGCCTGTCTTCGCCGAAGCTCTTTTTACCGGGGGGTGATGTTGTGGTTGATGCGCCGTAGGGTGTTGCTCCGCTTCTTTGTATTCCTGTGTTCATGTATGCTTCGTTATCGTAACAGATGTAGATGATGTTATGCCCCCTTTCCATGGCCCCTGAGAGGGCTTGCATGCCTATGTCTGCTGTTCCACCGTCACCTGCGAATGCTACCACGTTTATGTCCTTTTTGCCCTTGGCTTTCAGGGCTCTTTCTATGCCTGAGGCAACTGCAGCCGCATTTTCAAATGCTACGTGTATCCAGGGTATTTCCCATGCTGTCTCGGGGTAGGGTGTTGTGATAACTTCTAGGCAGCCGGTTGCTGAAACTGCTATTGTATTTTTGCCTAGGACTTTTAGTGCTAATCTTACGCCTAGGGTTGCGCCGCAGCCTGCGCAGCCACGGTGGCCTGGGGCGAGGAGTTCTTCTTTAGGGATTTCCATCTAGGATTCCTCCTTTAATCCGATCCATGTGATGTCCTTTTCTGGTTTTTCTGTTTTTTCTACAATCTCTTTGATATTTTGGGGTGTTATGTCGCGTCCTCCTAATCCTAGGATGAAGTTGTAGATTTCTTTGTCGTGTATTTTCGCCATCATATCTGTGTAGAGGGCTCCCCCCATGCTAAATGTGATGTTTTTATCAAGGACTGCTATTTTGTCAGCGTCTTTTATTGCATTGTAGATTTCTTTATCTGGGAATGGCCTGTATACTCTTACTTTGAGTAGGCCGACTTTTTTACCTTCTTTTCTGAATTCATCGACTAGTTCTTTTAGGGTGCTGCAGAGTGATCCCATTGCCACGAGCACGATTTCAGCATCTTCGCATTTGTATTCTTCAACGAAGTTGTATTTGCGGTTGAATGTTTCATTGAATTCTTTGTTGACTTTTTCTATGATTTTTTTGGAGTTTTGTGTGGCTTCTTCGATTTGGTATCTTGCTTCCATGTAGTAGTTTGGGTCTGTGAATGTTCCGAGGGACATTGGATTTTCTGGGTCTAGTATGGCATGTTCTGGTTTATATTCTGGTAGGAAGTTGTCTACTTCTTCTTCTGGGAGTATTTCAACTGGTTCTACTGTGTGTGTTAGTATGAACCCGTCTAGGCAGACCATGCTGGGTAGGAGTACTTTTTTGTTTTCTGACACTTTATAGGATATGAGCATGGAATCGAAGGCTTCTTGCGCGCTTTCAACGTATACTTGTATCCAGCCTGAGTCTCTTTCTGCTATGGAGTCTTGGTGGTCGTTCCATATGCTTAGGGGGGCTGATAGTGATCTGTTGGCGTTGGCCATTACGATGGGGTTTCTGAGGCCTGCTGCTGCGAAGAGCATTTCGTGCATTAGTGCTAGTCCTTGGGATGATGTTGCTGTGAATACTCTTACACCTGTTGCTGATGCTCCTATGCATGCGCTCATGGCGCTGTGTTCTGATTCTACTCGTATGTATTCTGCTTCTAGTTCGCCGTTGGTTACGAATTGTGCCAGGTACTCTGATATGGATGTTTGTGGCGTTATTGGATAGACTGGTATTACTTGTGGTTTGGCGAGTTTCACGGCTTCTGCGACTGCCCGATTTGTTGATATTATCTTTAGTGTCATTTTTCCCACTCCAGTCTTTTTATCTTTCCCTTTCCATTTTTATCGCTTTTACGGGGCATTCTTCTGCGCATATCCCGCATCCTTTACAGTAATCGTAATCTATCTCATATTCGGGGTTTATGCATGCGTCTGGACAGAATAGTATGCAGTTGTCGCATTCTATACACTTTTCCTTGTCTAGGATTGGTTTGAAGGTTCTCCAGCTGCCTGTTTTGTTTCTGCGGGTGCTTCCGGGTTCTTTTACGGTGGCTCCTATTTCCATTTACATTCACCCTTTCAACTTCTCATAGGCTTTTTTAGCAGCCTCTGCGTTCTTTTCCCCGATTTTGCCGGGGAATGTTTCCTTGATTATTTTTATGATGGCGTCTATTGTCACTTCTCCTGTTGCACCTGCGAATGCTCCGAGCATTGTCGTGTTTACAATTGGTCGGCCCAGGATTTCTAATGCTATGCCTGTGGCGTCTATTGTATACTTTTTGGCTCCTGGAGGTGTTTGGGGTTGTTCCCTTGTGTTTATTATGACTGCGCCATTGGTTTTTAGTCCTGCGAATACGTCAACGACTTCTAGGAGGCCGTCATCTAGTACAACAACATAATCAGGGTTGTAAATTTGATGTCTTCTTCGTATGGGTTTTTCATCTAGTCTTGTGAAGGCCATGACGGGGGCGCCTCTTCTTTCCACGCCAAAGAATGGAAAGGCCTGTGAGTACTTTCCATCCTCGAACGCGGCTTTTGCGAGGATTTCTGCTGCTGTGACGGCACCTTGTCCGCCGCGTCCATGAAATCGGATTTCGATCATGGTCTACCTCCAATTTTTCATTGTTAATCATTATAAAATTTTAGTATATATACATGATGGTCAAATTTAAATCAGAGGGGGATAAAATGAAAGTACTTATAATCACAGGAAAACTCGCAGGAGAACTCGTAATAAAAGCCTCATCCACTAAAAAACATGATGTACATGTCCATATCGCGGACATACTCATAGCAGCCTTTCTAACCCCCCGCCGGATAATAAATGAAATAAAAAAACTAGATGATTCCATCATCTCAGACCTAGACCTCATACTTATACCAGGCCTAATACCCAGGGATGCTAGTATAATAACAAAAGAGACAGGAATCCCAGCCTATAAGGGACCCACAGACGCGGCAGATCTCCCAATAGTACTTGATCTATTAGATAGGCTGAAACTATCACCCAAGAAAGCCGCTGACAGACTAATAGAAGAAGAACAGCGGAAAAGGGCCCTTAAGTTTATAAAGGATTTTGAAGAGGATGAAAAAAAACGTGAAAAACTATTAAAAAAAGAGGAAAACATCCTTGTAGGAGAACTCCCAGTTGGAAGAGACTTCCCCATGAGAGTCCTGGCAGAAGTTGCAAAGGCACCATTCCTAAAAAAAGAACAATTAGTAAAACAGGTCAACTACCTCATGAAAAGCGGAGCCGACATAATAGACATCAGGACAATACCAGGCGAAGACTTATCAAAACAGATACCAGAAATAATAAGAACAGTGAAAAGGGTGGCTGGTAACCTACCAGTGAGTATCGACACTCTAAACCCTGATGAGATAGAAGTAGCTGTTAAAGCCGGCGCAGATCTGGTTCTAAGTCTCGATCATGGAAACTACAAGGAAGTATTACCCCTGCTAGAAGAAAAAAACATACCAGCAGTTATACTACCAACAGATTATAACCGAGGTTGGATACCTGAAACGGCCGAGGAAAAGGTAAAATCCCTAGAATCCCTAAAGAGAAAATGTAAGAGTATAGATGTTATCCCGGATCCCATCTTGGATCCTGTCAACAGTAAAAGTATTGTAGATTCAATAAAAGCCTGCAGAGAATACACATCAAGAAACCCGGAGCCAATATTTTTTGGCGCGGGAAATGTCGCGGAACTCATAGATGTAGACTCAACAGGGGTGAACGCCCTGCTAGCAGGCATGGGCATGGAATTAGGCGCGGGCATCCTCTTCACGCCAGAAGTAAGCGGTAAAAACAAGGGCAGCGCATATGAACTCGCAGTAGCATCACGCATGATGTTCCTTGCAAAAAATAGAAAATCAATCCCCAAAAACCTAGGCATAGACCTCATACTCTTCAAGGACAAGAGAAAGCATGAAAAGGTAAAAGAAAAAATAGAAGTCCCCATCATCGAAGCACAAGGCGGGATCGAATTCATACAAGACAAGGCAGGAAGTTTCAAGATACTAGTAGAAGATGATAAAATAAAAGTGATACACTACAAAAACATGGAACCACAGATTGCCCTAGTATCAGATAATGCCAAGAAACTTTACGAGGAGATCATAAAAAAGAACCTTGTAACCCGCCTAGAACATGCCGCATACCTCGGAGCCGAATTACAAAAAGCCGAAATAGCACTCGTCACAGGAAAAGACTACAGACAGGACCTTGAACTCTTCCGGAAACCATTCAAACTATAACTATTCTAGGGAGCAGAATAATGTTATGTACAAAATGTGGCTCAGAAAATGTTATCATCCACAGAAAATACTCGGGACAACACCTATGCAAAGAATGCTTCATTAAAACACTCCAAAGGAAAGTCCTCAAGGACATAAAAAAATACAAACTAATAAAAAAAGACGATAGAGTACTAGTCGCCCTTTCAGGTGGAAAGGACAGTACAACAGTACTAGATATACTATCAATCCTTTCAGAGAGGAACATAATAGAACTCGAGGCAATAACAGTCAACGAAGGCATAGGAGACTACCGAGAAAAGGGGATAGAATACGCGTCAAAAACTTGTAGAGAACTTGGAATACCACAACACATATTCTCATTCAAAAAACACTTCAAGATAACAATAGACGAGATAATGGCATCAAACCCCTCAAGGAAAGCATGCACATACTGTGGAGTGCTCAGAAGATGGATACTCAACAAGGAAGCCAAAAAACTCGGAGCAGATAAGATAGCAACCGGACACAACCTTGACGATGAAGTCCAGGCAATAGTAATGAATTACCTAGAAGGGAACATAGAAAACCTCACAAGGATAGGCCCCGCAACCTATTCACAAAAATTTGTAACCAAGATCAAACCACTCAGAGAAATCCCAGAAGAAGAAGTTACAGCATATGTAATGGCGAAGGGCCTGAACGTCCACCTGGAGGAATGTCCATACCGGAAAACTTCCTTCAGGAAAAAAATAGGCACAATCCTAACAGGATTAAGAAAGGATCATCCCACCATCTTATATTCTACTTTGAGGGGTCATGAAAAAATCAGAAAGGCTTTGGAAAAAGAGCTTAAGGAGGAGTCCATATTAAGAGAGTGTGTGAGGTGTGGTCAGCCATCCACTAGAGACTTATGCAGGGCTTGCACTCTCCTTGGGGAGATAGGGAGGTTACAAGATGAAATTCACTCTCATAATAGATGATGAGAAAAAGGCAATGAAGATCAAGGAAAAATTAACCATTAAGGATGTTCTTAAAGATTTCGACATCCCCCTAGAAGCTGTTGTGGTTAAAAAGAATGGTGAAATAGTAGTTGAAGAGGAACAGGTGGATGATGGCGATATTATAGAGGTTATCAGGGTAATATATGGTGGATAGTATCATGAGAGTATACTATGAATGTGCTCCATGTTTTCTCAGACAAGCAAGAGAAGCATTGGATCTTGCGACAGATGATGAGAAACTAAAATTCAAAATAATGAAAAGGATAATAAGTTTACTCGATTCCACGTTTAAGGAAGGGGCGGTATCCAATGAGATAGGCACTAGTATCCATAGACTCATCAAAAAGATGACGGGGAACAGGGACCCTTATGCTAGTGAAAAGAGAAGATGTAACAAGATCGCTCAGGATTTTCTGCCAATTGCCAGGAAGTTCCTAGAAGATAATGAAAACCTTGAAGATTTCGTGAAGGTGGCGATAACAGGTAACATAATAGACTTCGGAGCCCTTGGACTCGAATTCGACCATGAAAAAGTGGTTGTAGAATCCCTCAACTCCCCCTTGGAGGTGAACCATACTAGAATCCTCGAAGAGGATCTGAAAAAATCCAGTAGGGTACTCTATCTCGCGGATAATACTGGTGAGATCATATTCGACAAGTTACTCATAGAGAAACTCTTGGATTATGATGTGAGTGTTACAGTCGCTGTTAAAGATGAGCCTATTCTCAATGATGCTTGCGTAGAGGATGCTTTAGAAGCGGGACTCAATAAAATCGCGGATATTGTTACAACTGGAACAGATTCAGTGGGTGTAATCTACCATGAATTTTCAGATGAATTCAGGAAAATATTTGACAATTCCCAAGTTATAATAGCCAAGGGCCTTGGCAATTATGAGGGCCTAACAGAAGCTCCACTTGACAAAAAACCAGTATTTTGCCTATTAAATGCCAAGTGCACGGCCATAGCGAAGGATATTGGAGTTAGGGTAGGATCTAATGTGATGATAAAAATTAATTAGTAACCACCCCCCATGTTGTTGGGGGGCTTGTGGGAGGTTTGATATTATTAAGGTGGGTTTTATAGGTTTTGGGGAAGTGGCATCTACCATGGCCTTGAAACTTTTAGATGGGGGAGTTGAAGTTTTAACCGCTACAAGGGGGAGGAGTGAACGTACGAGGAGATTGGCACATGATCTGGGGGTTACTGAATGTGATGATATTGTGGATGTTTCTAGAAGATCTGATATGGTGATCTCTGCGGTCACCCCTGGGGTGGCTGTGAAGGTCGCCAGGGAAGTTGGTGATCATGTTAGGGGGGTTTATGTTGATGTAAATAATATTGCGCCTTCTACTGTGAAAAAAGCCCTCAGTTATATAATGAATGGTAAGGTGGTTGATGCTGCTATCATGGGACGTATAAGTAGGGATTTGGGGGTTAAAATTTTAGCATCAGGGGATTATGCCCATGAATTTGCCAGGTTAAATGATTATGGGTTTAATATAGAGGTTAGGGGTGTGGAGGTTGGTGATGCTTCTGCACTTAAAATGTTGAGGAGTTCTTATACGAAGGGTGTCTCAGCACTTTTATGGGAGACTCTCTTAGCAGCGTATCGGATGGGCCTTGATGGGGATTTGTTGGAAATACTTGAGGAGACGGAGGGTGCGGGTTTTAGGGAGCGTGCAATTTCAAGGGTTATAAGTTCGGCTTATCATTCACAGAGGAGATATGAGGAGATGAAGGATGTTGAATCATTTTTATCTGAAAATATAACCCCTATAATGTTAAAGTGCACGTCTAAAACCTTTAAAAGGATAATCAGGGGATTGGATGATATTGGGATGGTATTTGAAGATTATGGTAGGATTTTTGATCATGTAAAAGGTTTATAATTGTTGATGGAATAAAATAGTAGTAAGGTGATTTAGTTGGGAGAAGATATTATAGATGATTGTAGGGAGAATCTTAAAAAACTCATTGGTAAAAGGATCCTTGATGTTGAATTCAAATTTTATGATGATGAGTGCTGGAGGATCCACCTGGATACTGATGATGGCAGTTTTGTCATGACATTTTGTAAATCTTGGACGTGTCCTATAGTAGAGCACAGAGGAAAGAAATAGCTCATCCGATACTTATTTTGACCCTGAAGCTCTCATTTTCTTTGATGAGCTTACCATTGAATGGTATGAAATGTGAATCTATGATTAACCGGAGATAGGTTGCCATCTCACCTGGGAGGATTAATGGACTTTTAATTTTCATCCCATCCTTTATCTGGCAGGAGATAATGTCATTCTCCTTTACATATATTTTGGCTTCTGTTCCTTCTTTTAATTTTCCGATTTCAGACCTTTTTAAACTTATCCCAGCCTTGAAGGATTTTAAGGGCCCATTCAGGGGCCTGGGGCGTTCTAGGAACTTTTCATGGGCTTCTCTTGAAGTGTAACCTTTTTTCACGCTCTTTGATATGAACCAGGCCCTTTGGATTATCCTCTCCCTTTTTTGATCTGGTGGTATCCATCCTTTTTTCTCATAGTATCCTATGAGATTATAGACCTCTCTCCTTGTTACATTCATTTCCATTGAACTTAAAGCTAGTCTTGTAAGTACTGGACCATACCCGGCCCTTCTGAAGGTTGCCCATATCTGGTTTTCTGTATTGTATGGTCTCCATTTGATGATGGAGTTTATGAGGTCGGCGTTAAGATAGGCTATATATTGGAGGTCTGCCCGTGAAAGCTTGTTCATCTTATCCTTTATTAAATTAAAGTTCCTTTTGCCTGGGGCTTTCTTATCTTTCAGTTCTTTTTCGAGGATTTTTATAGTGGTTTCTGGTAGAAGTTTGGCCACGTCTTCGGTTATTTTCAGGTTATTTTCTATTATTTTTTTCCTTATTTCTCTTCCTGAAATTTTTGAACCGTTTTCTGTAAGTTCTGGGATTATGTGAAATTTCATTTTCCGGTTGTATTTTTTCTGGAAGAATTCGTTGACTGCGAACCATCTGATAACGTTCCTATTCGGAAGTTTTCTTGGTATTCCACTGAATATGCCTCTTTTGACGAAATATTCTGCTTCCTTTTTTATAATTTTTGGGAGTACGTTAGCAGCATCCACGTAATCTGTAACACCGTCTTCTATCATCATAGCTATCCTTATAGGTACGGTGTATGCTAGTGTTAGCCTGTAGTGCAGGCCTTCAATTGGTATAACTTTATCGGCTCCTGCTTCAAGGGCCATTTTTTCACGAGCTTCATATGACGCGAAGAATGGGGCGTGGTTGGCGCTATAATCCTTGTTAAGGTATATGACGAGCTTGCTTCCAGTTTTTTCCGCTATTTCGCGTCCTTTTTCTATAAGTTTCATGTGTCCTTTATGTAGTGGGTCGAAGTCTGCGCTTATTCCGATCATAGGATCTCCCCCTTGTGAATTAGCACACCCCCTAAGTGGGGGGGTGCTTCCCGGCGCCTGGAATAGGTTTTACCTTTTAATTTTAGCCGCTGGCTCTGGAGGTTAAGCACCCCATCCTATGGTCTTTATTGCTAAAATTGTTCATCTGTCCACGTTTTTTTGGGAGGTATCCTGTGTGACTTTCTAATTTTTTTATCTAGGAGCGGGCAAGAAGACCCCCCAATTTGGGGGGATCTTCCCTGGTAGGATGGGGGGGTTTGACTAACGGGTAGGGAAGATTATAGCATTGGAATTTGGGTTGTGCCCTTGATTTTCAAGATGGTTCATGTCCTGTGTGGGGTGCTGGTGGGGGGAACGGGTATAAAAATCTTGTTCTGGAGGTTGGAAGCCTTATACGATAGGATGGGCTAGTTTGTTGACTTTTTGTGATTTTTCTTTTAGTGTGTGGGGGGTTGATTATCCATAGGTTTGGTATTTGATGTTATTTGTTGATCTTGTGAAGTCTCCGAGTTCTTTTTCGGCAACCCATCTATTGTAGCAGTTGCATTTTATTGGTGGTATGGTTTTTTGGGTTAGGTTGGATTCTATGATTAATTTTTTAAGTTTCAGGTTACATTTTTTGCAGCTGTAGGGGCCTCTTGGTGTGCCGACTCCTGAAGTGTCCATTATTGTTGGTATTTTAAGGTTTTTTCGTGTGTTGTTTATGATTTCGATGAGGCTCCATATCCATGGGGGTTTGTATGAGCTTCTTTTCCAAAGTTCTTCCATTACTGTGCCTTTGTGTATGGTTGATGGGCAGAATGATATTCTGTCGACGCCTACCTTTTCCGCGTAGACTGCGGAGTCTATGGCATCTTGGATAGCTTCTTTTTCACTTGTTAAAATGGGTTTTATAAAGATATAAGCCTTTGATTTTATATTGAAATCCCCTTTCAAGCTTTTTATGCATCTTATGGCTCTTTTGAAGTCTTCTTTCGTGAAGCCCTTGTTTATCTTGTATTTGCGTGTGTAATCGTCTGCTGTTTCAAGTCCTATGCTGACTTCTAGTATTTTGTTTGGTGCTTGTTTGCAACATTCAATGAGTATCTTCTTGTTTACGTATTCTGGCCGGGATTCTGTTATTATCTCTTCTATTTTGTCTATCTTATTGAGGTATTCTAGTATGAATTTCCTTGATTCTTCTGGGAATTCTTCTGGGTTTAGGAAGCTGCCTGAGATGAATATTTTGACTGCGGTTTTCTCTTTTATCCTATACTGGGATATTAGATCTTTGAATATCTTGTTTAATTTTTCGGCTTTGATGTCTTCGAGGAGTGAATCTGAAAGGTAGCTGCACATGGTGCAACCGCCACTTTTGGATAGTGCCCATGAGCATCCCCTGGTTGGGAGTATCATGAAGATGGCTTTGCCTTTTCCAGAGTAGAGCAGATCTTCTTGGCACCAGCTAGTTGCTAATTCTTCTGGTGTTTTTCTTCTAATCCTTTTAATGGCTTTTTTCCTTGTTTTCAGCGCTAACTCTCTCATCATATTTATTCCTAGAAAAAGAAAGGTTATTATTGGGTATGTTCTTTTATTATTTAATATTCTATTGGAAAAAGGAAAGTAAAAAAAAAAAAAAAAATAGAGAGAGTATAAAAAATTTTGGTGGTGAATTTTAGCTTTTTTTTAGAAGCTTTCTATGATGTCCCCTACGAGTTTTATGGATTTTTTCATGTCTGGTCCTATTGGTGAACCGACAACATATTGTGTTACGCCCATTTCACCGAGGGCTTCTATTTTAGGCACGAGGTCATCGGGTGTGCCTACAATTGCGAATGCTTCCATTAATGCGTCGTCTACTGCTGCTATTGCACCGCCAAAGTCTCCTTTGGCTATGAGGTCGCCGAATTTCTGTTGTGTGTCAGCTGGTAGGCCATGTCTTTCGAGTACGAATGGTGGTGATCCTGCGGCTATGAATGCGACCACTATCTTAGCGGCGTTTGCTGCTTTTTCAGGGTCTTCATCTACTGAGGTGCAGGTGTATGCGGCGACGTCGATTTCATCAATGCTTCTGCCTGCGGCTTCTGCCCCTTCTTTTATGTTTGGAACAGCTGCTTCGAAGTCTTTTGGGTTTGAAGCATTAATTAGCACACCATCTGCCACTTCACCGGCGGTTTTGAGCATCATTGGACCCTGGGCACCCATATATACTGGGATTTTCTCCTGCACGGGCTTGTAATCTAATTTTGCGCCTGTGTCAAGTGCTTCTCCGGCTGTTAGGGTTCTTACTATGGATATTGCCTCTTTTATTCTTGATATTGGTTTTTCCCATGCGATGCCTAATTTGTCGAATGTGGCCTTGTCACCGGGTCCGATACCGAGGTTTGCTCTTCCATTTGAGATTTCATCTAGGGTTGCTATGGCTGAGGCTGTTATTGCTGGGTTCCTAACATAGGGGTTTGTTATACCTGGACCTATTCTGATGGTCTCGGTTTCTTTAGCAAGTAAGGCGAGGACCTGATATACATATCTGTTGTTGTAGTGGTCTGTTATCCAAGCGTATTGAAAGCCGACATCCTCTGCCAATTTAACGACTTCAACTACCTCGTCTATTGGCATGCTTGGGACGATTTCGATACCAAATTTCATAGATATCACCTTTGGGGTTATTGCATTTGGGGGATTTTCCCATCCCCTTTGTGGGTTTTTTTGTTTCCCTTCCTGATATAGCAGATAGTTAGGGATGTTATTCATCCCTTAGCAACTTTTTGGGAGTTTATACTCCCAGATTTTTTCTGCTTTTCCCCACCCACCTCTCCTGCTACTCCCCCCAGATATTGGGGAAATGTGCAGCAACTAATATATGAGTTTATTTGCAAAATAGAAATAATTTATGATTTAAAGGTAATCGAAAGTTTTAAATATTATTAGCTGAAGTGTCCCCATATTTTAGAGTATATGGGTGCCTTTTCATCATATGGGGGGAGTAGAATCCTATTAGGGGATATTATAATTTTGGTTCGAGTCTTTTTACCATGAAGGCCATGAATCCTACTATCATTGGGAATAATAACAGGTATAATAATAATATTGCGATTGGGGGTAAAACTGACCCTTCCATGATTGTGGCGGCTGCAAGTAACATTACGAGGAATATTACCGGTCCGAGGATGGCGATGAACATGTATATCATGGTGAATGAGTTAAGCTTCTGGGAATAATCTCTGAGTTTCATTCTCATCTCATAGGCTATATCCTCTGCTATAATATTAAGGGTCTTGGCTAGGTCACCTCCACTTTCAAGCGTCCTTGTAATCTGATAGACAGCCCTATCCAGGCCTTCAGAGTCCACCCGGTTACACATTTCCCGTAGGGCATTCTCAGTACTTTCACCATACTTTATCTCTTCAAGTGTCCTTGCGAATTCTTCAGATAACGCTCCATACCCTGAAAGCGCCACTGAGCGCATGGTGTCGTGGAGTCCTAGTCCTGCTCTAAGTTCTGTTGCCATCTGCCTTAAAGCGAATGGTAGTTGGCGTGATGCTTCACTGGATTTTCTACCCTTTTGCAATTTTGGTGCGACTGTTAGGATTACTGATAGGGAAGTTACTGCGAACATTAGTATTAGACCGATATCTAGGCCGAGGCCTAGTGTGATTGTTATCAGTAGTAATATGAGGCCTGAAACGGTTCCAAGCATTAGCAGTATCTTGGGGTCGAACTTCTTTTCCTCTTCTTTTAATAATTCTTCGAGTGAAGCTTCCGTATACTTTTTTTCGCTTTCTTTTTTCTCCTCTTCTCGGCGTTTGTCGGCTTCTATAAGTTCTTTAAATACTTCCACTTCTTCGGGGGTCATCCTCATCCGTTCCATTATCATTGAGGTGCTTCTACGTTTTATGGTCTCCCTGAAATCGCGTCTACCTGTGAATGGTGGTCTGATGCTGGCTAGTTTCGCTGCTGGGGCCTTAACTCCCTCTTCCACTTTTTTGCTCGTGTCTATTGTTATGCTGCCGAGTTTTTCAAAAATTTTTTTTAAAACCATTTTAGACGCCCCCGATTGTGTGGGGTTTCTCCTTAGAGTACTTTCTCTAGGATCTTTTCAGGATCCTTATAATATCCGTGTATATATTTGGCCACTTCATCTATGGATCTTATATTCTCTTCAGCCATGTATTCTAGGACTAGTCTTCTTCTTTCGATTTCTTCTTCTATTTCAGTTATGCTCATGCCTCGTAGTTCTGCTATTTCTCTCAGGGTTTGGCTTGCTATGCCCACGTATTCGACCTTGTCTGTGACGTTATCCCATTCGAATATCCTGTTTAATTGGACTCTATCCTCTTCCATCCCCACGACCTCGGCCACTTCGGTTATGCGCCTTATTGAGCGACCAGATGAACTGTACATTCTATTCTGCATTATTATGAAGTCCAATGCGGGTATCATAATACTTGGGACGTTCATGGGCCTGTTTGTGAGTCTGGTGATGGTTTCTTGCGCAGTGTTTGAGTGTAATGTTCCGAACCCTGAATGGCCGGTGTTTAAGGCTGTGAATAATGTTATGGCTTCGGGGCCCCTTACTTCTCCTACTATTATCCTGTCTGGTCTTTGTCGGAGGGAGTTTTTGACGAGGGTGTCCATGTCGATTTCGCCTTTTCCTTCTATGTTTGGCGGTCTTGTTTCCAGTCTTAGGATGTGGGGGTGTGGGAGTTGGAGTTCTAGGGTGTCCTCGATGGTGATGACCCTCTCACGGGGTGGTATGAAGGCTGCTATTGTATTCAGGGTTGTTGTTTTACCTGAACTTGTGCCCCCTGCGATTATTGCATTGCATGGTTTGGCTCCGAGGCCGTCGGTACATACCCAGAGGAATGCTGCGAGATATGATGATAATGTTTTGAAGTTGATGAGGTCTATGATGGTGTAGGGGTCTTTTCTGAATTTACGTAC
>Ga0116168_1001304_pt1 | contig 19475 bp, 12 predicted proteins | sample AD_UKC129_MetaG_FD_89795 | JGI IMG/M metagenome (GOLD analysis project Ga0116168, IMG submission 89795) | Active sludge microbial communities of municipal wastewater-treating anaerobic digesters from Canada - AD_UKC129_MetaG | ecosystem: Engineered > Bioreactor > Anaerobic > Digestate | place...
AAAAGGGACCGAGCCGTCTTCTGGAATATCCCGGCAACTTGAGGGATTCAAAAAGAACGCCATGGCTTTTGACAGAGGTGGGGCTTCCTCGCCCCGAAGCCATTTCTCAATAGCACAATTTGCGCTACTTGAGAGCCTATCCCATAATCTCCCCTCGCGCGTTCGGCGGGAGAGGGGTCGGGGGCGAGGGTAGCTCGAATCGCTGCCGGTTTTCTCGATGGACTCCGACGGTCGCTTCCCCTCACCCCAACCCTCTCCCAGAGGGAGAGGGGGACTTTTTGGGATAGGCTCTTAACTCATCGGCCCCTCTGAATCAGCACGGCAAAATAAGGAGTTCGGCCAAGGGTCCCCGCTGAGATGGGGAACTGTTGCACCTTTGTTTGTCGGGCAACGGGCCGTAACCAGTCCACGATTTGCTCGGCAGTCACAGGTTGCTCCCAGGGGTCTGCTCCCAAACTGCGAGACTTCTGCTGACGGTCGATGACCAAGATATATCCACCTGGCCGGGTCACGCGGGCCATTTCAAGCACGGCCTGCCGCGGCAAGAGGGCATGGGAAACCGCATCCACCGAAAAGACGGCGTGAAAACTCTGATCGGAAACGGGAATTCGCAGTAGGTTGCCTTCGATGGTTTTGATTCCGCGTGGTACCTGCCGGAGTGCCTCAGGCACGAAATCAATTCCGAACCACTGATGATGGGGAAACCAATTTGACAGGAACTTTAGGTAACGTCCGGTTCCACACCCAAGATCGGCCAAGGAGCTCCCTTGGGGCATGGTCGCAACCAGAGAACGGACCGCAAGCAGGCGAGGATCTTCCGCATCGAGAGGTTCTTCGTTTTTAATTCGTCCTCGATAAGCACATCGGACCCGCCAAAGCGTCGCCTCAAGAAAATACTTTGCCGCCAAGGGGTCAGGCTCACGATCATTTTCCGAAGTGCCCCGGGCACTTCGCGGAAAACTTCCATCAGGTAGTCGCCTCTTCTCCACGAATCGGTACGCCTGCTCACCCCGCGTTTCATTGAACATGCGAAACCAAAGGAGCGCCGCCTGGGCAACGGTGGCCAAGAGGATGACCGACCCGTTGTCTTGTTCAGGTACGGCCCCCGCGGCGGTTTGCCGCCGATCGAGTTTTTCAACCAACGGAATAGCATCCTGGCGGTGGCCCCAATCGAGAAAGAAGATGGCCCGGCGAACGATGGCCGAGCTCTGCTCAGCCGGGACACGGCGGTGCCCGTGATGACGCCAGTAATCGATGGCCCTTAGAACCACGGTCGTCCAATCCGTATCGGGCCAACGGCGTCCTGCCCATAAAAGGGGCGACAAATCGGGCGGCTCATTAAACAGTGTCGTCGGTTCGTAGTTCCAGGCGCGATTACGCGGCGGCAAGAGGCGCCCTTCCTCTCCCACCCATTGCCTAAGGAAAACACACGCCTTCTGGGCTGCCCCCTCGAATTGGTTAAGTTCCGGCAGGGCCGCCAGCCAACCGCGTGCGGCAGCCGCTGTGGCGGAAAAAACCGGCTCCGCAGCCCGGGACTCCGAAAGCGAGCCATCAGGAAGTTGCCTCTCTTGAAGCCAACGACCGATCCGCCAGGCAGCCTCGCGGTAGCCGAAGTGCATCATCACCTCCATGACCAGGCCCGCGGCCACGATGACGGACGGCGAGGGCGCGGCCTTTTCCTCCCATTTTTCCGACACCCGCATGAGCCACTCCAGAGTGGATTCGATCCCCTCTGGAGTGCGACTGAAAAGGCGAGAAAGAAAGCCCCATAATCCCCGGGTTCGGCCCGTTGTACCGCGATCGTCCGGTTCGGTGGCCTGGGATTCGGAATTACCAGGTGGTACGGGAGCATCCGATCGAACCATGGCGGCATCCTCGAGTTTCCTCGCCAATTGGCGGGGACTGGGGACCATCCTATGAAGCCCTCAGTCGGGCCATTTGTGTCGCATTCGTGAAGCCTTTTGCCAACCGGTTTTATCTCCCGAGACAAAATGGCCTTTCTTTTCGGGGCCGGTGAACCTTATGATAAGCACTGGTTTGCCGAATCTCAAGAAAAGTTGTGCCACCTCACATAAGGAGCCTTTTCCAATGAGTCAGTTTGAGGAGAATTCGCGGTCCAGGGATTTTGGGGAAACAGTTCCGCCCGAGAGATCGCAGCGCCGCGGTTGCCTTTGGATTCTCGTCTTTGTCGGCGTCCTTGTGATCATCGGTTGCGTTGCCCTTTGTTTGGGCGTGTTCGCCGTGGTCCTTTCAATGGGCAAAGAACCTTATCAAATGGCGGTGCGCCTGGTCACCCAAGATGCGCAGGTCGTGGAAAAACTGGGGAAGCCGATTGAGGTTGCCAGCTGGTTTCCGCAAGGGAGCATCCACGTCCGAGGGGATCAAGGAGACGCCAATTTGACGTTCCAGATTCGGGGACCACAAGGAAAGGCTACCGTCAATGTCGTCGCGCGGAGAATCAAAGGAAAATGGGGCTTGACCTCGCTCGACGTCACGTACCCCGATGGCACCCGACAGCCTATTGACGTTAGTGCGGAAGGCGATTCGGAGTTGGATGCCCCTCAGTGGCAGCCCGGCGCCCAGGTTCCCACGGAGTCAACCCAGCCCGCGGGCGAGGAACCATCCCAGTCCGAAGATCAAGGTAGGGAAGAAGGTCCGGCTCCGCCGTCACTGGAGGTAAAAATCCCCGAACTTCCCAAGCTGTGAGGGGACAGCCTCTACTGATTAGTGCCGCGGACTCGGCGGAGGGTGTCTTCGTACATCTCAATGTACCGCGGAGCGCTGTGCCGCCACGACCAATCCTGAGTAATCCCGTTCTGGATAAGTTGTCGCCAAAGGTCCGGCTGTCGGTAGGTTTCACAAGCTCGCTGCAATGTTCGCGACAGCTCCCAGGGATCTTCCGAGGAAAAGCTAAACCCATTGGCCCGGCCTCCCGCCGCGTTCTCCGAGCGGCAATCGACGATGGTGTCGGCCAGTCCGCCAATCTCGCGAACGACCGGAACCGTACCATAACGGAGCGCTTGGAGTTGGGCGAGGCCGCACGGTTCAAATCGGCTGGGCATAACGAAGATATCTGCACCGGCATGAATGCGATGGGCCAGGGGGTGACAAAAGTCGATCCGTACTGCAATTTTCTGCGGCCAGCGATCGGCGAACTCACGAAATCGCTGTTCCAAAGCGGTGTCCCCAGTTCCCAAAATCACCCATTGGGCATCTTCTTTTTCGAGCCAGTAGGGCAAGATGTCGGCCACCATGTCGAAACCTTTTTGGTGCGTGATCCGCCCAATCATGCTGATGAGGGGTGCGTCCGGCCGAACGGGTAGCCCCATCTCTTCCTGTAGGGCCTTCTTGCAAATTGCCTTTCCTTGAAAAACCGTCTGCGCATTATAACGACAGGCGATGTGGGGGTCTGTCTCCGGATTCCACACGGTGTCATCGATGCCGTTGAGAATACCGTAGAGCACGTCTCGTCGAGAACGAAGGACGCCTTCCAGTCCCCACCCGAACTCAGGGGTTTGAATCTCTTGGGCATATCGTGGGCTGACCGTGCTAATGGTATCCGCAAACACGATACCCGTTTTCAAAAAGCTTAGTTGCCCATAGAACTCCATTTGTCGCCAATTGAAGTATTTCCAATCAAGGCCGGTCAAAAGCATGTCCCAGTGCCAGAAGCGACCTTGATAAGCCAGATTGTGAATCGTCAGGACGCTTCCAATCCCTCGATAGAGTGGCGACTGGCTATATTCGATTTTCAAGTAGGCCGGTACAAGACCCGTTTGCCAATCGTGAACATGGAGAATGTCGGGCACGAAATCGAGCAACCGGATGGCCTCCATGACCGCACGATCGAAGAAGACGAACCTTTCGCAATTATCGGCGTAATCCTGGCCATGAACGTTGTAGAGAGCATCCCGATCGTAGTAATAATCTTGCTGGACAAAGTAGAAGGTCACATTATCCGCGCGGCTTTCGAGCAGTCTGCCCGAGACGGTCTTGCTTCCCACTGAAACAATGAACTCAAGGCCTAGGGAACGGATTTCCCGACCCGCATACCAAATGCCGCGGTAAGCGGGTATGATCACGCGGACATCGTGTCCCAGGTTGGCGAGTGCAAAGGGAAGGCTGCCGCAGACATCCCCTAATCCCCCGGTGGTTGCGAAAGGCACGGCTTCACTGCTTGCAAATAGAATCCTCACTGGCGTCACCTCCGGACGGCTTACGGTCTTAGAGAGCATGCCGAATCACTCGGCAAAACATTTTGCCCAGTCGCCACAACAAGGCAGAAACCCTTAACAGTATTCTGGCGCTGAGGGATACCCCATTAAGTCTAGCTCAGGATTTCGGGGAAGGAAGTTTTTGTCGATACAAATGGGCACTTCGCTTTCAACTCATAAAACCATCAAATATACCAGATTCATCTGAATTTTACGGCTGCCTGTGGTGACGTTGGATGACGAACAAGGCTCCTTTCCAAAGGGAAAACGGACCGGCGTGGGGCCAATATCGCAGCGATACGGCTTAGAGCCTATCCCATAATCTCCCGTCGCCCGTTCGGCAGGAGAGGGGTTGGGGGTGAGGGTGGCTGGAATCGCTGCCGGTTTTCTCAATCGATTCCCACATTCGTTTGCCCTCACCCCAACCCTCTCCCAGAGGGAGAGGGGGACTTTTTGGCATAGGCTCTCGGTCGAGGCTTATCTTCTCAACCGGTATTGATTTGCGGAAATGTCGTCACCAAGAGAGTGCTTCATGTCGTTCGGGTCATATCGAAGACAAGTAGCCTATGCGATGTATTAGCTGACGGGGAGAAACGGGTGATTTCAGTCGTTTTCCTTGGACGTGTTGTGAGTCAGATTTTGGTCTTGCGGACCACGGGAGGCATGCTCATTTTGTGTTCGGGAATGTTGACAAAAAGAAACTTCGGGCAACGCCCTCCTTATGCCGAATGCTAGATGAAGGGGTCTTGCCCCGGTCAGAAAAGTCTCGCCACAGGATGGTTCTTTTCCTCCGCTCATGGCTGTGGAGGAGCACGGATGCCGCAGGGATGGCACCTTGATTGATTTGACAATAAAGCGGCATTACGGCTCGCTGATTCACCAAACGGTGAAGTGATCAATTCGCAGATCTGTTAAAGCGGCAGCAGTTTGCGGTTGTCGTAACGGACATTTGTCCCCATTGGTTTGACCCGTTTGGGGATGCGTGTCTAGGGTTTAAGCCGTTCAGGATGTCCATGAATGTTTTTTGTCCGATGATAGCTTCAACTCTCGCGACGTTTGCGTAATGTGAAAACGCCGGTCCTTCAAATCCTTTGTCGAATCTTCCTGTGGCTCGTCCTTTGTGGGAGCGCGGGGGAGGTTTGTGCCTGGCTTTGGTCAACAGGCACACCAGCGACGCCCCATCCCGCCGTGGCCCGCATTTTTGCCTTGGACACCCGAGCAGTTTTCAAGGGCACTGGAACGCTGGTCGCGGTCAGCTCTTATCACGGCCTTGTGATCACCAATTGGCATGTTGTGCGAGATGCCAAGGACGCCGTATTGGTGCAATTTCCCGACGGTTTCGCCTCCCCAGCGACCATCTTGAAGGTCGATCGCGATTGGGACTTGGCGGCGCTGGCTATCTGGCGACCACGTGCCAAACCGGTACCGATCGCCGTGGACCCACCCAAACCTGGGGACATCCTGATGATAGCCGGTTACGGACAAGGAGATTACCGTATTTCCTACGGGCCGTGTACCCAATATTTGTCTCCCGCCCCAAATCTTCCCGCTGAGTTCGTAGAGGTGCGGACCACCGCGCGTCACGGCGATTCTGGCGGGCCCATCTTTAATGCCCGGGGTGAATTGGCAGGAGTCCTCTTTGGCTCCGGATCCGAGGACATGATCCTCTTTCGGCTGGGATCCGGATATACCGTTGGGGCCTACTGCGGTCGGGTACGAAGCTTCTTATTACCGTTGCGCGACGTGTTCAATAATCTCCCGCCGCCCGACATCCTCCTAGCTCAGGCAATGAGTGCGGGAGCTCCCCCGGTTACTACGAACGGCAGCACCCAGGTACCTTCACAGGCAGGGAGTGCCCCAACTGCCGGATCTTACGGGATTGCTGCTACGACCTCTGGGGCTGCGGGAAGTTCCCCTTTTCAGGTGCCGCTTGTCGCGGGGCCCCAGGGAGCGGGAAGTGGCGTCTCCGCCGGGTCGTCCCCTGATGGAAGACAAGGCTCGCCCGGACTGCATTCGTACGCCGCACTGTCATCAGGGGTTACGCCCCAGAACATCGCTGCCACCAAGACCAACGTGCCATATGGGGCTTCGGACGCGCTGGCCCAGGGATGGAGGGAAAGCGCCGCCAATTCCGAGAGTTCTTCGCCGTTCACGGCTCGCTCGAATGAGCTCGCCGGTGGGCAGCAAGGGTCGTCCGACGGCCAAAGTCACAGTGGCGAGCCCTATCGGAGTTCCTACCCAGGTCAAAACAACACTTATAGCTCCGGTTCGTCGGCAGGGACAGAATCCTCCTATGCCTATTCTGGGCGGGAGAGCACGCGATCAGACTGGTCGTACGGACCATCCTCTCCCTACGGCAGGGATACTAGCGAAATAACTAATTCCATGGCAAACAGCAGAAATGAGGGCCCCTCTTATGGCGGCGGTTCGTCTTGGGACTCCACTTCCAAAGCCTCGAGTGCCGCAAGTGAATATGGGTACGCTTCCTCCACTTCTGACTACGGATACAACTCCTCTGGTTCCGATTACGGATATAACTCCTCCGGCTCTGGCCACGCGTCATACTCGTACGATAGCCAGAAAGGTCAGCAACCTTCGGGCGAATCGTATCGTCAAGAGAGTAACTCGTTCGCCTCTGATGAAAGAAGGAGTACCGCTCAAGGGGGTTATGCCACGGCTGGAGAAAACAATAAGCGTAACGGCGAACGTTCACGTGACAACAATTTTGCCCGAAATTCTTCGTCGGGCTATGACAGCTCACAATCGCCTTATGGGTCGGAAGAAGATAACGTCCCGCCGTATTCTTACGGCTTGGAACGTACCGGAATATCCGAGTATGCGGCTGGGAACGATTCGTGGGGTTCAGAAGATGGTACGCCGGCCGGCGGTCTATCGTCCACGAACTCGTTGCGGCGAGATCGGCAAAATTCGCGAAGCTACACGGCGAGTATCAATACCGGATCAAATTCAACGAAGTCATCGGAGAGGGACGACTCCGACGAGGATCGGTATTCATCACCCGATCAATCAGATCTTTCCAAAACTATCTCCCCGAAACAATCTAACAACTCAGCCTCCACCGGCTCGTATTCCGGATACTCGGCCATCCCTGTCTATGACGAAGACGACAACGGTTCCCGCAATCGCGGAAGTGCCACAACAGCCTCCAAAGGCTCATCTTCTTGGGACACGAACTCGGATCACAGCGGTACTTCCTCCGAGGACGGTGACCGCGGTGGGTCGGCGTCTCGTTCAAGCGGTTCCAATTCCCGGTCCTCGTGGGATCAATCCGGGACGTCGTATCGTGAGTCCAATTCTGGAACTTCCGGCTCAGGAAACTCGTCCCCGAAAGGCTATCAAGGAGGTAAAAAACCTCGCAGCTCCAGTTCATCCCATTGGGATGGATCCGAGGAACATTCGAGCAATTCCTGGAGCAGTAGCAGTTCAGGACGCGCAACGTCCCGGAACTCTTCGGAGACGGGTACCAGTGATTCCCTGTCTCACGGAGCATCATTGTCGAGTTCAGCCGGCAATTCTGGCAGCACAACCGCCGAGAATGGCAATTCCGCGGATGATGCTGAGCAAGCGTCGAAAGGCCAAGAGCGTGCAAATGCTAGCAGCACCGCAAGCGAGCCAACCGAGAAGCAACCTTCGCCTACAAAAACAACACCGGGCTGGGAAAGTATGATCGGCATTGCCGGTTTGCTCATCCTCTTCATTCAGAGCATGCGTTGGCTCAGCCTCTTGTACGATCGAAGTTACTACCAGCGGCGGCGGAGCTATCGACCCGTCCGGCGGCGGACGACGTGGACGCCGACCACTCCGCCCGCATATCGGTGGTACTATTGAACGACCATGCTCACTTCTCCTGATTTTCTCTGGCCGAGAAACTAGAATAACCGTTAAGAGGTATTTCCGCAAACCCATACAACCGAGCACGACGCGGAAAATAACGATCTTTTTCCTGTGCACGTGCCAGTCGGCTGTGGTGCCTTATGACACTCCTTTACTATGATCCTTTCTTCTTACAGCACGAGACCGGAGCCCACCCGGAGCGGGCCGAGCGGATCGCTGGGGTGTTGGAAGCCTTTGAAGATCAGAAACTTCTCCAGCAATGCCGGCGTCCCACATGGAAAGCGGTCTCCCGAAGTCGGCTCACATTGATCCATTCGCCCCGATATATCGACGAAGTCTGGGCTGTGGCAAAATCGGGTGGAGGTGATTTGGATCATGACACGATATGCAGTCCCTCGTCGTATGATGTAGCACTTTTCGCGGCGGGAGCTGTTTGTGATGCCGTCGAGCGCGTTGTCCGTGGCGAAGATCGCCGTGCGCTTTGTTTGATTCGTCCTCCGGGTCACCACGCCCTGCGCGAGCGTGCGATGGGGTTTTGCATCTTCAACAATATCGCTATTGGCGCGGCGGTCGCCATCTGGGAATTGGGGCTGGAACGTGTCCTGATCGTCGATTGGGACATTCACCATGGAAACGGCACTCAGGCAGCATTTTGGGAGGACCCACGTGTGGGATTCCTCTCGATTCATCGCTATCCGTTTTATCCGGGCACCGGAACCGAGGACGAAATTGGCGAAGGACTAGGTAAAGGTTATACAAAGAACATTCCCGTAGCATATGGGATCTCCCGCGTCGATTACCGGGAAACGTTAGCACAGGCCTTGGAAGAGTTTGCCGCCTTTGTGAAACCGCAACTTGTCCTTCTCAGTGCGGGCTTCGATACCCACCGGCTTGATCCCATTGGGAATCTCGGCCTCGAAACCGAAGATTACGAACCGCTCACGGCAATGGTGCTGGATATCGCCGATACTTATGCGGAAGGTCGATGTATCAGCGTCCTCGAAGGAGGGTACAACCGCCTGGTCACGCCAGAGTGTCTTTCCGTGCACCTTCGTACGATGCTCGAACGGGATCAAGGGGAACGGGGGCGTTCTGTCTCCGATGATCTCGCCCAGAAGGAGGACACAGACAGAAACACGTGAGGAGACCAGAGCGTGTCGAAACCTCTCTTGGAGTGTCGTGCCATCGTAAAGCGATTTGGGGGAATTCTCGCCCTCGATCGAGTGGACTTTGATCTGTATCCCGGCGAAGTTCACGGATTGGTGGGCAGCAACGGTGCCGGCAAGAGCACGCTCATGAAGATTCTCGCCGGTGCGATTCCCGATTATGAAGGAACAGTACTTCTCGACGGGCAACCGGTCAATTTGCGCGATCCTCACACCGCGTTAAAACTGGGGATCGCCATGGTGTATCAGGAGTTTTCGGGGATCGGGCAACTGTCGGTGGCCGAGAACCTGTTTCTCGGTCGGCAGCCGCTCACGAAATGGGGGATTGTGGATTGGCGGGCCATGGTTTCGTGGGCTGAAGAATATCTCCACGATCTCGGAATCAAGCTCGATGTCTCCCGCCGACTGGATCGCTATCCCCTTGTCGTCCGGCAAATGGTCGAAATCATCAAAGGGGCGTATCGGGGCGCCAGAGTGCTGATCCTTGACGAACCGACAAGTGCCCTCAGCCCTCCGGAAATTGAACGACTGTTCGAGTTGATCCGGCGGCTCAAGTCACGTGGAGTGGCGATGATCTTCATTAGTCATTTCTTGGAGGATACCCTTCGGATCTCCGATCGGGTGACGGTCTTGCGCGAAGGCCGCCGTGTTCTCACACGTCTCTGCCACGAGGTAACCAAGCAAGATCTTGTACGGGCCATGGTGGGGGAACGCTGCGAGGAGATGGCCATGGCCGACCAACAAGTGGTGACCCTACCTCCCCCATCCCAGAATCCACCGGTGTTGGCCGCTGAAGACCTGACACTCCGTGGTGTCTTCGAAGGAATTCGTCTCCAAGTGGCGCCGGGTGAAATCCTGGGACTGTACGGCTTTGTGGGGGCAGGGCATCAGGAATTGGTCCAGGCCGTGGCCGGGGCGCAACTGCCCACCCGTGGGCGCATTCTGCTTGATGGACAGCCGTTGCCCCTGGGTAAACCTCGCGCGGCTGTGCGAAAGGGGGTCGTCTTGGTTACGGCCGACCGTGCCGCCGGACTGTTCATGCGTGGTGAGGTGTACAAGAACGTCACGATGGCCTATCTCGAACAAGCCGTCGGGGAGTGGATCACCGCCCGGCGTGAAGTCATGGCCGTTCAGCCCGTCTTGGAGAGGGTGGCCTGCTCTCCGCCAGACCCTTGGATGAAGGCCGGCCAACTCTCCGGCGGAAACCAGCAGAAGGTGGTCTTCGCCAAATGGCTGTTGGGACCAGTCCGCGTTCTTCTTTTGGAAGAACCAACCCGGGGCATGGATATCGCCGCCAAGGAAGATGTCATGCGATTAGTCCAGGATTTGGCAAAACAGGGCGTGGCCGTGATTTTGGCATCAACGGAGCCGGAGTTGATTCTCCGCTATGCCCACCGAATTATCGTCTTTAGCCGCGGGCGGATCACCGCCAGTTGGGCAGGAGAGACGGTCACCAAACAGGACCTGATGCGGGCAGCATAGTCGGCTGGATCGTCCTTCCCGCGGAAACCTCCACGCGTATCGAACAACTTATAATCGGATCTTATACCAATTCGAGAAGATTTCAGCAGGGTGAAATGCGATGGCCAATTGGCGAGGAATCTTTCGACGTTGGGAACCACAGGATATTGCCCCCGTCGTTTCGCTAGCAGCGCTCATTGTTTTCTTTTCTATAGCTGCCCCCGGCTTTTTTCGCTGGAATACGCTTGTGACGGCCATGCAGCAGGGGGCGGTCTTGGCGATCGTCAGTGCCGGCCTTACCTTTGTCTTGCTTGCTGCCGAGATTGATCTAGCTGTGGGCGCCGTGGCTCTTTGGACGGCCTGCTGTTGTGGGTGGCTCTTTCAAAATTGGGCAACACAAACCACTGAGGGACGTTTTGTCGCTTCTCCCGGCTTTGTCGCCACGGTGATTGTCTTGCCGCTCTTAACCAGCTTGCTTTTGGGAACGCTGTCAGGGTTTCTCACCGTGCAATCCCGGCTGCCAAGTTTCATCATCTCCCTGGCCATGATGTTCATTTCCCAAGGGGCCGCAAGGTATATCACGCGGGGCCAGGCCTTCCGCGTCCCCGAGCTGCTTAACTACGTGGGAAACCGTGGTCTGGAACACGAAGGTCTGACTGTTGTCCCCTACAGTGCCATGTTGGCGGCAGTGATCATGTTGGTCGGCCATATCGTGTTACAGTACACGCGATTTGGCCGGTATGTTTACATGACTGGTGGAAATCGGCAAGCCGCTCGATTGGCAGGGATTCCGACAGGCGTTATTGTGACAGCTTGCCTGGCCATCTCTGCGGTAACGGCCGGGATCGGGGGCTTGGTGAACGCCGGCCGTATGACCAGCGTTACACTCGATCAGAACCAAGACCTCCTCCTCAGTGCCCTGGCCTGCATCGTCCTCGGCGGGACAAGTCTTTTCGGCGGAGAGGGTAGCATGGGCAAGACGCTCGTGGGTGTGGCGACTTTTACAGTCCTCAATATTGGCCTGAACTCGATTCGCCTGGACGATTTCGCCCGTCCCTTCCTGATGGGTGTCATCCTTTTGGCGTCGCTGCTGCTGAATGCGATCCTCTCTCGCAGACAGCAGTGGTCGTGATGAAAAGGCCTCGTATTGTTCACGGACCAGGCATCAGTGACAATGCGAATGGATAAGAGCCTATCCCGTAATCTGTCCTCGCCCGTTCGGCGGGAGAGGGGTCGGGGGTGAGGGTAGCTCGAATCGCTGCCGGTTTTCTCGATGGATTCCGATATTCGTTTGCCCTCACCCCAACCCTCTCCCGGAGGGAGAGGGGGACTTTTTGGAATAGGCTGTAAGTCGGTAACAGGCCTTTGATGAACGGATTACCATGAATCGCGAGAAGACCCCTGCACCTTTCGATGTCACAGAATTGCGGCAACAGTTTCCGGCCTTGTCTCAACGGCGGGACGGTCAGGTGTGCGTTTATTTTGACGGGGCGGCAGGGACGCAGGTTCCGCATCGGGTTGTGGATGCGGTGTGTCGGTACCTCATCGAGACCAACGCCAATCACGGCGGCGTCTTTGCCACAAGCCGGGAGAGCGACGCCATCCTGGAAGCAGCACGCCGATTGCTGGCCGAGTTTCTCGGCACGCCGGATTCGGACACGATCGTTTTTGGGCCCAACATGACAACCTTAACCTTTGCCCTCTCCCGGTCGCTCATGAAGACCTGGAAACCCGGGGACGAAATCGTGGTCACCGATCTGGAACACGATGCCAACGTGACGCCCTGGGTCCTCGCCGCCCGAGAGGTTGGAGTCAACGTTAAGTCGGTGCGGATCAATGCCGCGGATGGCACTCTTGAGTTGGAAGACCTCCACTCAAAGCTGAGTCGCAAGACACGGCTTTTGGCCGTCACATGTGCTTCTAATGCCCTGGGGACGGTAACACCGATTGCCGAAATCGTCCATCTCGCCCACCAGGTTGGTGCCCTTGTCTTTGTCGATGCCGTCCACTACGCACCGCACCGGTTGATTGATGTTATGGCGTGGGACTGCGATTTTCTGGTCTGTTCGGGTTATAAATTCTTTGGGCCTCATGTGGGCGTCCTTTGGGGAAAGCGCGAATGGCTCGTATCGCTGCCCTGCTACAAGGTGCGGCCAGCACCGGATGAGATCCCCTATCGCTGGATGGCCGGCACGCAAAACCACGAAGGAATTGCCGGCTTGCACGCCGCACTTGAGTACCTCATGGAGATCGGTCACCGGGCCCACCCGGAACCGAGTACACCGCGGGAGTGTTTTGCCGCTGCGTTTCGGGCCATCCAAGAGCACGAACAAGAGCTGACCAAGGTCCTGTTGGAGGGCCTGGCCGCGCTGCCTGAGTTCAAAGTTTGGGGCATAAGTGATCTTACGCGACTCCGCGAACGCGTGCCCACGGTGGCCGTCACCCATCGGCGACTCACGCCCAAAGAATTGGCGGAGTTCCTGGCCTTGCGCGGCATCTTTGTGTGGCATGGGAATTTTTACGCACTTCCGGTCACGCAAGCACTGGGTTTGGAACCCGATGGCCTGCTCAGGATTTCGATGGTCCATTACAATACCAAGGAAGAGGTCTATCGGCTCTTGGCTGCCTTCCGCGAGTTGCGCGATTGAACCAAACCGACAAGGCGCGGGGACTCATAGCGAGGCTAGAACGGGGTTTGCGTCGTCCCGGCCGTCCAAGTTTGGCTGTTCCTCGCTTCGGAGCTTTTGGAAGCACTATGGAAGTTGTCCGGCAAAGTGTTTATGACTATCCCAAATATTACGACGTTCTCTTCGGTTCAGACTGGAAAGCCGAGTACGACTTCTTGTGCGACTGCTTTGAATACTATGCCAAGCGTCCGGTCAGACGGGTATTCGAGCCTGCCTGCGGAACCGGAAGATTACTCTTCCGTTTTGCCCAAGCGGGATACGAAGTCGCCGGACTTGATCTCAACGAGAAGGCCGTCGAATACTGTAACCGCAGATTCCAGCGTTTGGGCCTCTCGGCTCATGTCTGGGTCGGCGATATGGCAGATTTTCGCGTTAAGCGCAAGTATGATGCTGCCTTCAACACCATCAACAGCTTTCGTCACCTAACTGACGACAAAAGCGCTATGGGACATCTTGCCTGTATGCGGGAAGCGTTGGCCAAAGGCGGTCTTTACATCTTGGGCTTTCACCTGACCCCCAATCGGCCACCAAAGTGTACCGAGGAATCCTGGGTCGTTCGACGCGGCCACCTTCAGGTCAACTCCTGGATGAAAACACTGAGCCTCGACCGGCAGCGGCGGGAAGAAAAAGTTTACCTTCAGTTTGACGTTTATACGCCCCGTAGATCCTTTCGCATCGTCAACGAGTTCGTCTTCCGCACATACACGTGGCAACAATTCCACAGACTTCTGCAGAGGGTTGGGGGCTGGGAAATTGCGGGCACCCACGATTTTGCATACCGGATTGATGAACCGATCACTGTCGACGATTACACCGAAGATGTGGTGTACGTCTTGCGCCGGGTGTAGGAACTAGCACGACCTCCGTCGCAAGATTGATACACACAAAGCACACCAGCCAAAAAGGATTTGAAACCTGTTTCACTGAGAGGAAAGCATGACATCAGCGCAGCACAGTCAATCGGAACTAGAACGTTTCTTACGAATTGCCGACATGGCCGTCGATGCGGCAGCCGAGGTGCTCCTCACCAAATTCGGTCGGGTGGAAGCTCAATTGAAAGGCTATGCCGACTTTGTGACTGAGGCCGATATGGGTGCCCAACAGGCCGTTGTCGAGATCATTCACCGCGAGTTTCCCCATCACGACTTTCTCGGTGAAGAAGGGAGCCGGGGGGGATCGTCTCAGTCGTCATACCGCTGGATTCTAGACCCTCTCGACGGTACGACGAATTACGTCCACGGTGTGCCCTTTTTCGCCGTCTCGCTGGCTCTCGAGTACGAAGGGCGGCCCATCGTGGGCATTATCTACGATCCTATGCTCCGGGAGCGGTTTACAGCGGTTACCGGCTGGGGGGCACAACTGAATGGTCAACCGATTCGGGTCAGTCACGTCAAACGATTGAGCGATGCCCTCGTCTCCATCGGACTTCCTGCCCGCGTGGTTCCTGATTCGGTGGATGTTCACTGGATGATCCAATCCGCCGTGCATTGCCTATCCATCCGACGGACGGGGTCGGCAGCCCTGAATATGGCCTATCTGGCGGCGGGGCGGTTCGATATCTCATGGGCGCTGACGACCAAGGCTTGGGATGTTGCGGCGGGAGCCATTCTCATCGAAGAGGCAGGGGGCGTGGTCACGGGTCTTGATGGCCAGCCCTTGAATGCCCAGGGTGGGCCGTACGTGGCTGCCGCCAATCGCGATCTACTGGATCAGTTCCTCGCCGTTGTCGGGCCGTTTCGCAAATAGTCACGCTTTGAGTTGCAACCGCCCCTGAGGAACGTTATCCTAAAAGCGCCGCTTGGGATTAGTTCGGCCATGTCCGTTTGATATTTGGTCAGTCACCGACGAGGGAGTCCATGTCTCACGAGCACACCACGCCGCACGGAAAGATCCGTCCGCACTGTTGCCCATGCTGTGATTCGTCAGTTCCGATCAACCTCGGCGAATTCACAAGGCGGACCTTTTTAGGAGGGGCCACTTTGGGCACGGCCCTGTTTGCCGGTCTGACTTGGGCAAAGCTCGCGGAGGAAACGCCTGAGCTGCCCATGCCCCCTGGCAGGCTTCCTCTGAAGGTTAAGCCCGTTTTCCTGTATCACGTGTACCAGCCGCGTCCCCAAACGAGTTGGCGTCCTTGGGGTGGAATTCAGACCGAAGAAGCTGCCGCAGAGGAGGTCAAACGGATTCAGGGCGAACTCGAGAAACTCCAGGCGGCTGGGGACTTCCCCATGGAAATTGCACCGCTCACCGCGACTAAAAACGCCGCGGAATTGGCTCAAATGCCGGATGTCCAATCTGCGGACGTCCTTTTGGTGTATGCCAACGACGGCGATTTGAACGCCATAGCCGCTCTCAAGAAAGACACCATCTTCTTTATCCGACACAAGTCCGGCCCAGTGTATCTTTATTACGAGATCATCAGTCCTCGTTTCCTACGTCAGCACACCGACGAGCTGAAAGTCCCGGGCATGGATAACGACGATGTCGTGATCGACAATTACGATGAAGTTCTCTGGCGCCTGCGCGCGCTTTGTGGGCTGAAAAATGCTCGTAATCAACGGATCATCGCAGTAGGTGGAGCCGGGGCGTGGGCCCAACCCCCGAAGGTGGTTCCCGAACTCGTCAAGAAGATTTGGAACACAGAAATCATTGACCTGCCCTATCCAGAATTGGGCAAGATGATCCAGGCAGCCCGCTCCGATCAGGCGGCCGTGAACCTGGCCAAACGGCGAGCCGAAGAGTATCTCAAGGACCCAATGGTCAAATTGGAGACAGATCGCACTTATGTGGAAAACGCGTTTCTTTTGGATCAAGTTTTCCGCAAGGTGATGGCCCAAGCCAACTGCCGGATGATTACCATCCACGGATGCATGGGAACAATTATGCCGCTGGCCGAAACCACGGCCTGTCTCACGCTGAGCACCCTCAATGATGACGGTTACCTGGCGTTTTGCGAATCGGACTTCGTGGTGATTCCTTCAGGGATGCTCCTCTGTGGAATTTCTGGCTTGCCGCCGTTCCTTAATGACCCGACCTATCCTCACGACAAGATCATCACGCTGGCCCATTGCACGGCCCCACGGAAGATGAATGGCAAGGAGAAGGAGCCCGCGCGACTTCTCACGCATTTCGAGTCGGATTACGGTGCTGCGCCTAAAGTCGAAATGCGGAACGGCCAGGTTGTTACAAATATCCTGCCAGACTTCAAATCGGAACGCTGGGTGGGCCTGCGGGGCGAGATCGTTGCCCATCCTTTCCTGCCCATTTGCCGTTCGCAAATCGATATCAAGTACACCTGCGACGACAAGATCCTGGCCGACAGGATGCCCGGCTTCCACTGGATGACAATCTACGGCGATTACATCCGTGAAGCGGGCTACGCCCTGAAACGGGTCGGCATCAAGTTCGAAGTTCTCGGCTGATGCAATCGAGTCTTTCGACGCTTCTACGGGCCGCACCGTCCTCTGGGCGGTGCGGTCTTTTCTTTAAGAGCAGCTTAAGGTACTGCTATTCCGTGGATGGGGAAATGACCTTTTCCCGCAGATAGACATCGAACCATTCTGCGATGCGTTGCTCGGCCTCATGGGGAACGCTGTGGCCTTGCCGGTGATTCCATAGGCCCAAAGCCGGCCGCTCTGTGTAGATTCGATAGACTTGCCACGCCGATTGCAGATACGGCAGACTTTTTTCACCATCTGCCGAGTCGCCACCAATCAAAAGAAACGCCCGCGGGGCAATGAGGGCCAGGAGCTCATGGTGGTCATGTCCAAACTGTGGCTCGCGAATCTCTGGGCCTAAATACCACGGGGCGTCCCAGTTGGAGAAACTTAGCCCGACACCGCCCTCGCTCGAAACCGTGGCCCTAATCCGCTCGTCGAAGGCCGCTAGGTAGAGCACTTCCTTTCCGCCCAGAGAATGGCCAATGGCCCCGATGCGTTGCCCATCAACACCTGGCAACTGGGTCAGCAAATCAACCGCCGCCATCCCGTCCGCTAACATCTTGCCCATCCCCTTCGAACCGGGAAATGACCGTTGATAGCGGCGAACCTGTGCCTGGTAATCATACGGCGGTCCATCACTCCACAAATAACAACGCGGACATAAGGTCACATATCCCCGCTTGGCCAGTTGAAGGCCAAAGGCCTTCGTTGTTTCCGCCGTTAGCCCGGCCGGTTGGCGGATTGTGTCATTCGTCGTGGAGTGAAAAACGATCACCGCCGGCAAAAGGGTCTTGTTCGATTCTAAAGGATTGGTGTCCTTAGGGAAGAGAAGAAACGCCTCTGTGGGCCAATTACCCGGCGTTTCGTAACGAATCAAACACCGCACCACGCCATCCGTCTCCGCCTTCTCCATGACCTGCATCGTGGCCAAACTGCGGTGGATATCACGCTCAGGCAACTTCAGAAACTCCAACCACCACTTGCGAATACCTTCACGATATGCCCGCCACTGCTCGGCCCTCGCAATGCGAGAGCCATCCGGCCTGACGAGCAAGTTCATGGGAATGTTTTGATCATTGCCCAAAGCCAGTCCCATCTGAACATCGCCGAGCCAAGGGACATGATGAACCGGCGCTACGTCCTGGCCAAAACCTACCGCCGCTTCCCATACCAGAAAAAGACCCCATAAAACCGTCCAAACCAAATCGCCTTTACGTCTGTCTCCGCTTTTATCGAAACTTCTCTCGCACCGGCCAAATGGGGCTTTCACGGCTGCGCCTCCTTAAATAGGACGACGACTCTCGAGCATCGGACGGCCCGAAAACATCTCGCTGGTGCCGGAGCTCTCTTTCCAAGGCATCAACCGACGTGTTATTCAGCGATAGCTGTGCAGAATCTTCTGACGGTAATGATAAAATCTAGCCAAAACGATCTTACACCAAATCTTTGGCCATTCCCTTTGGCAATAACTGCCTACGGATATCGCTTCACTGGGACGTCGTTTTTTTGTTGAGGGCCAGGCGTACTTCGGCCATCTCGAATAATCTTTTCTAAAAGTTTTTTCATGGCCTCAACGCGATCGGAATAACGGTCGGCCAGATTGGCGGTTTCGCCCGGATCATTGTCGAGCTGATATAGCTCAGGGTTTTTGTTCAAGATTAGTTTCCACGGCCCCTCGCGGACGCTAGGGACCCCGCTGCTAGCACAACTGACCGCATGGGGCCGGACAGACCGATTCTCTCCCCGAAACAGCGGCAAAAGACTGAAGCTATCCTCTCCAGCGTTGGGTGGGATGGGAACCTCTAGGATCTCGGCCAACGTGGCAAAGAGGTCGGCTTGATGCACCAATTGAATGCACACACTGCCGGGCGGCACGACCTTCGGCCAGCGAACGATGAACGGAACACGATGGCCCCCTTCGTACACCGATGCCTTATAGTCCCGGAAAGGTCCACTGGAAAAATGGCCCATCTTTTCCAGTGCTTCGGCCCCTGTATAGCGGGCCTTGCCATTGTCACTGGTGAAGATGACAAGGGTTTTGTCGGTCACCCCGATTTCGTCGAGGGTATCCAGCACACGCCCGACCATGGCATCCGTCTCCATCACGAAATCCGCATACACGTTGAGGCCACTTTTTCCCTTCCATGGTTCATTCACCGCCAATGGCTCATGGGGACTCGTCAAAGGGAAGTAAAGCAAGAACGCTTTTCCATCCTTCGCACATTGACGTATGAATTCGCATGCGCGGTCGGTAATTGTTGGAAGGATGTCCCCAAAACGCCAGTCGGGCAAAGCGGGTCCCGGGAGGCTGGCCATCCGTGGTTCGGCGCCGAGAAAACGGTCGGGAAGCAGCACGCTTGGGATTCCCACCGTCCGATCGTTTTTGATGAAACAAAACGGCGGCCAGTTCGGCACATCGGTGCCAAAGTACTCGTCAAATCCCCGTTCCGTTGGGCCACCCGGTATTCGTTGGGAAAACACCCTCTGCCAAGCTTCTACCTGTTCCTTGGTTGGTGGTGGCGTTTCTTTCTGGTTGCGGGCAACACGAAAATACTTCATCTCCTCGGCAGGGATAGGCCAATCCCAGCCCAAATGCCACTTACCAAAACAGGCCGTGCGGTACCCACGGGCCTTGGCCAACGTGCCGATCGTCAT